>BNJU01004011.1_pt1 | contig 60690 bp, 49 predicted proteins | sample 8539281 | NCBI WGS metagenome assembly BNJU01 (sample SAMD00202456, study PRJDB9452) | human saliva metagenome | isolation source: human saliva | place: Japan
CCAGCTTCAACTCCGTGACGTGCTTCTGTTCTCATATGAAACATAAATAAGTCGATATTGATTTATTAAAAATCTGATTAGAAGAATATTATTCGAAATAACAAAAATTAAAAACTCCCTAAAAATTTAGGAAGCTTTAATAGGAATTAAAAGGGAGCTTTAGTCTCCCTTTTATTATATAAAAAGATATATAAGAGTATCCAATGGCAAGCTTTTTGAAAAATTAAAAGAAAAAAATTTTCTGCTAAGGAAGAATTAAATGAGGAACTGATTTCACTTGACGAATATGAAGAGTTCGTCGAGAGTCAGTTTGTAACTGAAAAATTTAAAAAGGATTAAAAAATCTCGTGATAACTTCTCTAATGCACTTAATAATTTAATTAGCTCATATAGAGAAATTAACGAAGAGTTTTTGAAGATTTAGAGGAATTACTTATTCAATCGGATGTTAGTTATAATACCGTATTAGAATTAGTTGATTATTTAAAAGTTGAATCACAACGACAAAATCTAAAAAGAACCAAGTGAGCTTCAAAGTATGATTATTGAGAAGTTGGTAGATGTTTACATGGAAGGAACTGTAAAATCTGAATTAAACTATGACCAGAAAAAAAGAACTTTCAGTGTTCTTATTCGTGGGGGTAAATGGAGTAGGAAAAACTACATCTATCGGTAAAGTTAGCTCTATAACCTTAAGAAAGAAGGAAAAAGTACTTATAGCAGACTGGAGATACATTTAGAGCAGGGGCTATTGATCAACTCTGATGTTTGGGCAAAACGTAGTGGTGCAGATATTGTGAAATCACATGAGGGAGCTGATTCAGCGACTGATTATCTTTGATGCTATTCAATCTGCTAAAGCAAAAAGGTTATGATGTATTACTTTGTGATACAGCAGGTCGTCTGCAAAAATAAAGATCATCTTATGAAAGAGCTTGATTGTCCGTGTAATTAAAAAGAAGTTCCAGAAGGACCACATGAAGTACTTTTTAACAATAGATGCGACAACAGGCCAAAACGGTATACTACAAGCGAAAACATTTTAAAGAAGTTAGTGATGTAACAGGTGTTATCCTTACTAAACTTGATGGAACAGCTAAAGGTGGTATAGTTATCGCTATTAAGAAAGAACTAGGTATTCCAGTTAAACTTGTAGGTTTAGGGGAAAATATCGATGATTTAGAAGTGTTCTGATCCCGAACAATATATTTATGGACTATTTTATCAAGAAAACTCTGAGAAAAACTGAAGAACAATCGGACGCAGAATAGTAATTAAGAAATAGTTTGATTAATAAAATTTTAAAAACTAAAAAGTTATAAGATTTTTAAATTTTCAGCTTTAATAAATATTTAAGAGAGATTTTTCATAAATTTGATATTCAAAATCATATTTGGAAAATCTCTTTTGTATTAATTTTTAAATTAATAATTAAATAGAAATATTTTAGTATTAAATTTGAAATTATTTCGAAAAATTAATTGAAAAATTGTAATAAAAGTATATAATATATATATTAAGAAGGTAAATATATATGGAGGATTGAGATGGGATTTTTATCTAAATTATTCGGAAAAAAAGAAGAGCAAGTAAATGAGGTTGTCTTAAGCTCATACATGAAAGGTAAAGTAGTAGATATTACAGAAGTACCGGACCCAGTATTTGCTCAAAAAATGATGGGAGATGGATTTGCTATTATTCCTGAAGAAGGGAAACTTATTTCACCAGTAGCTGGAGAAATTATCCAAGTATTCCCAACAAAACATGCTTTTGGAATTAAATCAGGAGATGTAGAAATTCTTATTCACGTTGGATTAGAAACGGTTGCTATGAAAGGTGAAGGTTTCGATGTAGCAGTATCTGCAGGAGATAGAGTTGAAGTAGGTCAAACTTATTAACTTATGACTTAGAGTTAGTTAAAGAAAAAGCTAAAGACATTATTACTCCTTGTGTTATCCAAACATGGATGCAGTGGAAAATATCGAAGTATTAAAAATTTAATGAAACTGTTGATTTCTCACAAGTAGTAGAAGTAAAACTTAAATAGACCCAGGTCTATTTAAGTTTTACTATTAATGTCGAAATTATGAATGATAAAAATTTTGAAGATTATATCTGTACATAACGAAATATAATTATAGTATATTGTATTATCGTCCAGAGATGTATGGCTTATTAATGAAGATAATGAATTAATAAGATTTATATACGGAGATAGTTTTAAATCAACAGAAATTGACAGTATTGTTTCTAATGTTATTAGAAATGAAGTTAGACTGAAAAATGTTTTAAACTGAGTAGTTTAAAAATGAAAATCCTATACGTTTCTCCTGAATTTGATGATTTTTATAGAAGATTACAAAAAGTATAGAATATCAAATAGCCTAATTATTGAACGTATTTTTATATAATGAGAAAAACAGTAAGTTGTTTTTAAAAGAAAAAGATAAGAGTTTTTATTGAAGGAACGCCTGACACTTTTAAGATATAAAAAAATAGAGTGGTTGAATTATATAAGAGACAGACTTTAGATAGAAGTGTATTTAATGTAAAGTATAATATCTTATCAGTTCTTTATTTAATTTTATTCTTAATAAATTATTTTTATAATTTATTTATCGAATAGACATAGCTCTGCATACCAATATATCGAGTATAGTTATCAGAAAATTATAAGCGGTCAATTTTATAGAGTATTTACTAGTGTTTTTTACAGTAGATAACTCTATGAAATTGTTAGTAATATTGGCAACACTCGGGTGAGTTCAATACTATTTAATAAGTCTCTTAACATATTAAAAAGCATTGGAATATTATTAATAGTTTCTTTTAGTATTAAATCTCCTGTTGATATTTGGATATTCAGGAACGCTAGATATTGCCCTGGTTTCAAATATTGCGCTTTTAGGTTCTATTTTTATGGGACAGCTTAGTAAAAGAATGATAATTTGAAATTCATGTATTCTGGTGCGATCTCAATTGTCTATCTAGCCTTGGTTTCAATATTATTTGATACTTATATAGTTTTATATATTTTTTTCTTTTGTATTAGGAGTATTTATAGAATTATTCTTAGTTAAGAAAAGAGTTTATATAGCACTAGTTTGCATGGTAGTCTTTTGTTTGCTTGGTGAAATATTGTTATTCGCAGGTGTTAATACAGAAAAGTACAATTAACAGATTTAGAGTTTCGAGGGTTGATAGTAGGTTGCTAAAACATATAGTGATGAAGATATATTTAATTTAGAAACAGAATTAAACTCTAAGAATAAATCAGCTTTTAACTTATTATGAGTTAGGTATGGTGAAGATGACGACTGCAACTAAACAAGATGCTAAAAAAAGTTTTTCTTGAGGGAATAAATTTTGATGATTCTTTTGCACCGCTTTATTATAATTTAGCATAATTGAACGCCAAGAAGGTAACTATTCAAAAGCAAAAAGAGTATGCAAAAAGAGCTTATGAATTAGACGGTAGAGAAACTAATAAAAAAACCTAGTTGATGAATTGAGTAATTTTTAAGGTGATATAAATGAAAAATTTTATGATTTACAACAATTTTTGAAATCATTTGGTATAATTATATATATGAAGGATAGAAAACATACATTAAGTATGGTAGAATATGAAGTGAGAGAATTAAGACGATTAGAATTAATTTCAAAAGAAGATTTTATAAGAGCAATTGCTATAATAAGACATGAAGTTAATTATGAATTATCAAAAGGATAGGTGATAAGAGATGGAAAAATAACCTAATATTTATTAAGGTTCGTAGAAGAATAGAAGAAGATGTTGTGAAGATTGAAGAAATGATTAATGCTTGTGTATCGGTAAAAGGTCAGAGAAAATGTCCACTTTATCAAGATGTTATTGATACTCAAATATATGGTCTTACTAAAGAAATAAACTTAGCAGTAGAAATAGGTTGTATTTCACAAGAAGCTAGGGCACATAATTCTAGCTGATTTAGAAAAATAAAGCTAGTGAAATGTACTCTAATATAGAAGAAGAAAGTAAAAGCAAATTAATATGAATTTTGTAAAGAAGAATACATAGATCGATTAAGCATGAGCGTAGACATGTAAAGATTAGATTGGGTAGTAGCATTAACTCTTTTAGTATTGTTAATCTTAAGTTGCATGATGGTCTATAGTGCTAGTATGATAGGGAATAAATATGGTACCTTTACATCAGGTATTCCAGTAGGTGAAACATATTTCTACGAAGACAAGCGATGTGGGCAGTACTAGCTTATATGGCGTTTCTAGTATTCTCTGTTGCAATACCTTTTGAAGTTTTTAAAATAAAAAGCTTTTTAATGAATGGATATCTAGTGATAGACGTTTCTACTATTTGTACCTTTTATTTATGCCATCAATAAATGGTGCTAGGTCTTGGATAAGAATAGGTGCGTTCAGTTTTCAGCCATCAACTTTAGCACAGTTATTTATCATTATGTATATGGCATATATTTTAGAGACAAGAAAAAGTTAAATTAAGACAAATTTGTACGAGTTCAGAATTACTAAAAATGTTTGGTATACCGCTAGATTAGTTACTATAATAGCTCTACAAAATGATACTGGTATGATACTTATCACGTTGTCAGTTATGGGGATTATGACTTTATGCTCTAATATGCATTCTCAAAACATATATATTATCACTAGCGATAGTGGCAGGTGTGGCAGTATTAATGTTGTTTATGTTGAAAAAGTGCATTGTTCAGTAGCGGAACTCGTATAGAACAAATCGACTTAAGGTTTTTCTTAATCCATTTTCAGATGACTTAGTCTGCATGCAGATCAGGTAATAAATTCATATGTTGCGTTTGGTAATGGTGGATTATTCGGTAGAGGATTAGAAATTCTATCCAAAAAAACTAGGGTTATTTACCAGAAGCACATACAGACTTTATACTTGCTATTATAGCTGAGGAGTTAGGTTTTTATAGGAGTTTTTATTCGTAGTAACTTTATTATTAATTATCATTGGAAAAGTAATATTTTCTGGTACAAAATCAAGAAATACTTTTTCAGCTATGTACTCATTAAGATTCGCAAGTCTATTAGTAGTACAGGGAGTAGTAAATATTGGTGGAGTTACGGCTTCTATTCCGATGACTGGAGTTCCACTACCATTTATAAGTAATGGTGGTAGTTCAATTCTTGTATTAAGTATTGGATTAGGAATAGCTACTAATATTTTTATCCCATGTTAAATACTTAGAAGTAATAAAAATAATGATGATAAATCGGATTAATATTTTTAAATATTGATCGATCAAATGAGCCTTTATAATTTGTAATTATAGAAATTGAAAAAAATTTATATTTTATTATGATGAGACTTGCTAACTTATGATAATCAAGCTATAATAGTAGAGTAACTTTTAAAGGAGATTATAGATGAAATTAGAACAATTTGATTTTTATTTACCAGAGGAACTTATTGCACAAAACTCCTCTTTTTAAAAAGAGATACTAGTAAATTACTGTGTGTAGATAGAAAAAAAGTGCTACACATGAACATAAAGTTTTTTTCAGATATTATAGAATATTTTAATCCTGGTGACACTTTGGTATTAAATAATACTAGGGTAATGCCGGCACGTTTATATAGGGGCCAAAAAGATACAGGTGCTTTGATAGAAGTATTATTATTAAAAAAACTTGGGACATAATGATTGGGAATGTCTAGTTAAGCCAGCCAAAAAGAATAAAAGAGAGTATTGTATCTTTTGGTGATGGAATAATGGAGGCGGTATGCAAAGGTACTTGATGATGGATTTAGACATTTTTGAATTTGTTTACGAAGGAATATTCAAGAAAGACTAGATGAACTAGGTACAATGCCTTTACCTCCGTATATAAAAGAAAGATTAACTGATAAAGAAAGATATCAAACAGTTTATTCTAAAGAAGTAGGAAGTTCAAACTGCTCCAACTGCTGGCCTTCACTTTACAAATGAATTATTGGATAGAATTAAGAAAAAGGCGTAAATATTGCGTATTTAACTCTTCATGTGAGGGTTAGGGACATTTAGACCAGTTGCTGTGAGAATATAGAAGATCACGATATGCATTCAGAATATTATACTCTAGATGAAAAACAGCGGAACTTATTAATAAAACAAAAGAAAATGGAGGAAGAGTATTTTCTGAGGTACTACTTCAACAAGAACACTAGAAACAATTGCTCGAGATAATAATGGAAAAATAGTTGCAGCATCAGGTTGGACAAATATTTTTCATTTATCCGGGATTTGAATTTTAAATGTGTTGATGGATTAATCACTAACTTCCATCTACCAAAAATCATCATTAATAATGCTTGTTAGTGCATTTTATGATAGAGAAAAAGTTTTAGAATTATATAATATAGCAGTTGAAAACAAATATCGTTTCTTCAGTTTTGGAGACGCGATGATAATAATATAGTTATTGAAAGGAAATTTTTAAATGAGAGATGTTAAAGAAAATGCAGTTTGGTATGAGCATATAAAAACATGTAAGCAGTCAGGTGCAAGATTAGGTATTGTTCATACACCACACGGTAGCTTCGAAACACCAGTATTTATGCCGGTTGGAACACAAGCTACAGTAAAAGCAATGTCACCAGAAGAAGTAAAAGGAATGGGTGCTGATATTATTTTATCTAATACATATCACCTTTGGTTACGCCCTGGTGAAAGATTGTTGAAAAAGCAGGTGGACTTCACAAATTTATGAATTGGGATGGAAGTATCCTAACAGATTCAGGTGGATTCCAAGTATTTTCTCTTAGTGAAATGAGAAAAATTGAGGAAGAGGGAGTTCATTTTAAAAATCATCTGTCGGGAGAAAAATTATTTTTATCACCTGAAAAAGCAATGCATATTCAAAATGCTTTAGGTTCAGATATAATGATGGCTTTTGATGAATGTCCTGACTATAATCATGACTATAAATATATTCGTCAATCAGTGGAAAGAACTAGTCGTTGGGCTGAGAGATGTCTAGAAGCACATAAAAATCCAAAAACACAAAGTATTTTTGGTATAGTTCAAGGAGCAGGATTTAATGATTTGCGTGAACAGAGTGCTAAAAGATTTAGTAAGTATGGATTTTCCAGGTTATGCTATCGGAGGTTTATCGGTTGGTGAACCAAAACATGAAATGTACAGAGTTTTAGAGCATGTTACACCATTATTACCAGCTAATAAAGCAAGATATTTAATGGGGGTAGGATCACCTGATGCACTATTTGAAGGAGTACTTAGAGGAGTAGATATGTTTGACTGTGTATTACCTACGCGTATTGCGTAATGGAACATGTATGACTTCTGCTGGACGTGTTGTAGTGAAGAATGCTAAGTATGCAGGGACTTTACACCACTTGATCCAGAATGTTCATGCTATTGCTGTAAAAATTATACAAAAAGCATATCTTCGTCATTTATTTAAAAGCTGATGAAATATTTGGTGCTAGACTAGCGACTACTCATAATATTCATTTCTTAATTAATATGATGAAAGATATTCGTCAAGCTATTAGAGAAGATAGATTACTAGATTTCAAAGAAGAATTCTTTGAAAAATATGGATAAATCAAGAAAATCCTAGAATTTCTAATAATCTAGTAAAAATATGATAAAAGGTTTATTTTTACTTCTTATATAGTAGAATAAACATATATTATAAATAAACGGAGGTAAAAACATGCAAGGTTCATATATTAATATTATTATGATAGTATTTCTTTTTGGATTCATGTACTTCATGATTATTAGACACAATCTAAAAAGAAATAAAAGAATTAAAAACTTCTACAAGATTCATTAAAAGAAGGAGATAGAATCGTAACTTTCGCTGGAATTTACGGAGATATCGTTGAAGTAGGACAGTAACAGTAAAAGTAAAATTGACCAAAAAGTAGAAATCGAAATAGATCGTAATGCTATTCGTAGCTTAGTCGCAAAATAATAAATATTTAAGCGGATTATATTAATAATCCGCTTATTTTTGGAAAAATTTTTAATTTTATGGGAGTTTTGTTAAGTACATAGTATTAATTATTTTGAAATGTTATTATTTCTATAAGTATATTTGTTAGTATATAAATGCAATATTATAAAGAAAAAGATAAAAACTAAATAAAAATTGTAATAAATAAAATTAGATAGGTAAGAATTACGTCACTTCTAAAAAGTGAATTAATATAAAATACTATTGAATTTAAGTTTGTTATATTTGATATTTTCATGTATACTTAAACAATATAGAGTAATTAGTTAACTTAAAAATAATGTTAATTAAATTCTAAATACATATATTTAAGATGGAATCTTGGAGGAATATGTTTAAAAATAATATTGATAAAAATAGTAAAATATGGAATAAAAGAAACTTAGTTTAGGAATAGTATCAGTTGCAATAGGTACATTAGTATTTTTAGGTGGTTCAGCAAGTGCCCATGATGAAAATAGTTTAAATGAAGATGGTAACACAGTACATGAAAAACTTAAAAATTTTAGAGAAAAAAATTTGAAACTACTAATAATTTGGAAAATAAAACTGCTAAAGAAAGTAATAATATTTCTAATGATAATATGAAATCCTCAGTAAGTGAAAATAATATAGAAAATAAGAATTTAGCTACAGATTCAACTTTAACTACTACAGTAAATGCAAAACCTGAAAAAGATGTTACAACAAACTCAAGTTCTTCAAATTATAATTTAAATGTTCTAGATAAACGAATAGATGATAGTAGTGATATTAGCTAATCTACTGACGAAGATAATTAATAAAAACTTAGAAGAAAATAAAGTTACAACTGAGGAAGTAGAAAATACTGTAGAACCTGTAGAAAAAGGAACAAAAATCATTTCTAGACTTACTAGCAAATATGCTGAAGATATAGCAAAAGGTTATATAGGATTAGAGGGAGGTAAGTACGATAGTTTAATTTATAAAAAGGCAATATTAAATCCTGATGGAGATGATGATGGAGATGGTATAGCAAATAAAGATGAATTATATATTTATAAAAAGACGGACGTACTTATCTTGGGTATGATATTCATCCAAGACTTGCCGATACTGATGGAGATGGATTAAACGATAAAGAAGATAAAAGATAAATTAATCTGGAATGTATCAGCAAGAGATATGCCATGTTTATAAATTTAGTTTATGAGAATGATAAAAATAGATGATATTCTTAAAAACAAGCTCCAGCAGGTACTCTTTTCAAACAATATTCAAAAGATGACTAATAATGAGCTTGGACCATATTGAGAGTAAAAGAAACATTTCATCAGGATAATGGTCTAGACGCGGTATTATTTGAAACAACTAATAATTTTCCATTTTTTAAAAAGGTGATAATATCCAAGTTCTTGCTTTTGCAGGCACAAATGTTGCGCAAAGCAGGATTTAAAAAGCCGATTTAGCATTATTCTTTGGTAATGAATCAAATCAGAGTGAAGCGACTATTCAATTAATGAAAAATAAAAATGATAGTACAATTACAAATTTATATATCACTGGACACTCATTAGGGTGGATATTTATCATTAAGAGCTACGGCAACGGCTGAAAAGGAAAAATTTGGGGAAGTATAAACAAACTTATACGTTTAACGCTCCAAAAAGTTAAGAGTGGTTGGTTATAGGGGGAGTTCCTAAGGATGATGTAAGAATTTCTGAAGAGCTTGCAAAAACTGGGAAGATAAAAATTATTATACTGATAATGATAATATAATCCTGGAAATCTTCAACCTAATAATAAAATAAGCATAGGTAAAAAGTGCAGGAGCTCATTCATCAACGTCTTATTTTGAAAATAGAGTAAATTCAAATCCAGATTTTTAATTTTGGAAAACGTCAAGGAATGGATGGAGTTGGATATCGTGATGAAAATATAAATAATTTAAGTATAATTGATCCAGAAAATGGAACATTGAGTAAGACGTTTTTACCAACTTTAGTAGATGATAAACCAGTATCTATAATGATAGGAGACAAACTTAAAGATAAGGATATAATCAGTAAAGTTAATAGAAATTTATTACCAGTTAATACTAAGTTATCATTAGTTTATAAAGATGAATTAACATCTTTGGGTATGAAATATGCTACAGTAAGAGTTGCATATTTAGATGATAATAGTAGTATGACATCAATATTCCTATATCAGTAAATGAAGCAGATAAAAAGAGCTGATATCTGTAGTCAATGCTCGCCAAAATTAGTAGAGTCAGTTGTAGATTTATCAGATAAGACTAAAAATCAGCTGAAAAATTATAATTTATCAAAATCAACTTTAACAGAAAAATTGAAAGAAGCGGAAGCTACAATTTCGAATCACACTTTCTCCACAACTTGCTGATTAATAATATTACTAGAGAAATAGCTAGCTTAGGACTGGATGTTATAAATTCGTCTTTCTTAGAACCAATGAAGCATGGGAAAATAGGAACCAAAACTTTTAAATGATGAAAAGATATTATTACATCAAGGAAGTAGTTTAAATGTAAATGAAGTAATTAATAAGATAGTTAAAGATAATATCCCACAAAATATAAACTATGAAATATTAAATTCTACAGATTTTTGGAGAATGTAGAGATGTCAATGCAAGGGTAAGAATAACATATTCTGATGGTTCAAATGACATAGTTAATGTACCTATTAGAGTATATACAGATTCTAAAGGCGAACCAGTAGTACAAGAGGAGAAACCAGAACTAGTAATAAGTGAGAAAGGCGAACCACTAGTGCAGAGGAGAAAACCAGAACTAGTAATAAGTGAGAAAGGTGAGTCACTGGTACAAGAAGAAACCAGAATTAGTGATAAGCGAGAAAGGTGAACCACTAGTACAGAGGAGAAACCAGAATTAGTGATAAGCGAGAAAGGTGAACCACTAGTACAAGAGGAGAATCCAGAACTAGTAATAAGTGAGAAAGGTGAACCACTAGTACAAGAGGAGAAACCAGAATTAGTGATAAGCAAAAAAGGCGAATCGTTAGTTCAACCTGAGTTACCTGAATTTCATGCAGAAAAAGGTGATGCTCTTGTTCAACCTGAACTTCCTGAATTTCACGAAGCTAAAGGCGAACCTGAAGTACAATCAGCTTTGACTGAATTTGTTGCTCCATCTAAACAAGTAGTTGACCCTAAAGCTCCTATTGTAGAATCATCAGTTGCATCAAAAAAAGGTGAGCCACTAGTACAAGAGGAGAATCCTAAAGCCACTCTTGAATTACTAAAAAGTTCAAAACTTGGTGTGGAAGTCGAGTTGTTATCTAATATCAATAATATATCATTGAATGTTAAAAATTGAAAAATAGCAATCAAATAAAAATGATTAGTAGGAAACCATCTGTAGAAAAAGATAAAAATCAGGTGTTAGATTTAAAATTATCTAAAGATAATAATGAAGTACAACGAAAAATGACAGAATAGTTCGTATAGCTTTTATTAGAAAATGAAAGTAGTGAGATAAAGATTTATCATGTTGAGAAAAATGGAAGTCTAACATTAATTCCATCAGAAGTCAAAAATGGAATAGTGCAGTTTAATATAAATCATTTTAGTTTATTTGCAATTGTTGATTTTAGTAAAACTAGAACCAATATCAAAAAGGATAAAGCAAGAGAAAATTTCATTAGATGTTAAAAAGAGATGAACACTGCAAATAAAATAAATGAGCAAGAAAATATAACTACATTTAGTAAAGACTTAAATTCTAAACCAAAAGTGGTAACACAGGTTGTTGAGGAAAAATATAATATAAGAAATAACCAAGAAACTTCTAGCGGTAGTATTAAAGTTGAAAAGCTTGAATCTTTAAATAATAATTTCTCACAAAATTCTATCCTTCCAAAAACAGAGAAGATTCTTCAAACACAATTCTATCTGCAACTAGTTGAAGCTTAATTATAGGAGTTTTAGGTATTAGAAAATATAACAGATAATAAATAAAAATCAAACTGGTAAAAATATCAGTTTGATTTTTATATATTACTAAAAACGTTTTTCCATTCAGAGCGTTTTTCTAAGAATTTTTAGCTTCCATTTGGAGCACCTTCTAAAGAGTGAGATCGACTTCAACCACGTGTACTTCATTACATGCTAGGTACTCAGTAGTAACAAGAACATCTTCTAATGTTTTATAGAGCTTCTCAACTTCTTCCGTAGCTGTCGTGTTAATTACTGATAAGTAGAACTCTGTTTGACATCCCATAGGTCCGAAATCTAATACATTATCAAGGGTGATTTCTGATTAATTCAGCGATTAAATGTTCTAAAGAGTGAAGGTTTGGCATTTCTAAGTGTTCCTTGTTTGGTTGACAGAATCTAATATCATATTTATAAATTTTTGTCCCCATTATCTCCAGAATAAACCTAACTAATCTAATATAAGGTGCAACAACTTTTAGTATGATCTAGGTTGAAACTTTCAACATTCATTTTCTTTTCAGTCATCTATATTTCTCCATTTCTTTAATTTTGTTATTGCAATTATAATTATACTATATTTTTAAAAATACTAAAATAAATAAGAATAAAACGATGCTCATGGAACATCAGTTTATTCTTATTCTTCAACAGGATAAGTTTATTCATAATAATTGCTACAATTGCCCAACTGCAATAGGAGACCTATTAGGTATGGAAGTAATTGTGGAGCCTTAGCTTTTAATTCTGCTGGAATAAATAATAGTCAGTGTAAACATTAAAGTGCTCCGATATGATATAATTCTCTTTCAGAGAGTCTAAATCTTTAACAACTCTAAATCCATTTAATAAGATTATGATACATACAGAGAGAACACACCTCCGATTACAGCAGATGTATTGAATTAATAACTGCAGAAAGTTTACCTAGAAATGATAATCCGATAAACCAGAATGAAGCCATAACGAATACTTTTTCTACTAGCTACACCAGTGATAGAAATAATACCAGCATTAGTAGAGTATCCAGTAACAGGGTTGCACCAACTAAAGAGCGCTAAACATCCGATTCCTTCTCCGATTCACACCTTTGTTAACTGAGTATCGCTAAGGTTCGTTAATAACTGAACTTACAGCATACTAAGTTCCTGTTGTTTCAGCTAAAAAGTACCATGTAGATAATAATCATTGTTATAATAGCTGAAATTTCAAAGTGATGCTATAGTCTAAAAATAATAGTTTGGCATTGAGAAAAAAGCTAGCATCTTTAATTCCTTGAGTATTAAAACCTCCCATTAAATATGCAGAAAATGTTCCGATAGCTAAGGCTATAATTACTGAAGAAATTTGGAAAATTCTTTTGAATTTATTAACATAATTTCCTAATGTAGAAAAATAGTATTAATGAAAGCTGCTGTAATAAGCTAATAATACATTATGTTTCATAAGTAAGACCGTTACCTTCAATGTAGATATTACTTACAAATGCTGAGAGAGTAAAGAGTTAATCCCTACGATCATAGTATTGTTCCACTAACGATAGATGTATGTAATTTTTACTATATATTTATAAATGCCAGAATATCCAAGTAAGATAACTAAAATAGCACCTACAATACTAGCTCCTAGAAGACAGTACCAAGGTTTTGGTTCCTATGAGATACCAATAATAGCACCTAGGGAATAAATGAGTGGACCTTGACATACAGGTAGTTTTAAGTAGAATAAAACTTGAATTAATGAGCAATACCAGCTCCTAAGAAAGTAGATTGAATTAATCCTGTAGCATCACCAGGTGATAATGCAATTGCTGTTGCTAATATAAAGGTGGTACATAAACGTCCATAGCTAGCAAACGTGTTTGTAGAAACCTAAAAGTAGGGATTATGAAAATGGAATATTTTCTTCAACTCCTATTGTTAAATGATTTTTATTTTTGACATAAAAACTTTTTCTCATATGTTAAATTTAATTTTTACTATTTTAAGAATTTAGTTTACCTTGAACCCAAACTTCACGGATATTTTCTGAAGTAGAAAGATATAATATCTTTTTGAGAAGATGTTTATCTTCTTCATTATCTAGATAATTAGGAAGTTTATTGTTGAGGTATTGATATCAATTACTTGGAAATCATAAATATAACCTTCTTTAAAAAGCCCAAGTGGTGAATTTTGATGCTTCACCACCACCTGTAGTAGCAAGGTAGAAATGCTTCAAATGCACTCCTTTCCAGATCTTGAGTACCGCGATTATTAGCATCCAGAGCTATTGTCTAGCCCGTCATTTAACATCCTACTAACCATGACTGTCATGTTTTATGTTGTCATAAAGACTAAGGGAGAATCCTCCAGAAATATCGCAGTGCCCTAAGCAGATGTTTGAGCCTTCTTTTTAGTTTATTAACAGGTAATACTGCATTTGCGAAATAAAATTTGAGATTGGACAATGGCAAACTGAAGATTTTCTATGATTAAGAATCTTTTACATCGTCAGAATTCACGAAGTTACCGTGAGCCATTATTGATTTTATCAGTTAATAGACAAATTGATCTAAAAACTTCGGTATCTCTTTTTCCAAAACGTTCAAAAACACAATTATGCTCCCAATCACTTTCACTACAATGACTTTGTATATAGCAGTTATATTTCTTTTGCTAATTTTCCTAACTCTAAAAGAGCGACATCTGTACAACTTGGAACAAAACGAGGAGTAATAACTGGATATACACCTGAGAATCATCTTTGAAGATTATGCACATCATTAATAAACTTTTCAGTATTTTCAATCGCTTCTTTTGTACTATTATCACGGTAAAGAGTCAGGTTCATGTTTTATCATCCATAACGACTTTTTCCTACAGAAGCCTCTTTATTAGAGATTAGCACAGATTTTTGCTAATTCCAAAAGTAGCTTCATTATGAATAGTTCAAAATACATTGCAGAAGTAGTACCATTCGCTAATAATGTTTTGACCAAATCGGTATACACTTCTCTAGCATAATTGATATCTTTATATTTCGATTCTAAAGGAAACGTAAATTATTTAACCAATAGCAATTCATCATCAGTGCAAGACCAGCTTAGTGCATTGAGGAGCATGGATATGCAAAATCGATAAAACCAGGTGAAAAGAACTTTATCTTTAAAATCAAAAAGTTACTTTCATGTGAGTATTGATTTAAAATTTGTTGATAATTTTCATCTTCTTTATTAATAATTTCAGAAATAATTCCCATATTCAGAAACTAAAAGTACAGCTTGTTCCAGAAATTCAATTTCTCCATACTTTGGGCTATGAAAAAGATGCTTTAATAAATTTTTGGTTTTCATATTTTTGTTTCTCCTAAAAATTTTTATAAATATAACATATAAAACGAACGATGTCAATAAAAATTAAATTATTAAAACTAATTTTCTAAATAACGAACAATAAATAACTATAAAATGAAAAGTTCGTAAAACGACGAAGAATGTTTACTTCGTCGTTTCAAAATTATTATATCATATTGTTATCTAAATTCTTTTTCTTTCTTTAGAAACTAGTGTAGCCACTCTTTCTTGAGATTTTTCTAAGTAGCTTTCTCCATTTTTAGTAAATCACAAATAATATTTGTAATTTCAACAAAATCTTCTTCTACATATCCTTTAGTAGTCATTATGACCCCTAAAGCGAAAGACCACTAGTTTTCATTGGAGGTAATGTATCAAATGGAATACCATTTTATTACAAGTGATTTTAGCTCTACTTAATAAATCACTAGCATCATGTCCTGTTACGTTATAAGTAGAATATGTATCGATTAGACACAGGTGATTATCACTACCGTTAGAAACTACAGGAATATTGTTGCTTTAAAGTGCTTCAACCATAACCTTCATGTTTTTACAACTTGTTGTTGGTATACTTTAAATTCTGGTTTAGAGTGCTTCAGCAAAACAAATTGCTTTTGCGCAACAACGTGTTCTAGTGGACCACCTTGAGCTCCAGGGAAAATCATCTTATTAATTTTAACAGCAATTTCCTCGTTATTAGTAAGGATAATACCTCCACGAGGTCCCCTTAATGTTTATGTGTAGTAGATGTAACGACATCAGCATATGGTATTGGATTAGGGTGTAATCCTCTTTTCTAAGTCCAGCTATATGAGCCATATCTACCATTAAATAAGCGCCAACTTCATCGGCAATTTCTCTAAATTTTGCAAAGTCAATAATACGAGAATATGCACTTGAACCAACAATAATCATTTTTGGTTTATGTTCTTTTTGCGATACGTAGTACTTCGTCATAATCAATAAGGTGAGTATCTTTTTGTTACACCGTATGAAACTGAATTGAATAATTTTCCAGAAAGTTAACTTTGCTACCGTGAGTTAAGTGCCCACCTGCATCCATGCTCATTCCTAAAAACAGTATCCCCAGGTGTGAAAGAGATAAGTATACAGCAATGTTTGCACTTGATCGCAGAGTGTGCTTGAACATTTACGAATTTAGCATCATAAAGTTCTTTAATCTATCTATATGAGACTTTCAATTTCATCAATAACTCACATCCATCATAATACCTTTTTCAGGATATCCTTCAGCATATTTGTTAGTTAGAATACTTCCTGTAGCTTTTAGGATATCTTTAGAAACAAAGTTTTTCACTAGCAATAAAGCTCAATATTAGTATCTTGTCTATGTTGTTCTTTTCAATTAATTCAAAAAATTTTTATCCATAATGAATCTCCTTTTTATTTTTAGAATAACTGGAATTTATATTTTTAATAAATATAAACTTATAAATAAATGTATATATTAGAAACTATGTTAACTCAAACAAATAATACTAGTTTAAAAATAAATATTTATAAATTAGTTGTTATTCATTGTCTTATAATAATAGCATAGTATTAAAAATAAATAAACTAAAAATAAAAAATAGTCAAAATTATTAAAATTTAATTAATGATGAAAAATGCGAACATTAAATGTAAAAATAAGTAAAAATTTAAAAATCACTAGTACAGATTATGAATTATTGTAAGATTGAAAGGAGATATGATAAAATATATAATAATATAGTTCTATAGAAAAGAAGAATAAATATAAATAGTAAAATTAGTGAATTTTAATTGGTCTATACTTGATAACAGTAGAAATTATCAAATATTTATGCTATAATAATTAACGGAATACATCTATATTACTATCAGACCAAATTTTAAGGAGAAAAATTTACATATGCTTGTAGATAAACCATTAAAAGCTGTTTTTCATTAAATGCTAATATTCCATTAGCAAAACAAGTAGCGAAGTCACTAGGAGTAGAATTAAGTAAATGTAGTGTAAAAGAAATTCAGTGACGGAGAGGTTTCAATTAATATAGAGAGAAAGTGTACGTGGTAGTGAAGTTTTCGTACTTCAATCAACTAGTGGTCCTGTAAATGACAATTTGATGACTTTATAATTATGATAGATGCGCTTAAACGTGCATCAGTGGACATATTAACGTTGTAATCCCTTATTATGGATATGCACGTCAAGACAGAAAAGCAGAAGTCGTGAACCAATCACAGCTAAATTAGTAGCTAACTTATTAGAAGTAGCAGGAGCTGGATCGTGTAATTGCATTGAGATCTTCACGCACTTCAAATTCAAAAAGTTCTTTGATATTCAGTTGATGCGCATTATGTGTACCAATTGTGCAAAATATTTCAAAGAAAAACTTTCAGATATGGAAGAAGTTGTTGTTGTATCGCAGACCACGGTGGTGTAACACGTGCTAGAAAACTAGCAGATGCATTAAATACGCCAATCGCAATTATCGATAGAGAAGACCAAAACCAAATGTTGCTGAAGTTATGAATATTGTAGGTAACATTGAAGGAAAACTATGTATTCTTATTGATGATATTATCGATACAGCAGGAACAATTACTTTAGGAGCTCAAGCACTTAAAGATAGAGGAGCAAAGAAGTATATGCAAGTTGCTCGCATGCTGTATTAAGTGGACAAGCATTAGATAGAATTGAAAATTCTCCAATTAAAGGATTAGTATATACTAACACAATTGATATACCAGAAGAGAAAAATTAGATAAAATGGTACCGTTATGTAGTGGGTGATTTAATTGCTAAAGCTATTTACAAAATTCACATACAACGAACCTGTAAGTGTTCTTTTTGAATAATCATTAATTAAATTAATTTTTAAAGAAAGCGATGGTGTCCGTTGCCTTCTTTAAATCATATATTCGATAGTATAAAGTGAGGATAATTTATGAAATTAATAGTTGGATTAGGTAATCCAGGTAAACAGTATGAAAATACAAGACATAATATTGGATTTATGGTGCTTGATGAACTAGCTAAATCTTGGAATGTAAGTTTGATAAAACGAAAATTTAACGCCGAATATATATAGCATATCACGATAGAATTAAATATTTATTAGTAAAAGCCAACAACGTATATGAATCTTTTCAGGAGAAGCGGTAGGTAAGTTTACGATTATTTTGAAATTGATATTGAAGACATATTAATAATTTATGACGGTTAGATACAAAACACTGCAAACTTTAAATTAAAAGCTAAAGGGAAGTAGTGGTGGTCATAATGCGAATTAAGAGTATTATTAGCCACTAGGAACAGAGAAATTCAATAGATTAAAATTGAGATAGATAGACCAATACCGCCAATGAAAAGTAGTTGATTATGTCTTAGGAAGATTCTCAAAGACGAAATGAATGAAATTGAAAAATCTATTCTAAGAGTATAAACTGTACTTGAAAGATTTCTCAAAAATGAGTTTCGTAGATCCCAATGAATAAATATAATTAAAAACAATTGCGACAAAAGGTTGCATCCCAGAAGTCCTAAATTTTAAAAGTTTATATGTAATTTATGGGTGAAGTGGACTATAGATATCTAAATATTCCTTATAAAAAGTATATTAGATATCTAATAACCTTTAGTGAGTCTCGATAAAATCGATTTTTCTGAAAATCATGATTTTTCAGTCACTCCCTTTTTCTTTGCTATTTGTTGAAAAGGAGCGTATATGATAAAAGATAGTCTTTTGGAGAGTGTTAATTTACAATTTGAAAAAGAATAAAAATATAGGTTATATATGGACAAAATTTAACAACACGTGCTTTAGAAATATATAACGAATATAAAAATAGTAGCAGAACAATTGCAGTGTTATCACAAAAGTAAAGCAGAAAGCTGAAGAATTGTTCGCTATTCTAAATGATTTCGAAGGTGAAACATATATTTTATCCAGAAATTGATATATTAAAACGCCATACTTCTAAAAGTAATGACTTGGTACAAAATTCTATTAAAGTTCTTGAAAATCTTGTACAATATTCAAAGTATTATAATTGTGCAGATTGAATCAATTTACAGAACTGTAAAAATCCTGAGTGATTTTTAAAAATAATAGCTTTGAGATTAATGAAGATACTGTTGTAGTTTTGATGAATTACAGAAAAACTAGTTAATATGGGGGTATCGTCGTGTTGAAACTGTCGATGTGGTGGGAGAGTTTTTCAAAAAGGGAGTATGAGTTGATATCTTCAGCCCTTTAAGTGAGAAACCTATTAGGTTAGATTTTTGATGATGAGCTTGATGGTATGAGAACTTTTGATGAAATTACACAAAAGATCGTTAGAAAAATAGATAGTGCTGTTATTTATCCTACAAGTGATTTTTCCTTACATCTGAAGAAAAAGATGTAGTTGTTGAGAGAATACTACTACAAGTTAAATGATAACAAATTAAGAGAAGAGAAAATTACCAAAAATTAGTACCTATCTTCAGAAAAATTGAAATTTATAAAGCAACTGGCGATTTTAGTGATTTAGAAAGTTTTTCAAATTTAGTTGTAAATACATATAGTATTGCCGACTATTTAACAGATGATATTATAGTTTTCTATGACAATTATCATAAAATCTTAGAGAAAATAGAAGGACTAAGAGAATACTTTTTAACAAGTCTTCAAGAGATGAATAGAAATTATATATATCAAGATGTAATAGATAAGTAGCTTTTGAAAAAATTCAAAACTAGATGTAAAGAAAAATTCTATTTATCTACCTTAAAACTCAATGATAAGATTATGACTACAATTTAGATATAATTGATTTGGCTTATTATTCAAGTGAAGAATATTTAGCTAAGGAAATACGTGAAAAATTAACGGATAATTATAGTAATTATTTCATTAAACACTCAAAACAAAAGATTATGTGAAAAGGTACTATTCGATAATTATTTCTATGATGATATTTATTATGGTGTTAAAGAAGGAAAAATCTTTATCGATGTGAATAAGTATCATCTACAAAAAGGATTAGAGGATAGAAAAATAAAATATTTTACTTACCCCACGCGAACTTTTTACTGAAGAGAGAGACGTCGAGTAAAATTTAAATATACTAACTCAGATTAGAAATTACCAAGAACTAAATGTTGGTGATTATATCGTTCATATTGAGTCGTGGGATAGGGTTATACGAAGGGATAGAGAATGTTGAGTTGGTGGAGTATACAAAGACTTCTTGAAAATTATCTACGATGGTGGTGATATATTTATGTGGACATAAATAATATGAACTATATCAAAAATATCGCGTCTACTGACAATAGAAAACCAGCATTAAATAAACTGGGAACAAAAATTGGCAGAAGACTAAAAGTAGAGTCCGAAAAGAAATTGAGGATATATCTGAAAGATCTTGATTAAGTTATATATTAAACGTGAATTAAGTTCTGGATATGCGTATAGCTTAGATGGAAGTATGCAGTCTGAATTTGAAGCCGATTTTGCATATACACAACGGATGATCGAGTGAAAGCTACTAGAAGAATTAAAAGGGATATGGAAAAACAACGTCCTATGGATAGACTTCTATGTGGAGATGTATGGTTTCGAGTGAAAACAGAGGTAGCGATGAGGGTTGCGTTTACAAAGCAGTTACTGATAATAAGCAAGTTACGGTATTAGTACCAACGACTCTTCTTGCTGAACAACACTACGATAATTTCGTAAGAGTAGATTTTGCAAATTTCCCAGTAAATATAAGTAGTGGTAGATTTAAATCTGCAAAAAGATATTACTGAAATTTGTAAAAACTTGAAGAAGGTAAAAATAGATATTATTGTTGGAACTCATAAGCTATTAAATAACAAATTTAAATACAAAGATTTAGGTTTATTAATAATTGATGAAAACAACGTTTTGGAATTAAACATAAAGATAAAACATCTTAAAAATACAGTAGATGTTCTTACCTTAGTAGCAACTCAATTCCTAGGAACATTACATATGAGTTTAATAGGTATTAGTTTATCGGTGATTGAGACACTCAAGGAACGTCAACCAATCCAAACTTTTGTGACAGCTCAAAATAAAATGGTTTATAAAAAGAAGCGGTTAGATAGAAATTAATCGTGGAGGGCAGGTGTTTTATGTTTATAATAGAGTAGAAACTATTGATGAAAAATATCTGAAAGCTAAAAACGATTGTTGCCTGATATAAACATAGCGTATGCATGGTAGAATGGAGTCAAGAGAACTTTGAGAAAATATTATGTCTGACGTTATAGATAGAAAAATATGATATACTAATATCGACGACAATTATTGGGACAGGTATTGATATCTCTAATGTAAATACATTAATAGTTGAAGATGCCGATACGCTTTGGATTAAGTCAATGTATCAACTACGTGGACGAGTAGGTCGTAGTAGTAGAAAGCCTATGCATGCCAATGCAAACCGTTTAAGTCATTAACTGAGAACTCAGAAAGGTTATCTGCAGATCAGAACTTTGCTTCTTTAGGTAGTGGTTTTAAAATCGCTATGCAGGACTTATCTATTAGAGGGGCTGGAGATGTACTCGGCGGAAGACAACATGGTTTCATTGATTCAGTGGGTTATACATTGTATTCTCAAATGTTAGAACAAGAAATTCAAGAGTATTTTCAGAACCGTTATTAGAACAAGATCGAGATACAAGATGTTAGTTACTATGAAATATAATTAAAGAAGCTACTCCGAAAATTAAGAAAGATATTTTTGAAGTCAAGACAGATGATGAGAAATTAAACTTAACGTTGATGCATTTTATTCCAAAGAGTATATTACTAGTGATGCAGATAAAATAGATTTCTATAGAGATTAAATCATATGGTTAGTGATGAAGAGATTGATGGTATTGTAGAAGATCTAAGTGATAGATTCTCTGATTTTTGGAGAGAAGTTAATAACTAATAGATATATATGTATCTAGAAAGTTATGGCGAAAAATACTATGGTGACTAGCATTAAAGAGTTAGCCAATAAAAGTGAGTTGTAACTTTTGATAAAGACATCATGAACAGTCTTAAAGGAAAAGAATTATTTACAACTTTAACATGCATGAGGCACACGTATCATTGCAAAAGATGGATTCTTCCTTGCAGAATAGATAAAAAGAAGATATAACGATGGACGAATTAGAGAAATGTTGCCTATAGTATATATAATTTGGAGAAGAATGATGAATAAAAATAGATGTCCCTTGGGCTGTAAATCCATTAGATATTGAATACTCATGATACGAATGGAGAGAAACTCATAATGATCAGATGTTATTTGAATATCTAATACTAGAAGGAATGCAAGCTGGTTTAAGTTGGTCAATAATACTTAAGAAACGAGAAAATTTCAAACGATGCTTTTGATAATTTTGATTATAATATCTATGCCAATTATACCGATGAATACTTAGAATCGTTAAGACAAGATGCTAGTATAGATGAAATAAATTGAAAATATATTCTGTTAGATGTAGCATTTCTTGAGTTCAAAAAGAATTGGAAGTTTTGATAAGTATATCTCGAGGATTTACAGATTATAAAAATCAATAATAAATTAAAGCTACAAAAGATGCAAGTAAGTAAATCGGAGGTTATCTACTAGAACCGTAAAGATTTGAGAGGATTTGAGTTTTGTAGGAAGGTACGATAATTTATAGTTATACTGGCTGCTGAATGATAAATGATCGCTGAAAAGAGATGTTTTTGCTATAAAGAATGTTGCTAGAAATGTTATTAAATTGGCATTATGGAAAGTATTATAAATAAGGAATTGTTCAAATTTAGATATAACTTTACTTTATAAAAATACAGTCTATAATATATAAAGTATGTTTTAATTTTTAAGATTGGATTTTTATAAATGGATAAAGAGAACTATTAAAATTGAAGAAATAGACGACAATAAAATGTTTGTTGAAACATTTTTAGAAGAGATAAAAAGATACAAGAAATTCCTAAAATGCTAAATGTGAGTACATGTGGAGCTACAAGTAATACACAGGTATTAGGGGAAAAGATTGTTGATATACTTGTTGTTGTAGAAAATTTACATGAGATAACAACGTTCGATGAAAAAGACTAAATAATATCAGTTATCATAGAATAGTCTGTAATGGTACAAATAGGTGTAATAAAAATATGCTGAATTACTCGATTATCTAACAATGAGCTATGATGATGTATTAAACGTTGTACAACGTGATACGGAAATACATAGAGTTTTATAAAAATTAAAGAAATTTTAATGATGAAGTTTTTAAAAATGAGATAATTCATTTATAGAAAGAACTTTCGTTTAAAGATTATTCAGCGAAAAAGTAATATTTATAAAATGATATGTTAAAAAGGATGAAAATAATGATTAAAAATATATATTGAGGAGATTGTTCAAAATAGTGAAGTACTATATATGAACCTCTAAGAAAAATATAGTTTTACAAAAACAGGTGGGAATACAGAAGTTTTAGTAAAATTAACAAACGACAAGATTTACAAAATGTTATTAAAATACAGCAACGAAAATAACATAGAACGACATGATAGGAAAATGGTGTTAATATCAGATAATGGGTATAGCTGGAATAGTAGCTATAACTAGTGATATGAACAAGATTGAATTATTAGATAGTGATGTTATTTCTTGTTGTACCCTGGGATTAACGTTAAAAGACACAGATTTTTGTGTTATAAAGCAACTATCTTGAGTTTCATGTGGTATTCCAGGAAGGGTAATGTGGAGCAATCTTCATGAATGCTGGGGCATATGGCGGTGAGATGAAGGAAGTTGTTCAAAGTTGAGAGTTTCTACTAAATCTGGGGAAAAGAAAATATACAAATGAACAGATGGAATTTTCTATAGATATTCTGTAATTCAAGAAACTAAAGAAATTATTTCTAGTGTGTATTTCCAAATGAAAAAGGAAATAAAAGAAGAAATTATCTCTAAAGTGAAGAATTAAATAAACTGCGCTCAGATAAACAACTTTAGAATACCCTTCATGCGGTTCTGTTTAAACGACCAGAAGGATATTGCAGAAATAGTCAAGATGCGGGGTTACAAGGATTAACTATGGGTGGAGCGCAAGTTTCACATGCCGGATTTATGGTTAGTATAGATTCAGCAACTATGAAAGATTATGAAAACTAATAAATAAAGTTCAGAGTTTTAGAAGATTCAAAGTGTTGAACTTGGAGTGTGAAGTTAAAAATATTAGGTGAATAAAGAGGTGACTCAAAAATCGTGATTTCGGAAATCGATTTTATCGAGTCACCCTCAGCTGATTATTAGATATCTAAAAGCGCTTTTGTAGCGATTTGATATCGTAATACCATTCTATGGGAGTTCACATATGAACTTTGTTAAATTTTCAGAGCTGAATTAGCCCTTTTTAGCTCATATTATCTATAACTATATTGTGTAAAGATTTTGTTATTTTATTATTAGTTTTTGAGTGTATAAAATGATCTTCCTACTAAGTTATCAGGGAGATATTGTTGCTTAATATAGCCTGTAGGGTGGCTATGTGATATTGATAACCAACACCACGATTAAGTGTCAGCACCATAATAATGCATCTCTAAGGTGATGGGAATAATAAATTTTGGATTTGTCTTTTGTTTCATGTATTGTACGTCAGTGCCATGTACACTTATAGATTTTAATGAAAGGCTGGAGTTGAATAGCAGCGTTGGCTAATATTCTGAGCTTCGGGTAATCCAAAGCTTCTGCACTTTCAATAGCGCATGAACAAAGGCCGATATTTGGATTTGCTAGACCGATATCTTCGTAAGCAATAACACTCATTCTTCTATATATAGTGTAGTCACCTACTATCTACGGTAGTGCTAAGTAGTATAGAAGCATCAAACATCACTTCCACAGTATAGACTTTTGAAATAATCATCATAAAGCATCACCATCTTTATCATGAGGCTTTCAGATTTTCCTGAGATAAGTTTAATAGTTTTCTCTTTTAATAATTTCACCTTCATTTGATAAATTCATAAAATTTCGTAGTGTTTAAAGAGAATCTCATCACCGAAGAGTTTAAAGAGACTGTTTAAATACATCATCTTCTATTTTAGTCTCTTGGAAATATTTCTTTATTATTTGATATTTTTAGATATTATAAATATCATCGTTTGAAAACTTTGTTGTAATTCATAATTAAACGTGATCCCAATCATAGGTTACCGTATGATATGGTTATTTGTTGTACATCAATAACGTATATATTGCTCAAATTCATTTGAGAAGTAGAATATCTACATGGGTTTAGTTAATCTATGAAATTCATCAAGTAGTAGTATACTTTTTAAACCTAGATTCTTCATTACTGCAGTTAAACTCTTTCTTAGTACAATTTACAGCATTTAATATTTTAAAGTTATAGTCTAGTTCATTACTAAAAGCACTAGCGATTGAAGTCCTGTTCAGGGGACCATATAAAATAAATGAGAACATGTTTCACTATCTTAGTGAGAACTTTTCCATCTCCAATGATCGTTGACCAATAATATCACTGACTTTTATTAGGTCGTAATTTGATGATAAGTGCTTTCCATAGGTACCTCCTTGGTTTTATTTCTTAATATTAATTATATCATAATCTAATATAGTTGTTGATTAGAGTTAATTGAGTATCGTTGTATATATAAAATAATAAAATTTTACTAATCTGGTTTTATGATAAATATAATAATCACAATAAGGATGTTTAGATTCGACAGGGATGCTAGTCTTCTTGGTGGCATGTAGGAGGGTTGTCTCCTTTAACAACACATCAGTTAAATATAACTGACGAAAAACAAATTGACAGCTGGCAATAAACTAAGGCTGATTCCTTTGTTTGACTGCGACAAAGCTAATCGGTTCATTTTAGTAGTCTGCGATCTTCGTTTAGACATAAAGATTAATCAAACTCGTTTTTCATTGCCTGTTTATCGGCTTAGGTGGAGAATTAAATTCAATAGGTAAACTAAACATGTAGAAGCTAAGGGAGGTATTTTTGGACGCGGTTCAAATCGCCATCTCCATTATATTGAGATTAATCTCAAAATATACTATGATTAGAAACATGTCAAACGAGACTTAAATCTTTAAAATAAAAGATTTATGAGTCTCTTTTGCACTCTATCTTAATAATATATTAATTCGACGACTTTTATTACAAAATCTAATTGTAACCGCTTGATAAAATGTGCTATAATATTATTGAAGAGTATAAATAATTTATCAAAGGGGAGATGATTATGAGTGAAATTATTAACAATGTTTAAATTCTACTAATTTGTGATAATCAAGACGAAAGTTTTATGAAGGCGTGAAGTAATTTCTATTCTTTTGGCGATAGGTAGACATTTATGGTTAGGATTGACTAATATCACTGTCTACAAGCACTAGGTTGATAGATTTTACTTGTAACTTGTTTACTGTGGTATATCATATAGCATCATAGTAGGAGATAAGGCTGTTTTCTGGCTGCTTCTGTATCTCGTTGGATTAGGCTCTATTTTAGTAAAATACAGTCGCAACTAGAATTTGTAAAGGTTTTAGTTACAGCTGTTTATTTAGTAATATTGGTTTGTAAATAGTTATGGGTGTGCTATAATGTAGCTATAGTCAAAAGATAGTAAAAAGGATGCTAATTAAATTTTCAGATGGTTCATTATACAAAACAACGATATGTATTTAGAACTGACACTTGGTTATTTAAAAAGGTGAATATTTTTCTGTAATGTTAGATTTACGAAATGGACCTACCACAAGTTGAGAATTTTTCTAAAGGAATTAAAGGAAAATGACCTACCATGCTAGGTTAGTGTAATATTGACCATCATCACTGGGATCGTAGCTTTGGAGCGGCCTATCTAGATATTCCAGTAATCTCTACAGATAGAGCTAGGGGACTCTTTAATTGAGTTATCACAGCAGTGGGATGATGAGAGTCTTTACCAAAGGGTAGAATGGAACTGAAACACATAGTGCGGATGTAATAAAGAGTTTATGAAAATAATAATAAAAATTAGAATACCGGATATGCCAAAAATGGCTGATTTCAATTTGAATCTTGGTGGAGTTAAATTGTATATATAATGATAACTCACATTCTAATATGGCATTTTTAATTTATATATTCCAGAGAAAAACTATTGTTTTAGGAGATAGTCATGCTAAAAACTATTATGACTAAACCGATGGCATATAATAAGCAGAAGCTCCCGTGATTATATAGATAGAATACAATTCTCTGATTTTGAATATGCTGTTCCTGGTCATGGTATTATATTTACGAGAGAGGGTGTTAGATTATCTTGAAAAAGAATATACAAAAATGAGGTGATTACATATGAATTTAATGAGTGTCTCGATTGGATTCTTTTTAATTACTATGTCATTAACTTTTCTGTCAGCAATTATTCTCAAGAAAAATTTAATCTATTTTGGAATATTGTCAATAGTCAGTTTTAGCTACATTGCCTTACATTCCTATTCTTCAGGACTTAGTATTTTGTTCTATTGCTATTCATTGGTGGACTTTGTTTAATAGGACTTGAAATGTTTGTCCCAGGAGTGAATAGTAGGCACTGTAGGTATCTCATTACTGTAATATATGCACATTTATGTAAATAAATCAACATATTATATTGCATTTATCTTAATAGTTTCTCTAATACTTGCAGTTATACTGTATTATGTAAATAGAGTATTCTTCATAAAAAGTTGGTTTTTCCTAGAGTGACTTGTAGTTAACTGATGCTATCTCAACAGAAGATGGCTATATGTAGCAATGAAAGTAGATTAGAACTTGTGGTACTTCGAGCATATACAGATTTTACGTCCAGCAGGAGTCGCTGGATTTGAGGATGAAAAATTGGATGAAGTTACTGATGGAGACTTTATAGGAAAAAGGTAATGAAATTGAAATTATACGTGTTGAAGAATGCGTAACTGAGTCATATAAATATTTTAAGGAGGTAAGTATTATGCAATTAATTTTTCTCAGGTATTATCGTGATAGTAGTACTTATTGTACTATCGATATTCTTTACTTTCTCCACTTGGTCTTTGGATTGGTGCGAGTGCCGCAGGCGTTAAAGGTGAAAGTATCTTCACACTTGTTGGTATGAGATTGAGACGTGTTATACCAAGTGAGAGTAATAAATCCTATGATTAAAAGCTCACAAAGCAGGATTAGATGTTACTATTAATCAATTGGAAAGTCACTATTTGCTAGGGGGAATGTGGATGAGTAATTAATGCTCTAATTGCAGCTCTCACAGAGCTAATATTGTAGTTAACTTTTGAACGTTGTGCGGCTAATGACTTAGCAGGACGTGATGTTCTTCAAGCTGAGTTCAAATGAGTGTTAACCGGAAAAGTTATTGAAACTCCATATGTCGCTGGGAGTTTGCAAATTAACGGTATCAGAAGTTAAAGCATAAAGCTGAATCACGGTTCGTGCAAACATTGAACATTTAGTAGGGGAGCTGGAGAAGAAACAGTTATCGCCCTGCGTGAAGGTATCGTTCAACAATCGGTTCTTCAGAGTCACACATCGTATTTTAGAAAATCTGATCGTATTTCACAGCAATCTTTAGACAAAGGTTTAGATGCAGGTACTGGGATTTATCGATTGATATTTTTGGATGCTGACATCGGTCAAAATATCGAGCAAAACTACAAACTGAGCAAGCGTATTGACAAAAACATTACTGAGCTAAAAGCGGGAACAACGTCGTGCGATGGCAGTTGCGACTGAACAGAAATAAGCTAGAATTCAAGAGGATGCGTGCAAAAGAAATAGAAGCGAAGCAGAACTGCACCACTGCTACATAGCTTTCCAAAGTAATCTAGGTATTATGGATTATGAATTATAAAAATCTAGAAGCTGATACAGAGGTATGAGAGATTCAATTAAACATATGTCACAACCTGAAACAGGAGCGGGTAAATAATTAGATAAAAGGAGGATGTGGAATGTCATTTTAATTTATGGCACCAATAACATTTATCATAATTTTTGCTATTTTCGTAATTGTTTTGGCTTCATGAAAAGATACAGATTTAGAGTAATTCAAAACAAATGGAATTAGACAATACTCGATCCAGGCTTTTAAAAGCTGTCGAAGAGATGAAAAAGAGATTAAAGAAGCTGTGATAAAGACTCTAATGCTTTAAAAATAACAGAAGTTCATTAAGGATCCATGATATGAAGAAGATATTTATGAACAACAAGTTGATAGTCCATCTATAAATAAATATCAACAATATTATAATGAAAATTATAATAGAGTAAAAATAAATTTTCTAATGCAAAGGAATTTCGATAACACTAATGTTGTTCAAGAAAATTCATTAGAGTTTACACAAGAAAATATGGTTCGTGGATTGATTGCTAACGAGTATCTTAATAATTCTAGGAGGGAAGATGAGTAGTTTATATATCCGTTAATCTTTCTTAGTTTCATTTATTATTGATAAAGTAAGAAAATAATAAAAACCAAAGAAAATCCTGGTAAGAAAGCTAAGAAAAGGGAAGACAAAAGGCTATACCACGTCTCAAAGTCAACAGCAAAAAGAAAATCCCGTAATAAATCAACAAACTCTAACTCGTAAATCTTTTTGAGAAAAACAAAAGTTATAGTGATAGAGAGAGAAATATATTTCAAATTCTTTAACTTTTGATAAAAGAAAAAGTTGTTAATGATATAATTTTTCCAGAGATTCTGTCTAAACCGAGAGTAAAAGATATAAATAGGAGGTATAAGATGAAAAATCATTAACTATATTAGTTAGTGTATCTATTCATTTACTCTTTATTTTATTTTACTTATTTATACCTTTAGACAAGATTTGAAGATCTTTTAATGAGTACAATATTAATAATAATTTCTATATTCTCTAATAATTCAAAATGGTAGTAAACCTACAAATATATTCGTTTGCGACAAGAAAGAAATCTCTTAAACAAAGAGGCATGATTACTATTATTTAGTTTTGATGATAATTATTACATCTACGAGTACCAGTACACTCACTCTTTTAAAATAGCTATACTGTGTATTATCTTTTATCTATTGTTTTGTATGTTGTTTAATACAAAATTAGCCATTATTATTGATAGGCTACAAAATGTATTTGATTCTGACGACAAAATAGTATATCAGTAAAAGAGTCGAGTATGCAAAATACATTGAGAGAAAGATAAGTAAAAGTTTGCAGACATTAGAAATCTCTACGTATATATATAGAAAATGAAAAGTGGCAATTATATGACAAATTTTTATTGTAATGATTTCTAGACGAGATTAACTAATACTGCAAAGTTTATTTAATTCAGTCAATAAATAAGAGATTAGCTATGAGAGTTGTTGATATCATAGATAAAAGAGATAATGAGCTAACTAAAAGCTGAAAGTAGGTACTGGACCGGATATCTTTCGTAAAGTTCTGGATTATCAGGTAGGTTCGAGTCTTAATAAGTGGTATATGTAATATGACTCAAAGATGAGCTTCTAGCTTGCGATTAACAATGAGAGATCTGGGGATACTATTTTCTTTTGTGAGTTTAGACCACTATTTGGTTGATACGACACTCTACTGGAGGTGTTGGAGACAGTAGCATGTTGTGAAGTGGGACCAATTCCATCAGCTGGGAGGAATGGCTGCAACTAGTCTCTCAGATGAGTCTAAGGTCATACAGGAGGGACACAGATGAAATGTTGAGTCTATTAGAAACCTTTACATTAGTAGCAACAAAGAGGAACTAGTAGAAGTTGCTCAGTGCAAACCGGAGTTGGATTAATGTATAGTGACAATATTGTTCCGTTGAGATACATATATATGCCTTACGTGATGTTACTGCAACAGTTGATAGTATTCCATTAATCGCTAGTAGTATTATGAGTAAAATTAGCCATTCAATCAGATTTGTACTTCTTGATGTTAAAGCTGGTGATGGTGCCTTGTATGAAAACTATTGAAGATGCTAGGGAACCGTCACGTCGAATGTGGTAGAAATCGGTAATAGTGTTGGAAGAAAAACGATAGCAGTACTAACTCAACATGGAAGAACCATTGAGGTTTATAATATATGCAATGCTACGAAATAATTGACGTGAGGCTTTGAAATTGCAATTGGCTGGTGTATCTTAAGAAGTTGTATATGAAATTGTTACGTTAGAAACATAGGCAGTGAAGACGTCGAAGAAGCTTAGTGAAAAATAGAGGAAGTTATTAATAATGGTGGTGCGTTAGCTTTGTAAAACAGTTTATGAAACTTTAGTGGGTGGAGACGGTGAGGTCGTGGATAATTATGAGTTATTACCAACACCGGAAATCAGTGTAGAAGACGGTGCGCATGAAGATGGATATGGGCACTAAAATTAAAGCCGGAAGGCGTGAGGTAGCGCCTATGGTAATAGGAGCAGGTCGTGCGACAAAGATGGCGAAGTCGATGCGTGCACAGGAATAGAGCCAAGACAAAAGTAGGAGATAAGGTGAGAAAAGGCGTCTTATCGCTGAATTTATTACAATGATGATAAGAACGTGAATCTGTAAAATATGTTATTAGATGCTATATTTATCGGAAATGGTGCTAGATAAATATTAAAAATATATTAGAAATACAGAATAGAGTAAAAATGGGGATTAAATAAATACATTGATCGTACACTTTGTAAAAGCTACGACATATGTAGTGCCGATGTCCAAAAGTTATGTGAAGAAGCTATTGAACATGAATTTTATAGTGTAGCATGGTAATAGTTGTTACGTGCGGATGCTAAACATCTTTACAAGGTACCGATGGTAAGTAGCGACGATTGTTGGATCCATTGGGGCAATGACAACAACATCAAAAGTGGAAGCAAAAGAAGCAATCGAAAACGGTGCAAGTGAAATAGATATGGTTATTAATGTTGCAAAATTAAAAAGAGGGTGAGTTTGATCGCCGTGAGAGAATGAAATTCGACTAATTAAAGAAAGCTGATTGCAATAATGTCTTGAAAGTTACTATCGAAACATGTTATTTACAACTGATGACGAGTTAAAGCTCTATGAATTGTCACTAGTTGCGGCGTTTGATTTTGTAAAAAGCATCAACAGGATTTGGAACTGGTGGTGCAAACTTATGAAGATGCATTAATGAAAATCTGTGGTCTGTATGCTAAGGATTAAGGCGGCGGTGGAGTTAGATGTGCTGAAAACTGCTCTATATTTCGACTTTGGAGCTGGTGCTGTTAGGAACAAGCTCAGTGAGATAGTAAAATAATATTATTAGAGAGTAGTTCAGGAAGATTATAAAATATTTTCTGAATTACTTTTTATTTTCAGGAGGAAAATATATAGAAAACGAATAATAGGCAATAATACGAGTGTTTTTATAGCTCAAATCTCTGTATTTATAGTATAATAAAGAGTGGTTTATTATAACGTGAAAATATAAAAGTTATTTCAATCTGTCATGTGGGGGTGAAGATGGGGAAAACTCATGTATTTTAGATAGATCATAAAGGAGATTTTAAATGTTACCAAAAGTCATTTGAACAATAGTAAACTTAGCCGTTTGTAAATAAGGCAGTAATAGATTTGGGGTTTGATAATCCTACACAAAATTCAAGAGAGAGTACATCAGCAGTTTTAAAAGGAAAAACATAGTGAAAAGCTAAATCTGCAAACCAGGAAGTGGAAGAGTCGTGCCTCTCACTACCACTTTTGGCAAATTTAGATGTAAGCTAAAGAAGACACACACAAAGTATTATTTTAGCTCCAACTAGAGAGCTGTCAGGGCAATCATATGATACAGGTATGGCGTACATTATTGCTAGGTTTTCTGAAGAAGATATTAAAGAAATAACATTATGTAGTGGTGGTCCAGATTTAAACAGAGACATAGAGAGAGTATCTAATGCGCCACATATTATTATTGCACACCAACACGTGTATTAGAGTTAGATAGAGCGAGCGCTTTAGCAATTAAGAGAAGCAGAAAAGTCTTGATAAATCCCGACGAATGTGACGTGACGATCGGAGTTGGGATTCATGGAAAGATGTTGATTAAAATGTCATGAGCGCACGAAAACTGTCGCTGCTATTCATCGGCAACTGTCTCCAACTCAAATGAATCGCTAGCGAAGAAATATTTAAAGCGTGCTCACTATATCGAAGTTGATAACGCCAATTCGGTCAAAATTGAAATATTTTTAATACTCAGAAAAGCAGTTCATCTCCTGATTAGAAAGGTGCATGAAATCACTACGGTTGCTTAATCCTTATTATAGCTCTTTATCTTTGCTAATAAAGAAAAGCTGAAGGTAGAGGAAGTAGTAGACATTTAATTTCTAAAGGATTAAATGTAGGAGTACTTTCACGGAGATTTAACACCACGTAGACGATGTACAAGCAAATGCAAAGAAAGAAATTAACTGGTCCTGAGATTTCACCTATGTTGGCAGCTGGTGATTTAATGAGGTCGTGATTGATATTGAAGGAGGTAAGTCGCGTAATTAACGTGCAATATTCCTAACGACCGGACTTCTTTTATCCACGACAGAGCAGGGCGTACAGGGCGTGCTGGATTAAGCGGTGACTGTATTACACCCTATAATAATAAAGATGATGAAAGAAAATTGCAAAGATTTAGAAAAACGTGAGTAATTTAATCGCAAGGATATTAGAAATGGTGAAGCTTTGTTGAAGCTAAAGACAGAGACAACAAACGTCAGTGAAAGAAAGTCGTAGTTGACCATAACTTAGCTGAGAAAGCTGAAATCAAAAGTAAAAGCTTTCTAGTTAAACCAGGTTAGGCAAGAAAAATATAAATATAAAAATGGATAAACTCAAACAAAAGAGAAGAAGAAAATTTGCTAAACGTAGTGCTCGGCAAACAGAGGTAAGTAATGAAGAACTTGAAAATATCGATGTGTATCAATGTCAGGAAAAAGAAATGATGCTAGGCTCTGTAAAAGAAAGCTGACTAGTTATAATAGATGATACATTTATAATGATTTATACAGTGCTCCTCAAAATGCACAAAGAAGAAAACCCATTGAAGAATTGAGGAGAATCAAGAAGCGCATAAAATTAATGAAAGATATTAGTGATAGTAGTAGCATGCACTCTATTGATTAATTTAGCAAAATACCAGGAAAACCAGAAATCTCATCAGCTTTGCAGTTGATTTCTTAAGATTAGAAAGTGAGCGAACTGCGCAAAATTGGTGCTAGTATTATTGTTCTTCACCCCAGGATCACGCGTCTGAAAGCTTAGGTGCTGATGTTGGGATATGACAGCATCCGTTAAAGAGTTTAAACGAGGGTGCACAAACAGATATGAAACCTATTATTGCCTTGGAAGTTGTAAAGACAGTAAAGGCTAGTGAATGTGGAAGAAACTTTGAGTAGAGTACTGACAATTAGTGGATGGAGTTGCTGAAACAGAAAAATATAACAGTAACTTTTGATACTTGGTCATGTATTTGGCTGGTGGATACGATATTGTTAATGATTTGAATGGTGTTCTCACTCGATTTGATAAAACGAGTGTGGATTAGATAGGATCCGCATTGCTTCATATTAACAGACAGTATACATTGGATGCACATACATCAGATGCGTCATGAAAATATCGGATACTGGTGGAATTGGATTTCGATGCTGATAAATAGAATTGTTCATTTAGATGAATTTGCAAATATTCCCAAAATTTTAGGAGACTCCTTGGTATGGAGAAAAGAAAAGACGTACTGCACCTTATAAAGATGAAATTGAAATGTTAAGTAAACAAGACGTTTGTGGACTTTAAAATAGACTATGTAGGAGGTACTTATGCAAATATCAGAAGAAAAAGTTGATTGATGAATAACGACTACTAAAGGAAGGGTATAAATATACCGATGAAAGAAAAAGCTATGGTTGAACTTTTAGTAAAGTTAAGATAGAGGCAGCACTGCAAAAATATGTATCTGTTAGCAGTGGTCAAAATGGTACCTGGACTAAGTTTTGATACTATTTATAGAGAATCTGGCATGCTGACGAAGCAGGTAGTATTTGGAAACTACAGAAATTAAAAGAAAAATATTTGAAAATTGGACGTTTGGAAACAGTATCGTCTGCATCACGTCATCACATATGCTTAAAATGTGGAATAGCATAAATACTACATGTACGACTGTATGTGATGATTTAGAAATTGAGAATTGAAGGCCTCAAGAATCAGATGGTGCATGTAAATTTGAGGTCATGGTTTGTGCCCAGATTGTTTGGAAAGGAGAGGATAAAATAATGTTTGAAGGTATTTACCAATTTGTAAAGAACGTGGAATTACTAGTCATGAGGTTGTATTCGGAGCTGGAAGAATTCTTCAAAATGATAGGGTCATTCTGGCACATTGATCGCTGAGGGTAGATGGAGGCGTTGCTCCTCTTATTAGGAGGAGCGACTAAGGGTTCAAAATGTGACGCAATGGATTTAGGTAAAGTTATGAGAGAGCAGAAAGTACGTTTGGAAATTAAAACTACGACTGACGATCTTTCGGAGAAGTTGTTTGAGAAAGAATGTAAACAGTTACTGACATTAGCGTAGATAAAATTAAAGAGATTCTTAAACTCTATGATTGGTGACAGAGCAAAGCCACCTATATTCAAATGCTACGAAAGTCAATGGTAGAAAGGTATATATGAGTATGCTAGACGTGGTCAATGATGTAGAAATCTCAACTAAGGAAAGTAAATATTTATAACATTTCATTTCTATAGAAAATAGTACGGCCAGTATGAGATGATGATTTTATTTTCATGGTGACTATAAATTAGTGAAAGGGACGGTGTATCAGAACAATAGCTGCTGAGTATGGTGACTAAATTACCAAGTACCGCGAGTAAATTAACTGAACTAGAAGTGGTGAAATCACATTAGATAATTGTTTAACACTCTCTGAGGTGGGGAGCAACATCTAAAGGATGAAACCTTAGAAGAAAAACTTCTAAAGGAAAGAATATGTCAGAAGAATACAAATTTGTAGAAATACCATAAATTTAGGAGCAAAACAAGTAATGAACGGTTTGAGATTTCAGAAGAAATCACCTCCTGGATCGTGATTTTACAGATGGAATAGTTTTTGCTTTACGAAATGGACGATAGCAATATATCATTTGAAAGATAAAAGATGATGAATTGTTATCTGTAAAACTACATTTCAAAATAATAGAGTAGGTAGATGCAGATGGAAATATTTAATATTTCGGGATATTAGTGAAAATAAAAAGATAATGTAGAGGAGAGTACATGTGGGTTTTGATGGTATTCATAATGCTCATCAGAAGATTATCTGCGGAGCAGTAGTTGCGACTATTGGATGTTATAAGTCGATTGTTATAACGCTTGTAAGAGCCCAAAAAGAATATTTTCGGAAAATGAGTGAGAGTTATTGACACCAATAAATATGAGTTATTAGAGAGTTTAGGTGTTGATGAAGTTTATTATTTAGAATTTAATGGAAAATTGTAAAATTTATCTGCAGAAGATTTTATAGAATTTATTTTAAAAGAGTTAAATGTAGATAAGGTTTTATGGATTCAGTTTGAATTTGGAAATAAAGTTGGGGACACAGATTTAATAAGTAGAAATGGAATGAATGATTGATGTTCAAGAAGAGCAAATGATTGAAGAGATATCTATGACAGTACTAAAGAAATTTGTTCGAGATGAGAGTTCCAAAAGTATAGAGAATATTCAGGAAGATATTATTCAATTTCGGTCTTGTAGTAAAGGGAAGACAGCTGGGAAGAACTATTAATTTTTCCAACTGCCAACCTTCAATTATCAGAAAAATATCTCTTACCCGAGAAACTAATGGGTTTGTTACGAAAAATAAAAGTTCATGGTGATTTATAAATCAGTACTAATATGGGTTATAATCCAACAGTTTCAACTGGAAAAATACGAAAATTTATTGAAACACATATCTTAGTTTTGATAAAGATATTTATGATGAAAAATATAAAAGTCTCTTCTATGAATTTTAAGAAAAGAACAAAAATTTGAGAGTTTTAATCACTTGAGAGAACAGCTAAAATTAGACACTTGTGAAGAAAAGATTAGTAAAATCATATTTATATATTGATTTTGAAATGTTATCACTTGAATTATTAGCAAAAATAGTGTACAATTGTATGTTTCCTTTATTCGTGGTATGAAACCTCTCAGGTTCTACACTAGGATTAAGGTCATGCAAAAATATAATTATATGGAAATCGATACGGCGATAATTAGTCAAGAAAAAACAAGAAATTATCGCTAGATTCCGTACTCATGAATCAGATACTGGTTCTCAGTGAGCACAAATCGCGGTATTAACTGCAGAAATCGATGCTTTAACTGAGCATAAACACCACAGATAACAGGTCGTCGTGATTACTTAAAAGAGTTTTTCCGTCGTCGTCATCTTACGACTACTAATTAAAAGATATCCAAAGATGCATGGATTAATTAAAGCTCTAGGATTAAGAAGATAATTTTGTAGAAAACATAGGGAAAAGCCAGTTTGAGACGCTTCGGCTTTTCCTTTTCTATAAAATGTAACGAAAGATGGCGATATCTTATATTTTTGATATATTTAGTTATGCATACCACGTAATATTCTTAGAAAATCACGAATTATAAAAATATTTATATTTATATCGAAAAGACATTGACACTATGTGAGAAAATTGATATACTATTAAAGTACTTCAGAGAGGTAGTATTAAATATAGTCCTCAGTAGCTCAGCAGGATAGAGCACCATTTCAAGCCGTCGGTCAGGGGTTCGAATCCCTTCTGAGACGTCACTTAGAGTAGATGAAATCTACTCTACTTTATAGTTAATGATAAATAGAACGTCTAAACAACACTCATTTTTCACTTCTATAACTTTATTCACTTCTGGTATTTTCAACAATTGTTTTTCAATTGCATACTTTTAATGTAATGTGTGATAGTTCGCAATGTGCACATTCCTAAAATCTAATTTTTAAAAATTCCATTTTAAAATTAGTAATTCCTACTTCACCATCTTTAATAAGTTTTGGGGCGTATTTTCTAACTCAAATTTAATTTTATCAACAGTTTCATAATACTCTTTGCAAAACGATCCACCTCTATAAGAGCATTATACTGTTCGGTAAAGAAAGTCAATAAAGTGAAGATATAAATATTTGATATTGCAGAGTAATTTAAAACAGTTTACATATAAATATTAAATAAAGATAAAAGTTTTATTAAAGTAGGATGTGAAGAATCCTTTATAATAGACTATACTAAAATTAAAGAAAATAAACGAAAAATAAATATTTAAGTATGAAGTTAAAATCAAAAATAATTTTTAAAAATGTCTGCAGATATAGATTCTATTAATGTTATAAAGATTAGAGATTAATAATAGTGAAGCCTTTAGAATAGTATAGTAACAATATAATAAAACAATATCATACAAATTTAAACGTTTTTAAAATTCTAAAAATATGACAAATTATTTTATAAAATATAGCAATATACTGTTATTTTATTAGAAAAACAGTTATGGTCATTAAATAGAAAATAAAAATAAAGAGGAAACATTTTATGGCTAGTACAGATAATCAATTAATTTTGATAACAGATGTAGCGGTTGGTAAATTCAAGAAATGACGTGATGCTGATAAACGTGATAGTTAGCTTGAAAATTTCTATCGCTAGAAGGACACAAATGCATTACGCTATTGATAATGAGGACGAATTAGAAGACAGGTGATAAAAGTTCTTAACTTTGGAGATCTTAAAGTTCTTGTTAATGAAAGATGAGCTTCTTTTGAAAGGTCTTGAAATAGATTACATTCAAGATGAATATGGTAGTGAGTTTTACACCACACAATCCCAAAATATGATTGAATTTATGATGATGAAGATGGCGGTTGCTGTGGAAACAGTCTGTTTGTTGTTAAAATACAAAATAACATATAAAAGGAGAAATGGATACTAGGAAAACGTAGTTATTTTGAAGTGCTGATTGTACAGGACTTACGACTTTAAAAGGATTAGGCACTAAAAGCTGGAGGTAAAAGTTAGCTGTAGTAAACAAAAATTCTTTATCACTATGATACAGTAAAGCTTACAGAAGTTTCTGCAGGAACATCCAGCAAAAGATATTTGTATTGATATAAAAGATTTAGTATCACTAGGTGTAGAATTTGTTCAGATGAAGTAATTAAAATTGATGTTGAGATTAGTGCTAACTAAAAACATGAACTTGACTGCGATGTACTAGTTGTTGGATTAGGATTCCAACCTGAAACATTGGGAATTGAAGGTATGGCTGAAAAATGGGATTACAATCGCAAATCGTTAATCTTGCAGAAAAAGTAGTGCTACATTAGAAGACAACTTCAGAAAATATGCTACAAAGCGAAGAAAAAGATGTAAAAGATATTTTTCAGTTATCGTAGGTGGAACTGGATTAGCAGGTATGGAATTCTTAGAAATTTAGTTCACCGTAGTTATGCTCCTAAATACGGAATTGATGAGAAAATTAGTTAAAATTTACGGATTAGATCTTTGCTCAACATTATACACATGTTTACTAAAGAGTACAGTGACTACGCAAAGAAAATACTTAGAAGACAATGGAATCAAGAAATTATCTTAGGTGCTGGTATTAAGGTGCTACTAAAGATAGCTTTACTATCAGTTGATGGAAAAGAAAAGGTTTATGCTTCTACACTAGGTGTGGACAGCCGAGTTCGTGGTAACAAACTTATCGGATGAAACATTCCCAGAACTTGCTAAACGTGGCTCGTCTTGACTACAACAATTAACAGTTCCTGGACACGATGAAGTTTACATCGTAGGTGACTGTCGCTTTTATTGAAAAACTGGTCGAAAAAGACCTTGCAACAACAGCTCAAATCGCTAATCAAATGGGAGCATATGTGGGAGCTAGAAATTAGTGGAAAACAAGTTGGAGACTTTAAACACATTAACCGTGGTGTTGTTTATTAGGTCTAAGATGGTATCGCAGATGTTATGGGTGGTAAAAGGCTAAAGATTCAAAAGCATTAAACTTAAAATTATCGAAGCTAAAAGCAATTTATGAATTAACAGACTTCCCAGATTCTGCAAAAACCAACGTATTTTTAATACGATTTTAATAAAAATTATTTATGTAGTCAATTAATTTGGGTCTTTTTATTTTAGATGTAACATAATAAAATTTAGTATTAATATCAAATTATAGTATTTTACATATTAATTTGAGTTGTAATTATGGTAAAAGATATAGTGTGAGAAAAATTTAACCAAATAAAGTTATGGGGAAAAATTATGATATATAAAATAGCAAATACAGCGGAAGAATATGAACAAAATTTTCAAGTTGAACTATAGAACATTTTGTCGAGAAATCCTCAACATGATAGAAACTAAAAATTAAAAGATAAATTTCATGATAAAAACATATATATAATAGCTAAAAAGAAAACTGATGTAGTTGGTATGATTGCATTATCAGATCGACGCCGCTTTTTCTTTAGATTTAAAAAGCAATGTATAGATAAATATTACAAGGGCAGTTATAAAAACCTGAAATAAGACTGGTGATCAATGAAAAGAAAAATATAGAAAACTAAAGTTTTACCAGGTGTATGCAAAGAATGTTTAATTATATTATTCAGAATGCCTATGATATTCGTGTTTATTTCAGGCACAACAGACAAGAGAAACTTTACAAGCATTTAGGTTTTACAAAATTCCATGAGAACGTGGAACTAAAGATGCTGAATAATGCCGATGTATCTTTCATAAGAGTGAAAATAAGGTTCTGATAGAATGGCAAAAGCTCAAAAGAATTAACTTTTACAGGACCTGTAGATTTATCTCAAGATGTATCGATAAATTATCTAAGCAATTGTATTACATACAGTTAATGAGCGTAAGTCTAACTAAAAATACACTTTCAAACAAATAGAGAAATTTTAGATGTGAAACAGCGACTATATTACATGGATCAGACTACATTAGCTAATCAGAGCTATAATGGCACAATTGAAAGAGTAGAGTCTTAATAATGGCTTGTTTTAGCAAATGGTGAATTCAGTAGATTGGTTCGTGAAACAAAACGTCACGGCTAAATATCGATTGTTATTCTGTAGGTTTTGGGAAAAGTTTTGACTTAGAGTTGTAGCTGAAAAATTAAAATCAGGAAATTATGATTTTGTCTATTTAGTTCATACTGAAACTAGTGTTGGAATATTGAATGATTTAGGAAGAAATCTACAAAAATCGTTAAATCAAAATAATTTAGTACTTACAGTTGAGCAGTTTCTGCAGTAGGTGCTATTAAATATAGTTATAAAAGATGTTGATTAGTAGCATCGTTCATCAGGTAAAGCCTTTTTGTTCTGTAGCTGGATTAGCAATTGTAGGAACTAATTGCGGAATTAGTTCCACTTGAAGACACACCAGTTATACTTAGATTTATACTGTGCAATAAACAGACATCGATACTTTTCCACTCAGCCATCACTGGAAGACCAATACAGCTGACCTTTTAAAACAGATGAAAGAGAAAAGAGTTCAGGAAAAATATTCATATATGAAGGCTGGACTTAAAGAATTAGGTCTTTAATAATGAAGATAAAAGAAGTTTCACCGGTGATTGTAACTGTAGAATTACACTGAAAATATTAGTTCACTAAATGTTGGAGCCTCACTTGCAATAAATATTGTTTCTATTCATTATAAGAGTTCATATCTTCCAGAGAGAAATATTAGCAGTTTTCATTTATAAATATTAACACAACAAAAATGAATTAGATTACACATTAAATATATTAAAAGAAATGATAGGAGATTATTAACTAAGCAGTATTTAAAGAGTATTTTACCAGAAAATTCAAAGGAAAATTCAGTAAGAGAAAACACACAGGTGTTATATAGTGAAACTGATGGGTACCAGCAGTAAGAAAGTATTTGGATGATAGAAACTATAATGCAGAACAGTTCAAGAATTAAGCGAAGCATGATAGAGTTTGAAAAACAATCTGAAAGACTTTAAAGTGGAGAAAGTTAATGGATAAAATCATTATGAAGTAGGAGTAGCGCTGTTGGTGGTTTAGGAGAAATTGGTAAAAAGCACCTACTGCTATTCATACCGCGACGAGATTATAATAATCGACGCTGGAGTTAAGTTTCCTGGAGATAATATTCTGGAATTGACTGTAATGCCTGATTACTCATATATTGATATTGATAAAATCAAAGCGTTGATTATTACTCCTGGTCACGAAGACCACATTGGTGGATTACCATTCTTACTTAGAAAAGTTAATTTACCAATATATGGTGGACCATTAGCAATTGGATTGATTAGATCAGTGGAAAGAACATAACTTACTAGCTCAGCTGAGCTAATGTTATTGATGAAGATACTGTGTTAAGTTTAAATATCTTAAGTATCATTCCATACACTGTCCATCTATTCCAGATTCATTTGGAGTTATTGTAAACACTCCCACAGAGAATATTGTTCTTTACTGGTGATTTTAAATTTGACTTTTACCCCTGTTGGACAAGGTCAAATTTACAAAAATGGCAGCAATTTGGAGAAAAAGGAGTATTATGTTTGCTTTCTGGTTCAACAAACTCAAGAAAGAACAGAATTCTCAAAGTGAAAAAGAAGTAGATAAAACTATTTCTAATATTCTTCGTAAAGAAAGCATAGAGTTATATTTTGCAACATTCGCATCAAACGTATACCGTGTAAAACAGGTTGTAGAAGCATGTATCGAACATGGAAGAAAGATTGTTGTATTCGGACTCTATGGAGCTATTAAAATTGGTGCAGAGTTAGGGTATATTAAAGCACCTAAAGGAAACATTTGTTAATAGAAGTGCTTAAATCAAGTAGTCCTAATAAATTACTTATTTTATGTACTGGTACTCAAGGAAGAATTAGCGACGTTAAGTGGAATAGCAAATGGAACACATAAGAAAATTACAATAATGCCAGCGGATACGGTATGTTGCTAGTTCAGCAGTTCAGGGACACTCTTCTATTAATAAAGAGCATAGATTTATTATCAAAACTCGGAGCAAATGTTATCACTTCTAGTGTTAACAGATGTTCATACATCTGGGCATGGTTCGAAAGAGAAGAACAAAACTAATGTTTGAACTTATCAAGCCTAAATATTTTATGCCAATCTCATAGTGAGTATAGAGATACAGGTTATGCATGCTCAAACAGCGACGAGAGTGACATATTCCTCTAGAAAACTCATTCATCATGGAAAATGGTGAGGTATTAGCATTAACTAGCGATGGTGCAAAGAAATTGCTGGTAAGTTTGATGCATCAGATGTCATGTATGAATGGACTTGGAATTGGAATATTGGAGTGTTGTAATTAAAGATGAAAAGAACTTTCTGAAGAAGGTGTTATCGTGGTTTCTATTGCAATTGACTTTGGAGAATAAAAATTAATGAATAATCCTGATATAATAGAGATTGTGGATTCGTTAATGTAAAATGAATCAACAGAATTATTCGGACAATCTAAAGCAGTTGTTAAAGATGCTGTTTTATCTGTACTATCTAATGAAAGTGCGGAGTATATCAGTTAGACAACAAATTTTAGAATCTTTAGAATTTTTAGAAAGTGAAATAGGAAGAAAACCTGTTATTTTACCAACAATATTGGAGGTGTAAATATGAAATACAAGTGTATTTGATATTATAGGTCCAGTAATGGTAGGACCATCAAGTTTCACATGCGGCAGGAGCAGTTCGTATTGGTCTATTTACAAGATATATTTTTTGGAATGCAACAGAAGATGTAAAAATAACATTATATGGTTCGTTCAAAGAAACTTATAAAGGACACGGAACAGACATTGCTCTTATTGGTGGATTATTGAGGGTATAATACGTCTGATAAGCGTATAAGAACAAGTATGGAAGATGCAAAAAGCGACGGGGATGGAGTTTGAGTTCATAGAGTGAAATTGAACATATTCATCCAAATACAGCAAAATAGAAGTTCAAGCTGGTCGACATAGTCTTGATCTTATTGGAAAAATCAAAGGTAGGTGGAAGATGGTTATATTTGAACTGCTAGGCTTTTGATGTGAATTTATCGGGTGACTTCCCAACTTATTTCATTTTATAAGTTTAATGAGAATTATCATTAAAATTCAAATATTTGGTGATAAAAAGTAAGTGAAATATTCTAGTTCTATTTTAGAAGAACTAATTTACTTGTAGTTGAGTCTCTAGAGGAATTAAATGAAAAAGCATTCAAAAATAACTGGGCTAGAATTTGTGATGGAAGTAAAATTTGCAGATAGAATTGTGAGAGGGTACAGAAATGTTTTCGTAGTTTAGAGAAAGTCGTAGAAAAATCGAGTGGGAACAAAAACCTGTTTCACGGGTTGATGATAGAACAAGTGGAAGTGAATGCGTAACTCGTGCTTTGCCAGTAGAAAAATTGATGAAGAAATTTAGCTGTTATGATGCAGGCTGTTAGAAGAAGGATTAGCAGGAGTAAGTTCAAAAACAAGGACTAACAGGTGTGACGCATAAAAATTACAAGTGTATATCAATAGTGGTAAATCAATTACTGGTAGTGATAAAATGGAGTTGCCGGCGTAGTGCAACAAACGAAGTTAATGCATCTTTAGGATTGGTGTGCAGCTCGACAGCTTGGGATCGACTAGATGCTTCCAGGTTGTATTCATGCGTTAATGAAAAATTCAGCAATATTGATGAAGAAACGCAGTTAAAGAATGTGTTACAGCTAGAGCTTTTGGAGTTCATGGTAGCTAATAATGCTTGTTCCAGGACTGGAGAAAGGTGGATGTCAAGCTGAAATTGGTTCGGCTGGTGCAGTATGGCGGTGGCTGACTATAGTAGAAAGCCATGGGAGGAGATGCAGAGATGAGTGCTGTGCAGCTATTACCCTGCTTTAAACACAGTATGTTAGGACTTATTTGTGATCGTAGCAGGAGTTAGTAGAGGTACCTTGTGTAAAAGAAAGTCATGTTGGGCTTCCCACAGCTTTAGTAGCGACTAGATTTGGCGCTCTACGCGGGAATAAAGAGTCATGGTATTCCTGCTGATGAAGTGTTAAAGCAATGTAAGATAGGACTTGAAATGTCTTACATTAGAAACTGCTAAAATTGGTTTAGCCGTCACGAAAACTGGAGAAAGATATGGGTTTATTATCCGGTAGTGATTAATATTTTAGAAAATCGGTAGAAACTATAAAAAGGTGTTGGAAAGAAATATTTTACGGACTTTAAATGAGATTACAAATATATACAATTCATGATATTCTGTATAATATTTCCTTACAGCGTATCTGGTTCTACAGTTTTCTCTTCTTTCTAAGAGAATAGTTAAGTAATAACTGCAGGAAGAAGTAGAAACTAGAGTAGTACGCAGTTTTGTGAGCTGAGAAGAAGTAGAATCTTTTTGTGCTCAACTTCATCGGGAAGTATTAAAATGGTATTTTTAATCAGCATTGTTGAAGAAAAATCTTTGTTGAAGGTAGAGGTCGTAGTGGTTAAAGGGCCCATATAATGCTTGCTAATATTACGATACTGCTTCTAGCGTAAGTTTCAATATAACTGAAGAAAAACTCAAAGGTGATACATGTGAAGTGTCATCTGAACACGAGAATTACACAAAAAGTTTATAAAACTTGTTGAAGAATCATTTAAAATGATAGATGGCGAAAATATAATGTTAGATTTGATTCTAGAAAATTTTAAAAAGGTTGGAGTAGAAAAGAATACTTTTATACAGTACCAAAATTCAGAAAAGTTTGATACAGGCAAGAAAGATGCCTGCTTTCATGGGTTGTTTAATTATCAGTTGAAATTGCACCTGAGCATCAATGAAGTAGAATTGAAGATAATGGATATTCTGTATGCAGGTGTGATGAGAAGATATTAAAGAGATTTAAGATAGTCTAGCTTTTACATTAACTTGGAGCACACAAAGTAGAGTTATAGATGAAATAGTAACGGATTTAAATGAACCTTATAAAATGGATGGAGATTGTTACAAAGTGATGTAGAGTGGTGGTAAAATCCAAAGCCATGATTCTGGTAGCAACTTTATATGCAACTCTCAGCAGGATATCAAAACAGCAGCTATCGTAACCAACGGAAGTATTAGCCTATGCTGTCATACTTTGAGAGCATTCTTTTGAGTCAGGAGACTTAAATATTTCAAGTGGCACTTTTAGCTACAAAGTGAGTACACCTAAGAAGAAAGAAACACTATTTTAAGTCTCTACTTGAAGTGAGGTGAGATAGAATTAATAGTGGAACTCATTCTTTAATTCAAGAAGATATAAGGAGTTTAGTAATTTAGAAATATGCAATTACAAGATAGAACATAACATATCGTTTCAAGGAGTAAGACATCATCAGTATTAAGTAATAAAGGTGAAGCACTGTTGATTCATTGATGATGACGTAACACCAATACCAGAAGTTTAGCAATCACTTTAACCTTGCACAATGTAAAGTTTCAACAATAGATGAGTTACCAGCAGGTGAAAAAGTTCGAGACATATGGCTAATAATAAGGTTTTATAGGTGCTAAGATAATATTCGAGATGGAGACTTGATATTGGAAGACAAGGTTAATAGCAAAGTCTGTCCATTAATTTGAAAGAATCTGAAAATGGATCTTCAAAATGTTGAGAGAGCTTACGCAAAATAACTAAAATTATCTACCAGATGATTATAAAAGGTGCAATACTTCGTGGTAAGATGAGTAATAAGGAAAAAGGACATGATTGTTGAAAATATTTAAATAAAGACTACATATATTAAATCTCACACAGTTGTAGTGGAGGTTAGATAACGTGTTCTAATGCAACATTTATGATATTAGTAGATGCTCATCCTTTTGGTCTTGCTCACTTTGCACCAACTTCGCGGTCAGTGGGAAGAAGTAAAGTCTCAAAGTCATACTGTATTTTAGTGACAGATTCTAAAGAGTGAGACGAATTGATATAATGCATGTTTAGAAAATGATGGATTTAAAATTGCAAGAATTTGACTTAAAACAACGAAGAGCCAGGAGAGATTTCTTTCGAGTACGAAACAAAGTGGGTGTTCCCTAGTTTTAAAGTTGCAGATTTAATAAATGATGTAGATTTAATGTGTTAGCTAAAGAAAATTAGCGGTGAAAATTGACCAAATGGTAACCGATATTAAGAGACGGTGTGTACAGTATGTTGGATTAGAAGAGCAATAATTTAGGAGTTCAATGAATAAAACTTATGCAATGTGTAAATATTCTTATTGTCGTGTGCCTGCTGTACATCAGTGAGTGTTAATATTCAAAATCAAATTAGAGAATATTTAACAGGAAATGCCTGTACATTCGTGTGCCAGCTTATATGGTAAAGGCCAGTAGACGTACCGCGGTGGCAAAATGTTTACAGATAACGGATCAGTCGACTAACTGATTCAATGTTAGAATTTTAAAAGATTTGATGGTGTGCAAATAGAAGAGCCAATTTTTCCAGATGTTACTGAAAGTCAGCAATTAATAGGAGTACAGCAACATCACAGGGCCATCTAACTTTAGATGCGCATAAAACGTAGTTATCATAAGGTCACAGTGTGCAAGGTGTGGGTATAAGGTTGTAATAGCAAACAAAGATAGTGGTACAGATTCAAATTATTTCTAAAGATGGAAGTACATGCATATAGGTGTAACAAGCTTTACGATGTAGTACCAGCTGAAGTTGGTATTTTCTAGAACAGCATGAAAATGAACCGAAAGATATTAGTATTTACATGTAGTAACTTTAGCCCTAGCAAAGCAGGAGAATGGGAGGTAGGTTTTGTAGTCGAAAGCAAAATTAATGGGAGGAGAAAGTGCATAATATTATGAAAATGAGGGATTGATGTGTAGGTGTTGATGGAGCCTAGTAGATTCATTAACTTTATGAAATGTTATAGATGAAGAGTGAGACTTTATGTTTATGGACTTTGAAGAGAGCTTAAAACAAATAGCAAGCACAGAAGAAATATTGTTAGAGTGTTTGCCCACTGGGAAAGAAGTATGGTGTCCTGATGATGCGGCGCGTGTTCATAGAAAGAGAGATGCCTCAATGAATTAGATATGTTATCTGAGTTTAAATGAAGGGGTAATTGATGCTAGCGATTTCTGGAGGAAGTACTGAGTGCATTTATGTCAAGTTCATTGTTATGTGGGTCGCATAGAGGTTTCGGAGAGCAGGATTAGCGTCACTATTACCTACAAAAAGCCAGAACATAGAAAGTTTTACTTACAGATTTGAGGAGCTAATGTAGAAGCTAAAAGCAGATGATTTAGTAAATTATGCTAAAGACTAGGTCCGTTATATATAGAATATAATTTATAATATAGAAACACCATCGGTAGCATTACTAAATGTGAGTGTATGAAGAATCAAAAGAACAAAGTATATGAAAGCAGCATATGAGTGCGAAGAGTGTTAATAACCAAAGGAAATGTTAGAAGCTGAGAGAGAGATTCTTGAGAGACATAAATATGATATAGTTATCGCAGATGGTTTTTGCTGGAAATGTGTTATTAAAAACTATGAGAAAGGTGTTAGTACTGGGTTCTATGATTAAAAGGAATCTTTATGGAAGCATTATAACTAAAAATTTCAGCATTACTTGTAAAAGTGGAATTACGAAATTTAAAGAAATTTGATTATAGTGAATATGGTGGAGCATTCCTACTAGGAATTAAGAAACCAAGTATAAAGTTCATGGTTCTGCTGATGAAAATGCACTATATTATGCAGTTCAAACAAAGCAAAACAAATACACAAAACAAAACTTTATGATATAATGATAGAAACGATGGAAAAAGGAGAATAAAAGTAGTAATGGGTAATTTTCGAAGAAGTAAAAAGAAATTATTACTAAATATATTAAAGTTGATGCAGATAAAATTACATTGGAATCAAGATTAAACGAAGATCTACAGATGCTGATCTCAATTGATGTGCAGATGTAGTAATGGATATTGAAGAAAAATATGGTTTTGAATTTTCAGATGAAGATGCAGAAAACATTGCAGAAATCAAAGATTTAGTAGAAGTAATTGAAGAAAGAAAATAAAATGAATAAGAGCTAGAGTTTTACTTTAAGTATGACTCTAGTTTTTATTAAATTCTTTTTACTATGGGTACAGAAAGTAAATATTTAAACTAGTTGCTGTTTTATATGATAAGATAATTTTCAATATTATTATATCGTATAGAAATTACCTTTAGCTTACAAGTGAAAAGTAAATATGATATAATTTATTAGAAAATAAATAAAAAGGAGAATAGTTTATATGGAAATGTTATTTAAAACTATTGGCTGAACATGTATATATAATATTATTTGTGTCGCTTATCTTGGGTTTCACGACTCTTCCTCTACCAGGCGAAACGATGATGGTAGTAGCTGGAATAATGGCATATAATAATCATGGAAGTTATATAGGGATGATTGTTGCAATTACGTCGGAACGTGTTTAGGTATGCAATTTTCTTATGAAGTTGGGAGAAGTTAGGAACTAGGGCAGTTGATAAAGTATGGTTCATATATTGGACTTACACCATAGAATGACGAAAGCGACTGATTTTTAATGGATTTTGGTAACATAGTAATAGTAATTGCATGCTACTTTTTACCAGGAGTTAGACTAATACTTGGATATTTCTCTGGTATTTCACGTATAAATGCTAAAAAGATTCCATGTATATTCAACAGTTGGGGTATCCTTTGGGTAGTAGTGTTTATTACGCTGGGATATGTATTAGAGCCTAGTGCTCCACATGCATTCAAATTATTACATAAATATGGAACAATGTTGTTTTATATAGCTATAGTTTGCGTTGTTTATTTACTTAATATTTAAAATTAGGTGCAAAAGATTTTGCGGTGTTCTTTAAAAACGAATTAAATATAGTGGTACTTTTAATTGTAGAGGTTTGCATGTATTAATGAAATTTGTAGTATTAGATGAAAGAGCTCATCCAAAATTTAAATCAGTTATAATCTTTATTGCTTAGATTTTTAGCCTTTGTAGCATTTTACTATATCTAAAGAGTAACTTTAAAACATGACATCTGAGAAGTTACTTGTGAAGTTGTTGATTATCAAGATTTTTGTTGATGGTGCATTAGGTTTTGAAACTGCTCATCAACTTGATAAAGTCATTGCAAATAAAATTGAGTGAATATTTGAAAGCTGGTCAAGATGTAATATTTTACAAAAGATACATTACACAAACCATCTTTCAACTCGTGAAGGTAAACATTTACCGATTGAGCATTGTATAATAGATAGTGAAGGTCACAATTTATATGGAGATGTTGCTAATTATGAAGTTATGCGAAAAAGAGTATTTGATAAAACATCTTGGTAGTATTGATTTAGACACATTATATCTCACGTAGTGACTATAAAGAAGTGGAATTTTTGTGGTTTAGTTTCAAATATCTGTGTATTAAGTAATATTATTATGACACTAAAACATATAATGAGAAGTTGAAATCACGGTTGACTTAAACGCGACAAAAGGGTTAAGTGAAGAGTTAACTCAACATTTAAAAACATATCTACAGAATTTAACAGTAAATGTAAAAGAATAAAATTAAATACGAATTATTTTCTAAACATTATGAAAATAATTCGTATGTTATTAATAGAAAATAAAGTAGATTTTATGTTAAACTAGTAGATAAAATTAGGAAAGAAAGGATTATTATGAATTATTTATTAGTATCACCAAATTTTCCAACTTCTCAGGAAAAATTTCGCAAGAGAAGATTAGTAGAAAAAGGAGTTAAAGTATTAGGAATAGGTGAGTGAAAGTTACGATAATCTTTCTAGTGGTTTTAAAAGGATGCTTTAACTGAATATTACAAAGTAAATGATTTAGAAAAGTATGAAGAAGTTTTAAGAGGAGTAAGCGTTTTTAATCTATAAGCATGGAGTCAGATAGAGGCGGAGTCTAATAATGAGCATTGAGTTATTTTAGATTCAATAATTGAGAACAGTTTAATATAACTGGTGTGAAACCGACTAGATTTTACAAAATATAAATCGAAAATGAAAGAAAGATTTATTAAAAGCCAAATGTTCCAGTAGCTAGGGACGTGCTGTAAAAGAATATTAAAGAACTGAAAAAGCAATTAAAGAGATAAAATTACCAGTACTAGCTAAACCAGATAATGTGTAGGAGCAAAATAATACTTATAAACTTTTGTATCAAAAGATGTAGAAAACTTTTAAAAACAATGGATTCAAGAGGGGTTGTATACTTTATTGAAAGTTATATAGACAATGGAATTCTTTGTACGTATGATGGACTAATTGACTCAAGAGGAGAAGTTGTTTTTGAAACTAGTTTTTATTACACAAAACCTACATTAGATAGTAAATGATAGTCTTGATTATGGAAATATTATATCAAAAGAAAGTAGTCCTAAATTAGAGATTATGGGAGAAAAATTGTTAAAGGAATTTGGTATGAAAGGAAGATTTTTCCATTGAGTTTCAAATTGCCAGAAATAACGATTATATCGTTTAGAATATAATAACCGAATAGCGGGTGAGGTATACAGTTGATTTATATAATTACACTTATGAATGTGATTTATTTGAGATGTATGTGGATGTTGTCATGGGAAATGAACCGAAAATCCAGCATAATAATAGAATAGCTTTTATCTAGACGTGATAAATATACATACAAATATTCAAATAGATATTTATACAAATATTCAAAAGAGATTCGCTTGATAGATAGAAGTACCAGGGTTTTTGCAAACAGCTATGGGAGAATGGATGTATATCTTGGTAGATGAAAATATTGAAAATATCGGTGATATGATGATTATATTCATGAAAATATGAATAGGAGGATAATTTATGAAGAAAAAGATTATTAATGGATTGTTACAAATATTAGGAATTATACAGTTGGAGGAATAATGGTATGTAGTTGGTAAAATTGCAGGAGATACACTTTCAGGTTGATAAACCAAAATATTATTTTGTTCTTAATAGCAGGAGTAATATCTTTTTATTTTACAAGTCATAATTCTATGGAAAGCAGGACGTAATTTTGGATTACTATCAGGATACAAATTTATAAGTTTTAGAGTGTTTGATTTTCAAAATTATAAAAAGATGAAAATGGTAAACTAAAATTAGATGAAAGATTAGCTGGAACAGGTGGTCAGTGTCTGATGAGAGCTCCTGAATATGTTGGAAAGGGAAAGTTTAAGTATAATTATACTATTAGGTGGAGTAACGTTTAATCTCAGTATCTCTATTGTATTTTGGTTGGGTTTGCAAGTTGTGTAGTACTATTCATTTTGATAGGGTTTCATTAGCTTTTACAAACTTGAGTTTCAATGGATTCAACGATGGTGACGTTCTATCATGCTAGTAAAGATGAAACTACAAGATTTATACTATTTTACAACTGGAGTATGTATAGTTTATCAAAGATATGGAAAGAATCTATTGATTGAACAGCGGAAGAGTAGAAAAATTAACTATTAGAAATTACAAAAACAATTATTTAACGGATTCTCTAAATTTATTAAATTAGAAGGCTAGAATATTTCTTTTGATTTTTGATACTATATACTGAAACAAGAAAACTATATATTGAAGAGACGATTTGTTAACAGTTTATAAAAAGTTGAACTTATGGCATTGTTAGTAAAATTAATAAGTTTAGTGAATCCAGAAGATGAACTGCTAGAAGAACTTATGAAGGATAAAACTGTAGCAAGGTTTAAAACAAAAATCCACAGACAAAATATACTCGCGACATATGAATGAGTAAAATTAGACGATGAGCTATGATCCTGGGTAGGAAGAAGCTGAGAAAATTAAAATAAAGCACCTAATTTATATGTTTCAAAATCTAGAAATGAAATACTGCGATTATTTGAGAAAATAAAATAGAAATTAATAATATAATTGTCGGTAGCATGGAATATGCTGCTGATTTGCTGTTTAATTTACGAAAAAGGTGTATTAAAAGTAAAAACTGTAAAACGTTCTCAAAAAGTTGAATTATATATATAATGAATTTTGTTAATAGATTATGTGAAACATCAGAAAAGCTATAATAAAAAGAAATATTGGCAGTTTTAAAATATTAGATTATGTGAAAGTGATATTTACTGCTTAGATGTTGTTGTTAAAGTAAACAACTATTTTCTTAACCAGAGACAGTTGATTTTGTAACTTAAACCCTACTTTAAAATATAGAAAAAGACTATTGTACACAGAGTTTGTTTATGAGTTAAGAATTAACTTCAGTGATTATAAAATAAAGTAATAGTTTAATATTCATAATCACATAATTATCATTGTCTCAAAATATTTTATGTTTATTTTAAGGTGAATTATATATATTGTTTTATTTTAGGAGGAATAGTAATGTGCAGTGAGAATAATAAGAAAAATGATTATTCACAAGATTAGTTACTACGGTATAAAAATTTGAGATTGGTACAGCTTCTGTATTGATAGCGGCTGGATTCGCATTTTGGGATGAGATGCGTTTGCAGGTGATGAGTCAACAATCTAATTCTAACGTTAGTGTGATAGGAGTGGGGTAAAATACTAACAGCGTCACAGAGTGAGGAAGAATGTGGGATTAGTCAGAGTGAGATTAGTGCTGATAGGAAGCACTTGAGAAAACAACACAGCAAAGTGCAAAAGATCGAGAACAACACAGCACATGCATCAACGGTTTGATAAACAAATTAATGCAAATCAGAACTAGTTGATTCTGTTAACAGATTTACAGACGCATATAGGTTACTGCCGATGTGGCGATTAAGGCGAAAGTCTACTATAGAAGAAGCAAAATTAGAATTAACTTCAGCAAGAATCATTAGAACTGAGTTCAGCAACTGCTCGAGAGGATAAATAAGAAAAGTGGGTAGAGACTAAAGAAATAAAAGCTCGTTTTGAGAGTATGAGCTACTTCCGATAGGAAAAGTAAATAAAAATAGTGGTATCGTCAGGTGGAAAGAAGTTATTTCAGGAAGAAGGAAAGTGGATTTACGACACCCGAAACTCAAACTAACACAGCTGATGCTAGCTTGATGGCCGGAGGAAAAATTGCAGCAAGTGGTCTCTATCTAGAACCTAGGCGTGTTTTGTAGTGGAGTTAATAATATTGCTTATAACCCATTCAAGGATGGAGCTTATAAACAGGAGATGATTTTCACTTGTTTGAAGAATTAGGAAATGGAGAATAAGCTTGCCTGAAAGAATTAAAGTAAAGACGGCAAAGTTTTTGCAAAGTTAAAAGAAACAAAGAGTTATATAATCAGCGTTATGGATGTGGAACTGAGATAAAAGCATCTTTTTGGGCACGCGTGATGATTCTGTATCTTTCAGAAGAGCAGGACATTTTTCAAATATGACAAACACAATTTGTTTATGAGATTCCATACAGCCATTAGAGGTTTAACTGATGTAACATTTAAAGGTTCTGTAGTAATTGTAAGTTTACGTCCATCTGATCAGTGAAGACAGAGAAGTGACAAATTAGAGATTCTTGTTAATGGTCGACCTGTTGTTGAGATATATATCGTAGATAAAAGGCTATACTCGAGTCGATAAAAGTAATGCACCTTCGTACTCAGCTACGGTAGTATGGATATTAGTGAGAAACGGAGAGTATTGTCTCACAGTAGAAGAGTTCAGACTCGCATCTAACAAGTATGGATGTAGTAGGTACAACCATAAAATTAAATTAAAACACAAGAATCTAAATAGATTTGCTAAGGTGGAAATTTTAATCCTGCTAAAAGCAAATGTCCAAAATAACGTACAACTGCTAACTCAAAAGTTAATGAAAATGGAGTTATTTTCAAAAGAACCTCGGTGATGTTTACTTCCAAGTGAGTAATTTAACAGAAGATGAAGTAACGGTTAAAATAGTAAAAGGTAAGGCTCGTAAAGGAATATTATATATAAAAGTGGACGGCGGCGTGGAAAGTGTATCCACGTGAACCAGTGAAAGATGCTTTAAAACTTTATCACAGTGACACTAAAAATTTGGTCCAACAGAAGAAGAAATTACTGTACAAGAGATGGTAGAAGGAAAGAGGGAAGCTTAAATGGTCAATTTTCACCAGCAATGACATTGAATGGATATATCCGATACATTCGATACTCATGGTACATGGTTGTGATCTTTAGAACTTGGAAAATGTTGCGATGCGTTATGTTAGTCTTGCGCGAATAATAATTCCAATAATGAAAGCAAAATCTATCGTTAGATGGAACAGCAGTGTAGTATAATTTGCAGCTAGTGCTCCAGAAAAGATTTTACAGAAGCAAATGTAGCTACAGGGACTAACAATACTACATAGAAGTAGAAACTCAAAAGTGGAAACATAAAACAACAACAACCTTCTGCTTCAGCATATTATTAAAGGGCAGACCAACCGATATTACATATTTAAAGAAATGTGTGACTAAAATAGATCCTTACAATAGAACATCGACAAGTGGGTGCAGTATATGTGCTGTTTCAAATATTATGTGACATATGATGAAATAAATATGGTAAAGTAACGTAAAATAATATTTAAGTCTAATGATGGCTTCATCGGTAATTAAGAGAAATGTTTTAAAAGATGGAGACATATTCAAGAAAATATTGTGAAAATTAATTATTCAAGTAGCTCCAGATGAAGAATTTAGAGAAATGGAGTTAGCTATAGAAGTTGAGATTAAAAACGGATTTACCAAATGAATTCTTCCAGGAACGCTAACTGAAAATCCTATCGAAGTTATAACACAAATATGTAGCTAAAAATCAAAAGCTAATGTAGTAGTCAAAACTACTGACGGTAAAAGTACAGCTGATTGAATTAAACAGGAGAGCCTGGAACATCTGCACCGAATGGTAACGAGATTGTTAATAAAATTAAAGAACTTAAAGGAAAAGGATATGAAATGAGAAGTGATTCATATAATATAAATGGAGTGCTTCTTTGATGATCGAGAGGATACTGTGTGGGAGTTTCTAGCTTCTCAAACTTTTGAGTTGTTCTAAAACCTAGAATCGTTGAAGTACCTTTCATCAGCACCTCATGAAAAAGACAGTCCAGTAGTCCAAATGGAGAAACTCTGAGCTCGTGGCCTGAGGGACTGGCTGGATCCGATTGCAAATCATCAGCAACCGACGAAGTAATTTCTTATGTGAGAATCAGATACGCTGCGGAAGAAAAAGCGAAAGACGATACAATTCAGAAAGTATCATTCACAGAAAAGCGAGCGTTAATCTTGTTACTAAAGAAGTAACTTATACTGATTGGGAAAGTCAAATAAAGTCATGGAATAAAGTCGGTGAGGTATCTACTGGATATGTGCAGATAAAGAAATTCCAGTTAAAAGTAGCTTCTCCAGATATACTAAAAGTGATTCCTGGTGGAAACTAACGAGTTACTTATACAAGAAAGATTGGGCTTGGATTCAGTTGATCCAACAACTGGTAAAGATGAGAGACCAATTCCATTCCCTAATCGCAGACGATCCACATGCAAAACAGGAGAAATTACTCAGTATTCCTCATAAAGATGGATATACTCCGAAAGATGGAAATGGGACACCGCTAGAACCAGTAAATCTTAAGTCCAGAACAAGGATATAAACCACCGAAAATTACAGGGTCCAAAAGCAAATATCAAGATTACTTATGAAAAGACGGTCCCGAGCAAAAGTTAAATTTGTTTTCAGTGGACCCAGAAAACTCAAAGCAGAGAGCTAGATTAACTGAGCATGCGTGTAACGCTAAAGGTAAAACAGGTGATAATTTCCTGAAAGTGATGTACAAACTCTCGTGATTGATGTACTGAAAGTCAATGGGGTGTGATGTTATGCCAGATAATTCGTTTGATAAAAGACCCAGTACGTGCTATAAAAAGATACGGATGAAAATATGTCAAAGAGTTTGCGATTGAAAGTACAGCCACGCGTATCAACTGCACAAAACGTTGTATGTAGTTGAAGGTGATAAACCATCTTCTGAGAAAAAGTAGGAGGCTGCCAACACCGTAAAGAAGACGGTAAAGTTACTATAAATCACTGATGTATAGTAATATTTCGACAGAAGGAAAAGCAGAGTCAAAAGAAGATTAAAGTTCCAGTAACAGTAACTTGGAGCAAATCAATTTTAAATACGCGATGAATCGAAGTTGAAGTGAGCTGTGAAAGTTCTACGAAAACCATCACCAAAAGTTACGAGTGCTAAACGGAACGCAAATGAAACTCTAATTGATGCACGATCCAAGGCAAGCGTTAGCAGTGAATGGATTGACAAATGTTTCCTAAAAGGTAGCTCATTTCGCAACAGATGAATGCTATCGTCACTCCAAGTGAGTAAAAACGGTCAACAAACTCGCTAACAGTAGCAATTAAATATAGAATAATGCTACGGGAAAAGTTATCGATGATGTCTCGTTAACGTGGGTGTTTCCTGTTAATGTGAGTTGGTTCAACTCCAACATCTAAAAGTAGTATTTGAAGGAGGTGAAAGTACAGCCTAAGGATACCAGCTGAGCACTGTTACTCTGACAGGTGAAAATAGAACTAAAGGGAGTGAGCCCTAAAAAGATTTAGCAAAGATGTACAGCTCGACCAGGTGTGAGAAAAGTCACTGTGCCAGTGACTTACACACCAGATCGAAAATGGAGAAACTTTAATAGAACCAGTAAAAAGTTAGTAGTAGTTCTTCGAAAACCAACACCGAGAAAGGTATAATTGTTGCTAAAGATAGTGATAAAAGAGCAAAGAAAAGAAGGTTCTTGCTAAAGGCGAAAGAATCAATCCAAAGACGATGAATTTAAAGGAAAACTTCCAGCAAATGTGCAGATATGCAAGTATTGATGAAAATCATAGAAAATCCAGTTATCAGATGATACAGATGTAAATGTTACGGTAAAATATATTGTTGTTGACGGAGAAGAAAACACAGCCGTTATTAAGAGCTCCTGTGACTTGGTTGTAGAGGGAGTTCCTCAAATTGTTTCAGTTGATGAAAAGCAACAAAGCAACCAAATCCAGAAAACAGTATTGACAAAACTGAGATATCCAGATGGTTCAACATTTGAATATGAGTCCGAAAACTCCAATTGATACTACAACACCTGGAAGTTACAAAAGTAAATGTAATTGTTAAAGATCGAGGAGGTGATCCTGTGCTGGAAGATTCCCGCAACAGTACGTCGTTGTAGAAGTTATCACGCAATTTGTGTCTGTTGAAAGTAAAGATAACAAACAACCAAATGCGGAAGGAGTATAGGTCATAAAAGCATTCCCTAAAGGTACAGAGTTCTCTTATGAAACTCCAGTGACACCTTTTATCGATCTACCAGGAGAGAAAGATGTCGTGATGTAGTAGCTAAAGAGTGGAGATAAAGTTATTACGAAAATACCAGCTGAAAATAGTGGTTATGAGCCTAAAACTCAATATGCTGTGCAGTAGATAAAAATAATAAACAACATGATGCTTCCTAAAAGTATTAATCCTAGACAGTATCCAGATGGAATAACATGTTAATATTAAAGCTCCAGTAGATGCACAAAACACCAGGAAAAAGATGTAATAAGTAGAAGCAAAAGATGGAGACGATACTCTAGTAGAAGTCCCAGCAGTAAAAGATTGTTGAAGGAAAGGAACAGCTAATTTCAATACGTCGACTGAAAAACCTGACAAGGCAAAAGACGGTAATACTCAGGTGATTATCCAGAAGGTTCTACATTTGAATACAAAGTCCTGATGGAGAAACTGGAAACCGTCGATGCAACAACTATTGGAGATAAACCAGTAACGGTGGTTGTAAAAAGATAAAAATGGAGAAATGTTAATGGTGGAAGTCCCAGCTACGAATTAAAGTTGTTGAGCAAAACCTACACGAATTGAAACACCACGGTAACAAATACACCGATAACAAAGGATGATATTGCTAAATATATGTAAAAGTGCCAGAAAGTGGAAAAGTTACGAAAGTAGAAAATATTCCAGACTTAACAACTTAAGAGTGAAAATCCTGTGAGTTAAATTTGCCTTACCAAATGGAAAAACAACTTATAGTAGAAGTACCAGTAAATGTAACACCTATTACCAATAGAAACACCGGTAGCAACACCATTAACACCGGAAGACTACACTAAAGGTGTGATCCCAGAGAGGTGGAAAAGTTACAGCTAGAAAATATTCCGGACATAACACCAGGTAAAAAGATAAGTTAAAGTGACGAGTAGAATTACCAAACGGAAGAAATAACCAGTGGAGTACAGGTAAATGTAACACCTATTAGGCAATAGAAACATCAGTTACGGCAACACCATTTACCAGAAACTACACTAAAAAGGTATTAAGATTCAGAGATTGGAAATAACAAAAAGTAGAAAATATACAGATTTAACACCAGGTAAAAAAGATCCAAGTTAAAGTGATAGAATTACCAAACGGAAGAAAGTAATAACAGTGAAGTACCGGTAATGTAACACCTGTAAACTAATAGAAACACCAATTACAGCAACACCATTTCCTGAGAAGATTACACTAAGGTATTAAGATTCCAGAGGGTGGAAAAAGTAACAAAAAGTAAATATACTCGATTTAACAACACCAGGTAAAAGGGTGATTAAAGTGACATTAGAATTACCAAACGGAAAAGTAACAGTGGAAGTACCAGTAAATGTGACACCAGTAAAACCAATAGAGACACCAGTTACGTAACACCATTTAGCCAGAAGATTACACTAAAGGTATTAAGATTCAGAGGGTGGAAAGTAACAAAAGTAGAGAATATTCAGACTTAACAGCACCAGGTAAAGAAAACTCAGTGAAAGTAACTATTAAGATTACCAAATGGAAGAAGTAATCATGATAGAGGTGCCAGTAAATGTAACACCTGTCAAGGTTTAAGAAATTCAGTTACAAAACGCAAGAACACATGGGATTATGCAAAGGAATAACAATGCCAGAAGGTGGAAAGAGATAACAGTAAAGCATTCAGATTTAACAACACCAGGTGAGAAAACTCCGGTGAAAATAACAGCGGAGTACCAAATGGAAAAGTAATCACAGTGGAAGTGCCTATAACTGTAACTCCTGCAACCGATTGAAACTCCTGTTACCAGATACACCACTAACTAAAGAGGATATGAAAAACATATTAAAGGAGTCCCAGAAGATGGAAAAATTATTGGGTAGGAGAAATTCAAAGTTAATACCCAGAATAAAGAACATTAAAGGTAGTGAACTTCTAACGGAAAACAACAATACATAACTTCCAT
>BNJU01001631.1_pt1 | contig 60658 bp, 72 predicted proteins | sample 8539281 | NCBI WGS metagenome assembly BNJU01 (sample SAMD00202456, study PRJDB9452) | human saliva metagenome | isolation source: human saliva | place: Japan
GGTGCCCGCCAGAATCCTCAAACGATCCGCGTTTGCCATAGCCTGTGACCGAACTTCGCCAGCCTGATGGGCCCACTTCACCCGCATTATCGCTGGCCCCACTGTGCCAGTTTGCCGTCGATAACAATGCCTGCACCCAACCCTGTACCCAATGTGAACACCATATGGCGCGTAAACCGTGGCTCGCTCCAAACTTATACTGGCCAGAGCACAGTATTGGGTATCGTTCTGGCAGCACAGATGTGCGTTAGTCTTCATAATCTTCAATGTGGCATATCCCACCTGATAAGGTTGAGGCGATGATATGTTTTGAGCTCGACAGCGGACCACCACAGGATATGCCGATTCTCTGGTGGCTCCTGGTGTTAACCGTGTTTAAGCATTGCAGCGCCGCTGGCAAATGACCGATGGTTTGCCCACGTTGGGTTGTCGCAAAGCGGCCCTTTATCAACCACCGTGCGTGCCGCTTCTCACAACCGTAAGACCACGGCGCACTTAGTGCCGCCAACATTCATACCCATCAGGCTTCTTTCAGGCGCGGCCGCATTTTTAATAAATTGTTATTTTCACTGCATTATATAGCCGGTCTTCCATCCACTATAGCTGTTTGCCGGGTGGCAAGGCTACAGGCAATGATTGTTATACGTCCGCCGCCACCTTATATATAATAAGGTATACGCCCTGCCCTGGGCTATAAGTTGTGTAACAGTGGCCTTACCGCTACGCGGAATGGTAAAATTGCCCTGGTAGATATTTCGTCCGGCTCTCTACGTCGGTAACGGTAACACTGCTCTTTTACTTCCTGCGGGTATCGTTTATACCTTTTAAAACCAATGAGCCATCAGCATTATCGTTCGCTAAACAGGCCATTATCGCGCTCGGTCATGCAGCAATAGTAGCGCGCTTGTCAGCAATAGTCAACAACAGCATCCGGACAACAGTACAACACCGCAGGTTCCACCAGATGATACCGTTTGTTTTCAAACTTCTGGCCGCGCCACATCTCCAGGAAATACTTCAGAGCTGGCTCAAACGCTTTTGGCGAAGCCATCACAAAGCGTCCAGTTTACGAGGTATATCGCCGAAACGCTTTGATTTGGTTCATATTGTTGTTACGGTCGGTGTTTCACCTCTATACGGCATAAGGTTCATCAAATTTAGTTACCCACTGTCGTTCCATTCAGCCGCGTTTCCACGGTAAACACTGTCCTTGCCAACATTTTCGCATCTTCCACCCCTGGCATCCGTGGCAACCGGCTTCACCGTGAACGGCAGGCATCGCGGTGAACGAGTCTTATATCTGCGGGGCCCCGCCAAATGGTTCTCGGAAGCAGGTTGTCGCCCGCCATGGCGGTAAACGTTCACTATAATAGTGAACTAAAGATAGGGTGCGTAAAGTCGAACCTTGCACAGCACCCCTCGGTATTATTTCACGACTTATTCGGTCGCGATTGGGGTCGAAATGGAATGGCGCAACGTCTGGTAGGCCATCATATCGTCCTCATTATTGCCCGACCACAGGCCAGAGAGGCATGGTTGCGGAAGCCCAACACCACGCTTGCACCTCAACAGCCTTTACAAGTCGTCGCGCTGCGATAGAAGTTACAGTCTATGGCAAATCCTGCCAAACCACACGCTGGGCTCGTCGCAGCGGTCAAAGAAGTGGCTATCCTCATACACATTTCCTCCCCAACAGCGAATCATATTGATGTTGTCGCCACTGTCCATCATCTGTTCACAATTGTTTGCTGATGTGCATGCTGTCAATGCCCATGGAAAGGTTCGACCACGTCACGGCGCGCCTACATTGTCGGCGGCGCGTGGTTTATACGTTGAGAAACCCGTTGTAACGCAAGCCCTTCCGCTGTATGTGGAGCCTTGACCACGCCGAATTGCGGTGGCCGCGCGGCTATGGCGGGCAAGCGTTGCGAAGCATCGGGCCGAACTGTTGACGAACGGGCGTGCTACGGTAACAGCCAGAAGACAGACTCGTACGACAAACTCGACCTCAATGATAAGGAATATTGCCGAGAAGCCCGCCGTTTCGCTTCGACACAAACGGTGAACCCATTCATTCACGGTACAACTGGTGTTTTAGACGCCTGCATTAAGTAGAGACACACTGCATGTAGACAAGATGATGACATGGTGGCTGACCTAACATCAATATGATTCGGGTTGCTGGGGAGGAAATGTGTGCGAGGATAGCCACTTTTGACCGCTGCGACGAGCTTATGCGCTGGTTTGCGGTGATTTTGGCACAACTTCATCCGCAGCGACGACTTTGTAAAGGCTGTTGAAGAAGAGGTGCGTGGAAGTAGTTGGCGCAACCATGCTTTCTGGCCCTGTGGTCAAGGCAATAATGAGGACGATATGATAGCCTACCAGACGTTGCGCTATTTCCATTTCGGACCTCAATCGCGAGACCGAATAAGTCGAAACAGTCACCGAGTGGTGCTGTACGAGTTCGACTTACGCCCCTACTTCGCCCAGTTCACCCTATTATAGTGGGAGAACGTTTACCGCCATGGCGGAGGCGACAACCGTTTCCTGAGAACCATCAGGGCCTCGCGGATACTATAAAGACTGTTTTACCGCGATGCCACTGCTGTTTTCGGTGAAATAGGTTAATACGGATGCCCGTGGAAAGTCTGCGGTGAAAATATGCGACAGTGTTTACCCGTGAAACGCGCTTCGAATGGAACGACGAGTGGGTAACTAAGTCGGTAAGACGCTGGTGCCGTATGGGTAAAACCTACGACCGTAACAACTTACCGCTGAACCAAATCAAAAGGCTGGCGATATACCCGTAAACCGGACGACTTTGTGATGGCTTCACAAAGCGTTCAGGCCGAAGCCATGAAGTATTTCCGAGACGTGGCGCGGGGCTGTAGTTTGAAAACAAGAGGTATCATCGCGGAACTCTGGCGAGATGGCTGGCCACTGTTGTCGGATGCTGTTGACTATTACTACAAAAAGCGCGCCACTATTACCTGCGTGAAGCCGAGCGCGATGTGTGCCTGTTTGTGAACGTAATGCTGATGGCTCGACTGGTTTTAAAAAGGTTGCAAACGATACCCGCAGGGAAGTAAAAGGCGGTGTTACCGTTACCGACGTAGAGTGGACGAAATATCTGCGCGCGCATCTTACCATTCCGCGTAACGGTAAGGCCACTGTTACACGCTTATAGTCCCACAGGGGTAGGGCGTATACTTATTATATAAGCGTACGGTCGGACGTATGGCAACTCATTACCTGTATGGCAAAGCTTACCGCTTAAAGCAACTACCGAGTGATGGAGAAGACCCGCATATAATAATGCAAGTGAAAAATAACAATTTATTAAAAATACTGACGCATATGAAAAGAAAAACCTGATAGGTATAGATATTGGCGGCACTAAAGTTGCGCCGTGTCTTACGGTTGTAGAGAAAACGACACGCTATAGTGGTTGATAAAGACCGCTTTGAGACAACCAACGTGAACGAAACCATCGATCACATTTTGCCAAAGCGTAGCTGCAATGCTTTAAAAACACGGGTTAACACTCGGAATACCAGAGGAATCGGCATATCATGTGGTGGTCCGCTGTCGAGCACAAAAGGCATAATCATGTCGCCTCCCAACCTCATCGGATGGGATAATATACCAGTGTGAAGATTATAGAAGACTTAACGCATCCCTCGTGCACCTTCAGAACGATGCCAATGCTCAGTGCTCTGGCCGAGTATAAGTTTAGAGCAGGCCGCGGTTCGCGCCATATGGTGTCTTCACATTGGGCACAGGGTTTGGGTGCGGCATTGTTACTCGACGGCAAAACTGTACAGTGGGGCCAACGATAATGCGGGTGGCGGGCCAGCATCAGGCTGGCAGAGTTCGGTCCCGTGGGCAGGCGGCAAGCGCGGATCGTTTGAGGGATCTGCAAAGCGGCGGGGCATAGCGCAGATAGCTTGCACGCTTGTGAATGGTTAGACAGCGGCAGGGAAACAAGGGTGTCATGGTGTGAATTGACGGTCTTTGACAAAATAACCACGCAGCTTGTAGCCCGTCAGGCATCGGCCGGTGACGCGGTAGCGAAGCATGCTTCGACATAGCCGCCGAACATTTAGGTCGTGGAGTATCGATTATTGATGACACACCGAATCCTGAGGTCGTCGTCATTGGCAGCATTTTTACCCGTTGCGAACATCTGTTAAGAGAAGGCATGCAGCGCGTTATCGACCGCGAGGCCTCTGCCTTGTGCGTGAGGTTTGCGAAGCAGGGACGGCAGAGCTGACGAACAGATTGGCGACTTTGCGCATTGTCGGTTGCAGGAATGTAACAAAAAGACATAGGGGTAATGGAAAATATCATTAAAGCAAGTTTACAGGAGGCTCATCGCGGGCTGACGGCGCTCAACGAACCCGGGTCTAACATCGCCGCCATAGCTAGCAGCAGGCCGTATAATGGCCGGAACACTGCAGCAGGAGGCAGTATAAGCCGTGGAAATGGTGGTTCGCTTTGATGCCACCCACTTTCGTCGAAGAACTCACGGGTCGTTATCGCGCAACAGGCGTCCTCTGCCCGCCATAGCCATTAACGATGCGGCTTATATGACCTGTGGGCAACGATTTTTCGTTCGAAGACATATACGGTCGCTATGTCGAAGCTGGGCGTGGAACGGTCGAGTGATACCTGCTGGCCATCAGCACAAGTGGGCCATTCGAGAATATTTGTGCGGGCCGTAAAGGCAGCCCATGAAAAAGGAACGAAGGTGGGTTGCACTGACTCGAAGGCGAAAAATAAGCTGTCGGCTGTCGCCGATATAGCCGTTTGCGCACCCCGTTCAGCCTTTTCCGACCGCATCCAAGAGACTATATTAAAGTAATCCATCCTTATTCAGCTCGCAGAAGCCGAATTAAAGGTAGAGAAATCATAAAAACAGAAGAAATGGAAAACGTTAAACATACATCATTTTCTGGTTGATGCGAATCCCGCCCATTATGTTCGGATTCTTCGTTATGGGCTGTCGATATTATTGGTATGGCTAATCAACTCACTAAAACAAGACTTTTCAGACCCACTGACCTGTAGCCAACCTTATTTCGTTGTCATGTTTCTTTGTATGGTTTTCCTGTGCGCTATACCCACGAGCATGTTGATGAACCGTATAGGACGCAAGAAAGTGGTTGCCTTAAGTTTGCGCGTAACGGTGCTTGCCATGATAGTGCCGTTGCTGATTATAGTTTTGCCACCCTGCTTGTTACCTTTTCGCTGGTAGGTAGGGAATACCATTCTGCAGGTAGCCCTGAAATCCGCTGGTAACGAACGTGGTTTCACCAAACAATTAACTGGAACGCTTACTTGACAATTTGTAAAGGCCGTGTGTCTTTCCTCGGCTCACTATTGTAGCCCGGCAGCCGGCACCCGTTTATGGCTGGAAGTTTATTCCTTTATTTTGCCGTAACGTCGTTGCTGGCTTTTGATGAGCTCTGGCTGACGCTCTGTTCCCCGAGAACCGACGAAAAGCAGGAGGTATCGTTTGCTCAAACCCTCGTCGTTACTGAAAGATCCCTTATCCTCGCTTTTTGGGCATCGTAATATTGGTGGGATGGATAAGTATTAACATGACGTTCCCCAAATTAATCATGGAGCGCTGCGGATTGTCGTTGCAGGATGCGGGATACAACAGCGCTACTTCTTTGCCCGTACGGTGGGAGCCTTTGTAGGCGGTATTCTGTGATGAAGATAGCCGAAGTGCGCTTCTATACCATCAGTATATGGACGGCATTAGTGGGCTGATACCGTTGGTTATCAGTAAAAATATGGCTGTTCTATGTAAGCATTGGTGTTTTTCGGTCTCGTTATGCCAACTTTTCTCCATTATTTTCTCCCTTCCATGAAACAGCATGCCCAGCGGGCCAATGATGTATCAGCTTTTATTACGCAGGTTCGGTAGGCGGCGGTGTTCTTTCCACCTTTATTGGGACTTTTTACCGATGGTTTTAAAAACACAGGTAGCTGCGGTTTTCGCTCGTTGTTATTTGGGTATATGTTCTGGCTCATGAAAACGGGGTAAAACAGTCGTTCCGTCGGTAACCATATCATTATTACAGCGTAAACAATCTAAAAATTTAAATACTATGAATGTCAAGAGTTTGATGATAATATCCTGCATGGCTGTTATGACGAACAGTAATGTATATGCTGGTCGAACCAGAATTGATGTCTCAGAAGCCGTTCGGAACTGCCGTTGCAGCTGGACCGCAGTTCGCCCCAACAGCAGGGCAAACAGTCGCGGGTCGCGTAATCGACGAGCAGGCAATCTATTATAGGGGCTACTGTTGCACACAAAAGGAACGAATAACCGCGCCGTTACCGATGTTGACGGCTACTTTACATTGCAGGCTCGCAAAGGTTACGCTGAAGTTTCGTACGTGGGCTACGAAACGAGCGAGGTAAAAGCGGCGTCGTATCAGTGTGGTCTGAAAGAGAGCGACACCATTTAACGAGGGTGGTGGCCGTAGGTACGGTGTGCAGAAAGTAGAGACGGTAACGGCCCGGTTTCTCAAAATCAAGACCACAAACAAACCGCTGTCCCATCGGCAATGCGACGAATGCGCTCGGCGGTCAGCTCGGGTTGATTACAAAACAGGAGTCAGGCATTCCCGGACAAGACGATTCGCAACTGTATATTTCGCCTCAATGCACCTTTTAATTATGAAGGACGGCGTCGAAGCGTCGTCGGCCCTGATCCCAGCCAAATTGAGAGCATTTATTGAAAGACGCCGCATCACATGGTGCCCGCGCCGGCAACGGTGTGTCCGACCACCTGGGCGAGGCGCGCCGGAAAGATGCGCGCGACAATGCCAGCTTTTTCGTGCAGGGATCGTCGCATATTATCAAGCCGTAACGTCGGCAACAGCGTGCACCAATATTTAAAACGACGTGTGGATTTACGGAGGTAATATCCCGTCGAGCACCCTATACGGCGAAAGAAATTGAGCTTTTCAAGAAGGAACTGACCCTCATTATCTTAACACCGACTGGTTTGGAGCCATGCGTCTGTTCCCATGCGCCCATGCAAAACGCATAATGTAAGTGTATCGGGCGAACGGATAAGCTGAAATATTGCAGCCATATCGGCTACGGACGACAGGAAACTCTGCTCCGGAAAACACGGCGGACGCTACGGGCACGAACATCACGACCAATGTTGATGCTGAGATTGCCCCCGCCTTACAGCGTCAATCGACCTGAAATACGCAAACACAGCGACTTTATCCGGCGGCATGCGACGGCTGGCAACCCTCGACAACTTCTGGCGTGACATGACGGCGGCCGATCCGGCAATATCCGCTCTACTTCCCGACGAAAACAAGCTACGGCATGCGGTGCTACCTACGGAAGTCCAATCTTTTGGGACGAACACAGAGCTGAGGTGGTTATCAGAACTTAAAGAAGAATATGACCGTTGTTCGTGGCGTATTGAAGTACGATTCGGAAGTATGTTCAGGGCTCAATGCGCGTGCATCGGTTACCCTATTCTCACACTAGAGGACGGTAAGTCGTTTAAAAGCAGCAGTCGTTTTTATACATACAACGCCGATACCAACGAATACACGTTCTCTCGCAAAAGTCGCAGGACCCCATGCAATGGGCATGTCCAGATTCAGATAACAACCATACCAACATGCAGTTGTCGCTGAATTATAACCGAACGTTTAACGAAGCTCTCATGCTTAATGCTCAGCCATTTACGAATACTGACCTGTTTTCGCAACTCGGGACTTTGTAGTGGAAGCCGCGAAGGTTTCAAGTCGTACGTCTCGATGAGTTTCTTTGCAGGCGACCCCACAACGTCGTTATGCTTCCAATTCGGCTGCCGTGGGCGCATTAGCTGGATTGGACGTCTGAACTATAACTTCAAAGACCGCTATCTTTTCGAAGGCATCCTCGTGCCGATGCCTCTTCACGCTATGCAAAAGGCAGCCGTGGGGATATTTCCAGCGTTTCGCGTGGATGGAATGTGGCTAACAGAGCCGATCTGCGAAACCGCTGAAAGGCTGTTGAATTGCTCAAGTCTCAGACTGAGTTATGGTGCTTCGGGCGACGACGGCGTGGCCAATTTGCCTTCCTTACCGTTATTCGTACGACAATTCCTACACGTTTGGCAAACACGCTTACCTTCTGGTCTTTTTGCTACCGGCTGCGTCAATCCGGCCTCACATGGGAACGCATGGCCATCACCAACTTAGTATCGACTACGGATTGTGGGAGTCGAAAGCTCTACGGTAGCTTTTGATATAGTTCCGCCGCAGGCGCAAAGGCATCCCGGACAACGCTCTGCTTCTGTTCCCTCTACGTCGGAGCCAACTTGCCTGCTCGAAAATTTGAACAGTATAAACTACACGTTTCGAGTTCAGTGGCACAGCCGCAAGGTCAGCGGTTTTCTGTACGATGTGGGTGCCACATTGCACGGCAAGTGGGGCTAGGCGATGAGGCCAATTATACGACCCCGATCAGAGCGTCTATACCGCATGCAGGGGCATTATACCGACCGGTCGCATCGGCTATGTGTTCTGACGGGCTGTTTACTTGCAGGAAGAACAAATAATTGGCATTGTACACGATGCCCTGAACAATGATAACAGCAAGCTTCGTCCCGGCGATGCAAAAATATAGAGACCTCAATGGCGACGGTGTCATCAACTGCGTGACCAGACTGTCACTGGAAAAAGCACGTACTCCTCACTGGATGTACGGCATCAACTTCAAACTGTCGCGCAAGAGAGCTTCGATCTCAGGGACCTCGTTACAGGGTGCATGGGGCTACACAAACCCTAGCAGTTTGATGGTTGCGAAACCGAGTTGACATATAAAAGCAGTGGCGTGAAGATAATAACGACCGTGGCATACACTCGTCCGCGGTAGGGCTGCACAGTTAGCGGCTTTATTCCGATTACCGCAACCATAACACCCTCTATCTGCGCCTCGGCAATGTGGCATTGGGCTACTTTCTGCCAAACGGTTCGCAAACTGGTACTAGAGCGCGTCCGCCTGTATGTAGCAGGGTACTAAACCCTTCACGCTGAGCAACCTTAATAAATATAGTGTCGACCGAAATGTCCGAAAGGCCATTATGCCAGGCGTTGGCTATCCACAGCAATATACAGTTAGTTTTGCATACCTTTCCTTCTAACCCTATGGTCCCATTATTGGATTATTAAAAATATAACGTCATGAGACGAAGATGTTTAGCTATTAGCATTGTCTGCATGTTATCGTTCAACTCATGCATGGATGTGTTAGACCAGACACCCACTCGATCGCTAGTACCGATGCGGTGGTATGGAACGACGAAACTCAATACTTCAGCATCTTGCACAGCTGTATGCCTTCACCCCCGTGATGGTACACAGACCGTCCTGCTTCGGCTTCAACCCGGAACGGTGCAACGTTAAACCGCGACGATAACAGCTGGGGCGTATGGATGGGACAAAGCGAACAGATAGAAGGTTCAACGCGATCGAGTGGAGCTGCATGACGAAACCTGCTACAATTTTGGTGCACAAACCGATTTCAATACGCTGAAACGCTAGGGCTACCGTAGTCAACGACACCTATTTTCCAGGTGGGGAAACGCTATTATCAGATACGAAACCTCAACAGTTCATGGATAACTAGATAAACAACACTCGAAGACAAGAAAAACCGAAGGCTGAGGCCCGTTTCCTGCGCGCTTTCGCTATTTTGCCATGGTAAACGTTACGGCGGTGTGCTCTTATTACCGATGTGCAGACCATTGATGCCGACTCAACCGTGCTTTATCCCGTGCGCAGCAGCGAAAAACAGTGTTACGATTTCACCATCGACGAGTGAGAAAAGCTGACAGGAGCTTCCCTGCACAGCAGACACGGGCGCGCTCAAATGGGCAGCCCGTTTTAGAGAGCAGGGCGGCTCTTTTTGGCAGCATTGCACAGTGGGGCATCAGCAGCTCGACGGTCTGTTGGGCTCTGCCCCTGCCGATGCCAACCATTATTACAGCTGCTTTGCTAACGATGCTTGTAACAAGATTATCCAGAGCGGCAAGTTTGCTCTTTACAACCAGGATGCTGATAAAGTAACCAATTATCGCAACGTTTTCCTGAGAAAAGGATAACGGCGAGGGCGTAATAGTGTGGCGTCATACGGGTCCCGACTGGCAGTCAGGCGGCACAGGCTTTGGTCTTTGGACATGTGCGAGGTGCCCTCGACCCCAGTGCATGGGGTGTCGGTAACTAGCCTATCTGACTTTGTAGAAGTTCGAACGCGGGATGGAACGCCGGAAACACTCGAACATCAAACCCGGCACAAAGCTATACAATGGATGAGTTTTGGCGACCGCGACCCTCGTCTGGCGGCTGATGTGTGGACCAATGGCACCGAATGGCCCAATGCTACTGGTGGTGTTTGTTTCAGCAAAACCGCGTCGACATGCACCGTGGTATTAAGAAACGCAACAGCGTTATGAAAGTGGACGCTTGGTTCTGCAGGGCGAGGCATCGGCGCTGATAGGCGACCAGCTGGCACGCGTAGCCGAATACAGCCTGTTGCATACCGGCTTTGGCGTGCGCAAATATTTGGACGATAACGCCGACGTACAAACGTGGTTCTGCACCTCTACCACCGATTACCAGATATTCCGCTATGCGAAATTCTGCTCAATCAGGCTGAGGCAGCCTTCCGAAATGGGCAATACGGCCGTGGCTTTGGACAATGAAACAAAATACGCAGCCGCGCAGGCATCGCGCTTCTCACGAGTATGACACGCAGCAGCTTCGTCACGAACGTGAAATGAGGCTGTGCTTCGAGAAACCACCGCTATTGGGACTTGCGCGCTGTTGGCGTGGCCGAGCAAACCATATCGAGGTCGCACAAGGGCGTTACCTATGTGCTCGACCCCACATCGCTGCTCGATTCACACAACAAAATTATACCGGGGCAACACTAAGTTCTATATCATCGTTGTTGATGATATAGACGGACCCTAACAGACACGCCTGTATTCCCCTGGCCAAAAATCATTACTGGCCTGTGGGAAACTCGCGTATTGCCCAGAACGAAAGCTGGTTGAGAACCCGGGTTACGCCAACTAATCTGCATTTCACTGTAGTGAACAAACACATGCTTTTATCGTTCTCATTCGGCTCTGTGGCTGGCGGTGCTTGCTCGTCTCTGCCGTCCACCAGACCGTGGCGCAGGTAAAAGCATCAGTCGGCCGCCATGTTCTCGACGTTGAAACATGGATACGGAAGGCCTGCCCGTGCGCAAGATGCCGCCTTTCTCGTTTTGCTTTACGACGGGCAGCCGTCGGCATCGTTCATCAAGACGTGGCTTTACGAAGCGTCTTCACAGCCTGCCGACAACCCCTGATGAGGTGGCATACACGTTTGTTTATACCCATCCCCACGACGGTTTGCGTGTGCGTTGCGACGTAAAAGGCTTTTTAAAGTATGGCAGTATCGACTGGACACTGCACGTTGAAAACCGTGGAGGAGCCGACTCGAAGCCCATCCGCTCCCTGCAGGCCGTCGACCTCGGGCTGCAATATGGCGGAAGGTCCGTTCGTACTGAATTATATCGAAGGAAGCCAGATTACGAACGCCGACTTTCAGCCCCGTCAGCTCACGCTCACCACGGGGCAGCCTGTGGTGATGTCGCCCGAAGGCGGCCGTTCCAGTCAGGGTAAATATACGCCGTTTTTCTGCATTACGTCGCCCCGTGGCGGCGGTGTGGTGCTCAGCATAGGCTGGACAGGCACATGGCAAACATCTGTTTGTGCCCGGGATAACGGCACCGTTGACCTGAAAGCGGGCCAGAAACGCCTGAACCTTTACCCATCCCGGCGAACAAATACGTACGCCACGCATCAACCTGATGTTTTGGGAGGGCAGCAATTACGTCGATGGCACCAACCAATTTCGCCGTTTAGTGCTGGCACATAACAGCCGGCGCGTTGACGGTAAGGTGGCACAGTATCCCTTTTCAACCGGTTTCAACTACCATGAACCCCAGCCTATGCAGGAATATTCGTGCCTGACGCAGAAGTATGCCATTGCCATGGTAAACCGTAACTACCAGTTTGGCATCCGTCCTGACGTGTTCTGGCTCGACGCCGGTTGGCATCAGGACGCCGGAAAATATCAGGAAGGCAAGAACTGGGCAAACACAACGGGCAACTGGACCGTCGACAGCGCGCGCTTTGGAGGCTCTCTTCGTCCCATCGCTGAGGCCATACATCGCCACGGTGCAAGGTTTATGGTGTGGTTTGAACCCGAGAGAGTGGTCGCAGGAACGCAATGGGCCGGGGAGCATAAAAGCTCGATGCTACACAAACCGTAGCGACTGGCTGCTTTTTAACTTATCCCGTCCCGATGCCTGCCAGTGGCTCTGCCAATACTATGGTAATATGATTGAGAATAACGGCATCGACTATTACCGTCAGGATTGCAACATCGAGCCTGAACCCTATTGGGAGGCTGCCGATGAGCCGCAACGAGGGGCCTTACCGGAAATACGCTACATTGAAAACCTGTATCGTTTCTGGGACTATCTGCTGAAACGCTTCCCCCGTTTGCTCATTGACAACTGTGCAAGTGGTGGCCGACGCATCGACTGGGAGACGATAGGGCGCAGTGCTCCGCTCTGGCAGAGCGACTATTACCACTATTATGCCACCGAGGGACTGCAAACACAGAACTATGGTTTAAACCTTCGTGCCGTTTCATGGCACGGGTGTAGCCACGAATGATGCCTATGCGGCCCGCTCGAGTTACAGTTCGGCCATGATTTGCCACTGGAAACTCACCACCAAACAAACCAATTTGGAGGTGGTTCGCCGCAGCATTGACGAGTATTTATCGGTAAAACCCTATTACACGGCCGACTATTACCCCTCACGGGCGTCGATTCCACAACGGCTTCCAATCGCTGGCTGGCCTACCAGCTGAACAGAACGACCGACGCACACGGCATTATCCTGGCCTTTCGCCGGCCTGAAAGCACCGACAGCACACTTACCGTGCGCCTGCATGGCCTCGATAATAACCGGCAATACAAGCTGAAAGATGCCGATACCGGCGCGGAAACCATTCTCTCCGGTCGTGCTCTGGCCGACGGTTTACAGCTGAAACTCGGTAAGCCGCGCTCGTCGTTGCTCATACGCTACGGCATGGCAGCTGAGCCTGAACACAAAAAGATGAACCTTCTTATGAAACCAACAATTTAAAACATCTTATTGCAGCCCTTTCAGCCTGTTGCTGCCCCTGATGGCGCATGCGCAAACCTCGCTCACCCTGCCAAAAGGCAGAATGGATGTTGAACAATGGCTGCCCGTCACTTTTGCAAGGCGGGGCGAAGTGCCCTTTTCGTTCACCTACGGCGGGCAGCCGTCGTCGGCCTTTCTCAAAACATGGGGCCAAGGTACGACAGCAAAGCCTCATGGCAGTAGGGGTGCAACCCATATCATTTACACTTATACTGCTCCTGATAGCACATTACGAGTTGATTGCGATGTAAAGATATACCGTCCCGAACAGGCCGTGATGTGGGTGCTGCGGTTTAAGAATACGGGAACGGGAAAGTCGGAAACCATTGCCAACGTGCGCACAACCGACCTCCTGTTTCACAATAACAGCATAAGCCCTTTCACCCTTCACTACACACGTGGCAGCAATGCAGGGCCCGACGATTTTGCGCCATACCAGCGCATTCTGGACGGTAGCGACGAACTTCTGTTGCGTCCTGAGGGCGGACGCTCGAGCCAGCTCAACTTCCCTTTCTTCAATATCGATACGGGTAAAGGGCGCGGCATGATAGCCGCCATTGGCTGGACGGGAACATGGAAGGCCGATTTCAAGTCGGAAACGCGCGGCCGTTTAAAGTTCGTTACAGGCATCGACCGTCTCAACACTGGCTCTATCCGGGCGAAAGCGTACGCTCATCGAGCGTGTCCTGATGTTCTGGCAGGGCGATTCTTACATAGACGGGCAGAACCAGTGGCGTCGTTTGGTGCTCTCGTGCCTCACACCGCGCATCGACGGCAAGCCTTATCATTACCCCATTACGACGAGCTTTAACTATGGCGACCCTTATCCCTGCAACGAATATACCTGCATGGATGAGAGCTATGCGCTGGCATTGGTTGAGCGTTACAAGCAGTTTAACCTGGCTCCTGTGGTGTTTTGCTCGACGCTGGCTGGTATACCGAGTCGGCCTGCGCGTTGGCGAGGGCAAGAACTGGTACAACACTGTGGGCAACTGGACGGTTGACAGCCTGCGCTTTCCCCACGGATTGAAGCCCGTCAGTGACGCTGTTCACGCCATCGGATCAGAGTTTTTGGTGTGGTTCGAGCCTGAACGCGTGTTCAAAGGCTCACGCTGGAGCAGGGAGTTACCGAAGAAATGGCTTATCGATGCCGGCGAAGGTGCCGAATCGTATTTGTTCAATCTCGGCGACACCGCAGCCGTAAGCTGGCTGAGTCGTTACATCAACAAGTTTATGGACGACAATGGAATAGACCACTATCGGCAGGATTATAACATCGAGCCCGCCGGTTTCTGGTATCATAACGACCCTGAAGGGCGCGAGGGAATTACTGAAAACCATTATATTGAGGGGCTTTACACCTACTGGGACAATATATTACGTCACCACCCGCGCGGCTTTATCGACAACTGTGCCGGCGGTGACGCCGACTTGATTTGGAGACTCTTCAACGGTCGGCACCACTGTGGCGTACCGATTACCATTACGGCGAACCCGTAGGATACCAGACACACACCTTCGGCGTCCTGCCTTTCTGGCTGCCACAAACGGTACGGGGCTTATGCAAACCGATAAGTTTACAACGCGATCGAGCATGGGAAGTACCGTTATTTACAGCTGGAAGATAACCGAACCCGGGAATAATCTTCTGGAGATGCGCAAGCTGATGGATGAGATTGACGAGCTGCGGCCCTATTATTTTGAAGATTATTATCCGCTCACAAGCACGCAACGCATTCTTGGTGACAGCGTACGGATGGCCTATCAGCTTAATAGAAGGTCGGCCCGCGGCGGCATGTGGTAGCCTTTCGGCGTGCCGCAGCCCCCGACAGCGTGCTTACCGTGCAACCGCATGGCCTCGATTCCCGTGCCGTTTATAAGCTCACGAACCGCGACACACAGCAGCAGTTTACGCGCACGGGTGCCGAGCTGGCCCGTGGTTTGCAGCTGGCTTTTGCCCGAGAAACGGTCGAGCATGGTGCTGATGTATCGCATGTCTCCACCCCTGCCCGCGTTAACATCTCCCCTTGTTCAGTGTGGACAAGCCCCTAAGTCAGGGGCTGGGGTCCTGCAGAGTAAATGTTCCCCCTTGCGTCCAAGCCCCCAAGTTAGGGTCTGAACCATATCTTCCCCTTTATTCACTTGGCTTTTTCTTCGTTTTTATGTGATTAAAAGTCTTGTGAATAAAGGGGCTTTTTGTTTCTCTGTGAAGTTGTTTTCGTATGAGGATATAAGTAGCATGGGGGTTGGTCGTTCAGGACCCCCAACCCCTAACTTAGGGGCTTGTGACTACCCGCAACATCAGGGGCTTGTACACGCGAACAGTAGGCTCCATGCCACCACCTTAAAAGGCCTGTTCACTTTCAAATACCCCGTAATAGTTGCCACGCTGCCCCCTTTTTATAAGAGAATTTTTGCTGTATGGTGAGTGTTCGACGGCCGTCGGCAGCGTTGCTGACGGTCGTCACACACGTTGTTCGGCGGTCGCCGTACGCACTGCTGACGGCCGTCGCACAATGACCTGTACAATGTAAAGGAGAACGCATGGCGGTGTTCAGCCACAACTATTTACGAAATAGAAAAAGGAGGAATATTTCGAAAAGTAAAGCAAAAGTTTGTGATAACAGCACAAAAAGGATAAATTTGTACTACCAAAACCTGATAACCTCTGTAACATTACAGTTTCGGCAAGTTGACGCTGTGCAATATCCGGTGTAGAAAACCTTTGCAGGCATCATGATGTGAAAGAGAGTTGTTTGTTACATAACGTTATTAATAACCTGTTAATTTTATATGATGCACATATCTCATACACTTGTTGGTGTTACCCTGGGAGCGCTATTGCTGCTGCCCGGCGTTGTAATGGCGCAGCCTGCTGTATCGTCAGGAACATACTCGAACCCTGTTTTGAAGCGCGATTTTCCCGATCCGAGCGTTATTTATGGTCAGGACAGATATTTCTATGTGTACGGAACTGATGGCGGCGGGCAAAGAACGCCCATCTATAAATCGCGCAATTTAACGAACTGGCGCCCGGCAGGTGCAGCCTTTACCGAAGCTTCGCGCCCTAAATTTGAGGCCGGAGGTGCTACGTGGGCACCCGAAATATCGTATATCAACGGCCAGTACGTGATGTATTACTCGCTGTCTACCTGGGGCGGTGAATGGGAATGTGGCATTGGTGTGGCCACAGGCGCTACGCCAAATGATGCCTTTACCGACCACGGCAAGCTGTTTATATCGAGCGAAATTGGTGTGCAGAACAGTATTGACCCCTGCCATTTTGCCGACGTTGACGGCAAACAGTATCTCTTCTGGGGTTCTTTCCGCGGCATTTATGGCATAGAACTGTCGGCCGACGGCCTGCGAATCAAGGACGGTGCCAACAAGTTCCAGATAGCTCCGCGCAATACCATCGAAGGAACCATGATATATTATCACAATGGTTACTATTATCTTATGGGTTCGCAAGGCTCATGTTGCTCGGGCGCAAGCAGCACATATCATGTAGTTGTGGCCCGCAGCACCAGTCTTAAAGGCCCTTATCTCAACAAGGCTGGGAGGCCGATTATGACCAGTCCTTTCGATGTGATGCTTCAAAAAAGCAATAAAGTATACGGCCCTGGCCACAATTCGGAAATCATTAAGGACGATAACGGCAAGTATTGGATGCTGTATCACGGGTACCAGGCAAGCAATATTGATGCAGGACGCGTACTGTTTCTCGACCAGGTTAAATGGGACAGCAACGGCTGGCCTTACATAGAGGGCGGACAACCGTCGGCTACTGCCGAAGCTCCTGTGTTTACAACCTACGAAGCTGCCGGTATAGAGAACATCAACGCACAGGCTGATGACGAACCCACCATTACGCTGGCAGGACAAAATTATTACCAAATCAGTGCGCCTGACGGTCGTACATTTACATGGACGGTATCAGATTTAAGCGGCCGGACCGTCAGAAAGGGTACGGCATCGGGTATTAAGGACCTGTGGATAAACGAGCTTTCGAACGGCGTTTACATCATCAATGCCGTGCAGGGAGGGCAGAAGGTGAGCCGCAAGGTGGTGAAATGCGAATGAAAAAAGGCCCGTCCGTCAGAGTAACGGCTTAACTTTTTAACCTCCTTAACTCCAGTCTCCTTGACAAATCTCACTAAAAACCATATCAAAAAATTATGTTGAACCGCATTCTTACTTTTGTTTCGGTGCTCGCTCTGGCTGCAAATGTATCGGCCCAGACGGCAGTTTACCGCAACCCTGTCATCGACAGGAGCTGTCCTGACCCCACTATTCTGCGTGCCTCTGACGGCTCTTTCTATCTCTATGGCACTGAAGACACGCCCAATGTACCCGTTTATCATTCTGTCGATTTGGTGAACTGGACATATCAGGGTACCGCATTTACCGATGCTTCACGCCCTCAATGGAATCAGAAAGGCAAGGTATGGGCGCCCGACATCAACAAGATTGGCGACAAATATGTGCTTTATTACGCCAAGTCGGAGTGGGGAGGCGAATGGGATGCCGGTGTAGGCGTTGCCGTTGCAGACAGTCCAAAGGGTCCGTTTACCGACCATGGCTGCATCATTAACAGCCGAAAGATAGGCATAAAAAACTGTATCGACCCCTTCTTTATTGAAGATGGTGGCCGCAATTACCTTTTCTGGGGCTCGTTTCATGGCATTTATGGTGCTCGAGTTAACGCCCGACGGGCTGGCCCTTAAGCCTGGTGTAAAGGTGCAGAAAGTGGCGGGAAGTTTCATGGAAGGCGCTTATATCAAACGCCATAGTGGCTATTATTACCTCTTCGGATCGGCAGGAACATGCTGCGAAGGTGCGCAAAGCACCTATCATGTAACCGTTGGACGCTCGAAGAATCTGTTCGGACCGTACGTCGACCGGAAAGGAAAGGCACTGCTTAAAAACCATTTTGAGGTGGTGTTACAAGGCAACAGCCAGGTCGCCGGCCCCGGACACAACGCCGAAATAGTGACTGATGACGAAGGAACCGACTTCTTATTGTACCACGGTTTCAAGGTTAACGACCCCCATGCAGGGCGTCTGGTGTGGATGGACAGGATTAACTGGGTTTGACGGCTGGCCTTATATTCAGGCAATGTGCCCTCTGAGGTGGCTGCCGCACCAGTGATAAAGGCAGGCTGGAAAATGACAAAGAGCGGGCTTAATCCCTCTGATTTCGAGGCGAATATTCGCGGAAAGCAGACCCGTCTCTACACGCTGACAAACAAAAACGGCGTGGAACTGTGCATGACAAACCTTGGAGCGCGCATCGTTTCCATGATGGTGCCCGACCGTCAGGGCAAGTTTCACGACGTGTGTCTGGGCTACGACAACGTGGCTGAGTATGCCGACTACGAGCATTTTGGCAGCGATTTCGGCGCAACCATTGGGCCGATATGCCAACCGTATCAACCAGGGGCGCATCACAATTGACGGTAAAACCATCCAGTTGCCGAAAAACAACTATGGCCATTGCCTGCACGGCGGCTTCACTGGATGGCAGTATCAGGTTTACGATTGCCGCCAGACGGCGCCCAATACGCTCGAGTTTACGCTGCATTCACCGATAAAGACAATAACTTCCCGGGCAACGTGACGGCCGTTGTAACTTATACCCTTACCGATGACAACGCCATTGATATTCAGTATACGGCAACAACCGACAAGAAAACCGTCATTAACATGACCAATCATGCCTACTGGAACCTCAACGGTACGCCCACGACAGATGCTGAAAACCACGAACTGTACATCAATGCTGATAACTTTACACCCGTCGATACTACGTATATGACCGACGGTACCATCGTACCCGTTGAGGGAACACCTATGGATTTCCGCAAGATGCACGCGTTAAGTCAGGACATAACAGCCAAACCTATGCACCTGTAAAGGCTGCACGCGGGTTCGATTTCAACTGGTGCCTGAACACATATAAGAATGGAAAGGGCAACGATAAGAAGTTAGCGGCAGCACTTTACAGCCCCGTTACCGGCATTTTAATGAATATTTACACCGACGAACCGGGCATACAGTGCTACACCGGCAACTTTCCTCGACGGGTCAAATGCGGTAAACACGGCGACCGTTACCCGAAACATGCCAGCATCTGCCTCGAAACGCAGCACTATCCTGATAGTCCCAACAAGCCCCAATGGCCGTCGGCCTACCTCTCTCCCGGCGAAACCTATCGCAGCCACTGCGTGTATAAGTTCTCGGTAAAAAGTAACGTTAGATAAAACAAGCGCGACCATACGAAGAAAAATATCGTTGGCCACGCTTGTATTTTATTCAAACTGTTTTATTCTGGCAAATCAAAAGGTTTGTCTGTAATTTCCTACGCCTTTTTGTTTAAATTCTGACAGGGACGGGACGAAAACAACACCGGATATTTCCTGTAACGCCCGACGCCTACTTCAGAATTCTGTTTTCTTCATGAGCCATCAGCGTGGATATGGTCGTTTTCGGACGAGGTTTGCGCTTGCCTTTAAAACGGAATAAGCTCATAGCTGGTGTTTCTGCCGCCCTCGTTGCCGCGCCTCAGTATGCTTTTTCGCAACAAGATCGTTTAAGTCGCGCGTTGCCGTATCCTGCGAACAGTGGTTTATTTTATACCATTTCGACGAATTGAGCTTGCCTTCAAATCCGTCGAGAAGCATGTTAAGCACCTTTCTTTGCCGTTCGTTGATGTCCAGATTCTGATGTTCGTTCCAAAACTTTACTTTGCGAATGGTATGCTCCGTTTTCGCCAGCGCCTTTTCCAAAGCCCTGTTGTAGCTATATCAAAAACCATGAAATCCACCCGCTTACGTCGGCATTGCCCTTCTGTGCACGCTCCAATTGTGCATAATACAGGTTGCGGTGGTTCAATATTTCTGCCGACAAACTGTAAAAACGCTGTGGTGAAGCATCGGCCCTTGCGAGTAACATTTCGGTGATTGTACGGCAAATTCGTCCGTTTCCGTCGTCAAAAGGGTGAATGGTTACGAACCAGAGATGAGCCACTGCCGCCTTTTACCAAAGGGTCGATAGCTGGTGACGGACTGTTTATCCAGTTGATAAAACTGTCCATCATCGTCCCCCACCCTGTTGCTTGAGGGCTTCGTAATGCACCTTTGGCGGCCCATTGGCTCCGAAACAACCTGCATGGGTTTGTCGCCCTGACGCCACTGTGCCACGCTTATTTTGTACATGCCGCTATATCCTGTTGGAAACAGTGCCGCATGCCAGGCAAACAGCCGTTCCTTGTCGATGGCTTCGTTATAATGCTGCGTTGCGTTTATCATGACTTGCACCACTCCTTCAGTATAATGGTCGGGCTTAGGCAAACCCTCGTACGCCAGTCCGAGTTGCCGTGCTACCGACGAACGCACGCTGTTGCGGTTTAAAAACTCGCCTTCAATTTGCGACGAACTGCTGATTTCGTTGGTGAGAGAGGAGAGCATTTCGTCGTTCTGCTCCCTCAATCCGAACATCGACAGTCGGCCAAACAGCTTGCCACGCAGCAGGTTTACCCTGGCCAGACGGTTGCACAACGAGCTGCTGTTCCATGTAAGCTGCTGTAAGTCGGCATGTTGCCAAATGTAAGTATGGTGAGTATCGGTCATATTTCGCGAGGTTTGATAGTGGCAAATTTAGTTGTTTATCCTTAAATCTGCAAGTCTTTGCGGAGAAAAAACAGGTTATTCTCCGCAAATTGTGCGGAGAATATAAGCGGTAATCTCCGCATCCTGTGCGGAGAATGCAGGCGTGTACGCTTGTTTCTGATGGTGGGACAGGAGGCTATGGGAGATATGAGGCAGAGGCAAGGGAGGTGTAATATGAGAGTACGGAAGATGTGACGTGAGGTTTCTCTTACCGTATAACATCCGTATTGTCAGTAGTTTACGGCTGTTTCGTGCATCATTGGTGGGCTATGGCCTGACGCATAAGCCTGAAAAAGCAGTTGTTCGGCGACCGTCAGCAGCGTTGTTGACGGCCGCCGAACGTGTTGTTTGACGTTCGTCGTACGCGCTGCTGACGGCCGTCGAACAATGGCATGTAAGGGGTAAAGGTGGTGGGAAAAGCAGGTAACAGGGCCATCTGTACAATGAAAGGACAGAGCGTTTTGCCCGTAACCACAAAGAGCAGCGTGCAAAAACGCGCTGCCCCATCTATGGTATATGATACAAATACCTGTATCAGGGCAGGGGAGTGCAGACGAAAACGCGTTGCCCCATCTATGGTATATGATACAAATACTTGTGTCAGGGCAGGGGAGTGCAGACAAAAACGGGCCGCATCAGCTCCACGCGGGGTGAAACAGATGCGGCCTGTTGTATGATATTGCCACCTGGGGCGTATGGCAAAACGGCTATTGTACGGGTTCGCCGTCGATGCTGACGATTTCCCTTACCCAGAATTCGGCCAGACTGATATTCTGATCACGGTACGACTGTGTAACGGCAACCTTCACCATACGGCCTTTAATGCCGCCGTTGTTCAGCTTGTGTCGTGCCACCTGATACCAGCGCTGTCCGCTGTCGTGCGGCGCATTGATGGTAAGAAGATAGGTCCAGTTGTTGAGCATTGGCTGGTTATAGTCGGCCGCTGAGCCTCCGTTGGCAATGGGTTTAAAGAGGAAAGAGGGGTCGTTTGAAACGTAAACATCGCCACTTCTGAAGTCTTGCAGCGAGCCTGCACGCTGTTTTATGCCCACGCCCACAATGTTATGGGTAGCCCCGAGGTCAATAACGAACGTGGTTTTGTTGGCATCGCGGAAGCCTTTGAAAGCGTGCCATGACTTGGTGTGTGCGTAATCGTAGTCGTCACCGCTTACTCCTTTTGTAGCTGAAACTGTTGCACGACGGTATCTGCCAGCCCGTATGCCAGAAGGTATTAGGGTTGTCATCGAAGATGGCTGTGATGCTGGCGTTATCCTCTGAGCCTCCCATGGCATTGTCGTTATTGCAGAACAGTGGGCTCCATGCGTCGCGCTTTATCTCCCTGATGCCGTATTTGGGTACGTCGATAACCACGTATGAGTAGGCGCTGTCGCTCTGCATCTGCTGTCCCATTGACGATGTTCCCATCTTTAAAGGCAGCACATAGGTAACGTTGCTGGTGAGCGTGGCGCGGTTTACCGTAAGCGTGGCGTCGGCAGTAAGCTGTCCGGTGGGCAGCCTGAGCGCGTTGAAGCTGTACGAGCCTGCCGGCAACAGCGTGTAACTGGTGTTATGGGCAGCATTGTAATCGGCGACGGCCTGTGCGTCCTGCGATTGATTGAGCGTGCATGTAATATCCCATTTGTTTTCGTTACAGTTGCGAATGGTGAGCGGTACTGCCACATCGAGCGTCTTATAATACATGGTTTGGCTGATGTTTTTCGTGTCCGAAGCTGAGCATCGGGCTTTTAACGTCGATGACATACAGCACGTCGCTCATGTCGGTATTGGCGCTGTCTTTCGGGTTTACGCTGTTCATGCGCAGCGCCAGCACCCATTTTGTTGAAGGATGCGCCTTCATCAGTTGGAAGATACTGGCAGGCTTGAAGCTCACGGGCATCACAGCCCCTTCCTGGTTGGCACCGAATGTAAGCTGTCCGCCGTCGGCAAGGCTGAACGTTGTGTCGGGAATAATTTTATATTCACCTCCTTGTTGCGAACCGTACGTGCTGTCAACTTCGGCCTGTGTAAGCGCTCTCAGCCTGAGAGAAGGCTTGCGTGAGGGGTCGCTACCAGCCTTAATGATGAGCAATGAGTCGGTATGCGTGGTTTCAGTAGTATTCATTGTGAGCGCGTGTGTGCCGTGGTTCTTGATATATGTAATCGACTGGTAACCCTGTGGCACGCGGTCTTGCTATGCAAAAACTGTCTCTTACAGCCCGTCGAGCGACGTCAGGATGAGGAACAGAAGCAGGAAATATGATATTTTTTTCATTGTTTTATGGTTTAACGATTAATAGCCGGGCGACTGTACTAAATTGGGGTCGCTGTAAACCTCTCTGTCATGAATGGGCAGCAGATACATGCGCGTTGCCCACTGAAAAGGCTGATCAATGCGCTTCAACTGATTGAATTCGCTGAACGATGGGTCAGTTTTTTCGGTAGCATTCAGTCCGTAATACGAGTTTGCATTTAAATAATCGGGTGCAATCATCCACCTGCGGAGGTCGAAACCACGCTGGCATTCGTGCCACAACTCGATGAAACGCTCGTTCCTGATCATATCGGTAAGCGTATTGTCGGGGGTTATATCGGTTTCGAGCAACGCCGGAATGCCGGCCCGTTCGCGCACTACATTGAGGTCTTCCAGCGCGTCGACGGTACGGCCCAGGGCCGCATAGCATTCGGCTCTGTCTAAATAAAGCTCGGCCAGACGGATGATAGGATAAGGCACCATCCTTATATTTTCGCCACCGTCCTGACGGTATTTGATATTGGGCTGCACGTATTTGCGCGCCAGGAAGCCCGTAACGCTGTTGTCGCGCTGGTAGCGTGAGGGGTTATAACCCTGCGCAAGCTTGTCAGAACTGCGCATATTGACCGTCAGTGGCTGGCCGTTTGCAATATACTGGCTGTAAATATCGCCGTCGAACGACAGCCATGCGTAGAAGCGAGGCTCGCGGTAAGCCATGAGCTTAACTACGTTGGGATTGGCCTGTCCTGCCGATTTCAGCCAGTCGGCCTGTGGGAAATAGCCCGGGTCGTGAGCAGGAAGTTTGCCGTTCTGCGTATAAAAAGTGGGTCATGGTATACCATGTAGGCGAGAGCCCTTCCCAACCACCGATGGGCGATCCGCTGCCATTGAGGGTTATTCCGTGAGGTACACTGATGGAGACGGGATTCTTATCGCCGATGATTACGCCAAAAATGGTTTCGCGGTTACCCTCGTCTTCGGTCGAGCACATGAGGTAACGCATCTGCATAATGTGCTTGCGGGCGATGCTGTCAAGGCCCTGGATACGATGGCAAATCGAGGCCGTCGTTGCGACGCAGCGTCTCTGAAGTAGCTATATCAAACAGTTTTCGTTGTCCCCGTGTTTCGGCAAAGTCGATGGCTTCGGTACATGCGTCGAGGGCACGCTGCCATTTTGTGGCATCGTATGTGTTGACGAGCTTCTTTTCCCCGGCCCGGAACGCTGAATTTATCGTTTTTCCATTCGGGGATAAGGGAAAGAACCGTTCCACAACGGCGATGCGGCGTAGAGCAGAAGACGGGCTTTAAGCGCCTTGCATGCGGTTGAAGTGGCACGCCCTAACTCGTCAGAGGGCAGCGTTGCAGGCAATATATCGGCTGCCCTCATCGTACCATTTGGCGATGGAATCAACGCAAACGTCGTACGGGCTGCGTCCGGAAATTCAGACTTTGGTGTGCTGTTCGGGATATATTTCGTTACCAGCGGTATAGGGACCATAGGCACGAAGCAGCTCGTGATGGTACAAGCGTGAGGAATTTGCACTCGGCCTTCCAGCGTGCCTTGTCTTCAGGGCTTACGTTCGTGGGGTGCAGAATGTCAATATATTTCAGAAAGATGTTGATTTGACCTATTGTATTGTAGGCGTTTACCCAGGGACCTGCGGCATGATTCGTTGTGGTTGTAACCTGGTTATATTGTATAAACTGGCTGTCGTAACCATAAATCTGCGGCAATACGGCCTCATCGCTGGCTCCAAAAAAAGCGGCAACTCCAGTTTCCATACATGACAGGTATACCCGCATAGCACGAATACAGGAAGCCTAATGTGGCGTCACGGTCCTTCATGGTGTCCTCAAAGTCGGGCGTTGCCGGTGGTACTACGTCGAGATAATTGCACGAAGTGATTGCGGCCAGCCCTATTAAGGCGAGCCATTTGCCTGCCGTGCGTTTCATGTTATAGTGTTTTATCGTAAGCATAATGATTAAATTTTAACTTGAATACCTATGTTAAACGTGCGCTGGAGGGGGTAACTGCTCCACCATATTTCTGGATCCCACAGTTTGAACGGACTGAACACGGCCAGATTATCGCCGCTGAAGTAAACACGGCACTGTTTAAAGCTGTAACCCATCTCTAATGTTTTCCATCGCATAAAGCTGAAATCGCGCACCCAGTATGAACTGGTAGGCACGTTGTTGGCATCGTCGGCGGCAGCCAGTCCCAGCCTTGGGTAGGCGGCTTTTGGGTTGGGATTGCTCTCCGACCAATGGTCATCGGCAATCCATTGCATCACCGTACGGTTGCCACTTGTGTTGGAATGGAACGGCTGCATGCCCTGAATGGCTACGCGTGTCTTCGCCGAGCCGTTGAAAAATACGCTGAAATCGAAGTGCTTCCAATTGAAACTGGCTCCGAATCCGTATTGTAAGCGGGGCATAGAACCATAGTCAGAAATCATCACTTCGTCCAAAGAGGTAATCTTTCCGTCGCCATTGACGTCGCGATACTTGATATCTCCCACCATCGGTGTGCTGCCAAGGCCGCTCTGATCAGCATGATTGTTGATTTCTTCCTGTGATGAAAACAGGCCCTCGGCGAGGTAACCGCGGATGTAACTCAGCGGCATTCCCGTCTGACTCTGCCATACATAGGGATAGTCTGGCTCGTCAACGTAGGTATATTTGTTCAGGTTATAGGTAACGTTGCCGCGTAGTTCCATACTGAAATCCTTGTTCCAGTTGCGCCTCCACGTCAGCGACGCCTCGAATCCCTTGTTGTCTACCTTGCCCACATTGCTCCGGGGGTGGCGTTATGGTAGCCTAAGATGTAAGGCCATGAGGCTCTTTTCATCAAGATACGGTCGCGCTTGTTGTTGAAATAGTCAAAAGTGATGTCTATTTGATTCAGTATTCGTGCATCGAAACCAACGTCAAACTCGCGTGCTCTTTCCCAATGAGCGTTGGCAACAGCGTAGCCATTGAAGCCCGCTCCCTTTTAGTGACGTTGTTTGGCGACTGAAAATATGGGCCGGTAGTGTAGGCAAAGCTGTTCCCTATGTTCACCTGGTTGATGTATAAGAAGTGTTGAGCACCTGCCTCTTCGCCGGTTTCGTCGTTGCCTACAAGGCCGTAGCTGGCGCGAATTTTGAAGAAATCGACATATTTGGCGACGGGCTTCCAGAACTTTTCTCCGCTTATCACCCATCCTAATGACATGGCAGGGAACAGCTCAAAGCGCTCAGCCTTGGCCAATCGTTCAGTACCGTTGTAGCCAAAATTAAGTTCTGCCAGATACCTGTTGTCGTAATCGTAGGTAAAACGTCCTGATAAGCCCTGGTTGCGATGAGGTAGAACGTTGTTCCTGAACTCGCGCATCATGTACATTAACAGCCCACCGACGGTGTGTTTACCAAACCGACGCTGATAGTTTATGCGGCCATCGAGATAGAATGTGTTGTCAGAGAATCGGGTAATATCCGATTGAGAGATGTAGTCGGTGCCAGTACGTAGCAGCTCTGACGACATTACCGAGGGGTCAGAAGGCTGCCAGCTGCCTGGCGTCAGCGTATAATAATAAGGTGTTATGCCTCGTGTGTAGAAGGTTGCAGCCCACTGTTTCCAGTTGACAAGCGCGGTAAAGCTCAGCCCTTTGTAATAAAGTCGAGGTTTTGTTCGAGGTTAAGCGAAGTGTTTATCGTCGAAAAGTTGGTCTCTTTATACGATGTAAGCATTCTCGCATAAGGGTTAGTGTAGAGCCTGCTGTCCGACATGATGGCGTTTCCAAAGCGTACATGTGCGTCGCCTGCTTCGGCAGGGTAGGTTGCCGGGAACGTAACGGGATCGTTTTGCCATGTATCCCACAACAACGATGAGGAAGAAGCGTCGGGCCCTTTCTCGTTACCAATCTGAGCATTCATACGCAGTCCCAGCCGCGTTGTGGCGGTAAGGTCGTACATAATGTTGTTTTGGAAGACGTATTCCCAGTGATTATAGTTGTTGTCGAAATAAGGATTATGGCGCGTATCCATCAGTCCTGAGTCGTGATTGGCCTGCAGACTCATATAGTAGGTTACGCGACTTCCACCTCCGCTCACGTTAAGGTTTGCGCGCTGGTTGCTTGTTCCCTTTCTGAAAAGCAGGTCGTACCAGTTTACATCAGGGTAAACGTACGGATTAATACCGCTTTTTGTATACTCGATGGCTTCGTCCGAGTATTTCGGTGTTGCCGTAGGGTGGCGCGTCAGCAAGGCTTCGTTGTAGAGCTTCATGTAGGTAGCGCCGTCCACATATTTAATACGGTGCACGGGTTTATTATACGAAGCCTCAGCCGTTACGTTGATAACGGTCTTCGTATTCTTGTCACCAGTCTTCGTGGTTACGAGCATAACACCGTTGGCTCCGCGCGCACCGTAGATGGCAGTAGCCGATGCATCCTTGAGGATTGTGAAGCTTTCGATGGTTTCTGACGGCAGACGGTTCAGGTCGTCGACGATATTTCGATGCCGTCGAGCAGGATAAGCGGTTCGGTTCGTCCGCCAAAGGTTGATATGCCACGAATATAAAACTGGCTCTTTGCGCCGGGTTCGCCACTCGATGCCTTGGCAATGATACCAGCCATCTTGCCTGCAAGGTTGTTCGTAAGGCTTGAACTGGGGGGCGTATAACGAGCTTCCCTTGATGGTTGTAATGGCTCCTGTTACCGAGATTTTGCGCTGTGTGCCAGCACCTACCACCACAACCTCGCCTATCTGGTCGTCTGCAGCCTGCAGCTTAATGTTCATCACGGCCACGTCGCCTGCTTGTATTTTGCGCGTTTTATAGCCTATGTACGATACCTGAAGCTCGTCGCCTGCCGAGATACTGGGCAGTTCGAAGTCGCCGTCTATCCCTGTTGTAACGCCCGCTCCGTCGTTGCCAATGCGCACTGTTGCGCCAATGAGCAGCTCTCCGGTGGCTTCATCGCTCACCGTTCCTTTGAGAACGTGGCCCGCAGCCGACTTTTTTCGTGGCTGATGAGCGGGTGCCGGCTGCTGATTTGCTTTCTTTCGGGTCACGATAATGTGCCTGCCGTTGAAGGCATAGGCCAGTTCGGGAGTCGTCATTTTGTCGAGAACCTCGCGTAGTTCCGTCCCTTCCTTCCACATTAATCTGCCGGTTGAGGTCGATAAGGTCGCTGGCGAAGTCGATTGAGTAGTTCGTCTGCCGGCGGATGTTCTCAATTGCCGTCCCGATGCTTACCTTGTTCTTGCTGAATGTAATGGTCTGGGCCTGCAGAAACAGGGGCAGGGCCACCATCAGCACGAGCATGAGCCTGCGCCGCCACGATGGCCTTGCATGGGCTATGCTTTCTGAATAGAGTAGGTTTTCTTTCATTTTTGATGTTTATAATTTCAGTTTAGGTATGTTTTTATGCTTTTATGTCGATGTTACGGTGTTATTCTGGCGACAGCCATACGGTGTTTCCTCTGATACGATAGCGCATATTGCCCATTGCAGCAAGCAGCGTAAACACGTCGTTTATGGTTTCGTTGCCGTTGAGCTGCATGGTAAAGGTGCGGTTCACAGGCAGCCGTGGCGAAACTACAATGTTGATATTGTATTTGTGTTTAAGGTCGGTCACGATGTCTTCCAGTCGTGTATGATTAAACACCAGCGAGCCATTTGTCCATGCTGTGGCCAGAAGAGTGTCGGCATGAGCCACTGAAATGCTGCCTGTCAGGGCCGAATAAACAGCCTGCTGCCCCTGCCGTAACGTTTACGTTGCGGGCCTGTTTTGCGGTGTTTATTCTTACGCAACCCTCGGTAACGGTAGTAATTACCCGGCCATGGCTCAGGGTTTTAACGTTGAAACGGGTGCCCACGTCTTCAATATTCACGCTTCCGGCCTTTACAATAAAGGGTTCGGCACTGTTGTGCCTTACGTTGAACATGCCCTCCCGTAAGATATACGGTGCGTGTACGGCCTGTGCGGTGGCGCGGATAGCGCAGCTCGGCGCCCGCGTTAAGCGTTACCGAGGTACCGTCGTATAATACAAGGTGTGTTTACCGTTGGGCACGCGGCATACGGCCATCTCGGCCTCGTTATGCCTGCCGTTTTCGGTTACTATCCACGCGCCTGCGCCTGCCATAACGGCTACAATGATAACGGCTGCATATTTTAATATGCCGCCCATGAGGCGCTTGCTGCTGCTGCCTGATGGCACGGCCCTTTGCCTTACACGCTGAAGAGCTGCGTGGGTTGTGGCGTCGGCATCGACCGACAGCGTATTCCATATACGGCGCAAAGCCTCATCTTTCTCCGCTTGGTGAGAATAAGAGGCCAGCCAGCGACGTGCCATGCGCTCCTGCCTGTCGGGCAACAGGCGGTCGAAATAACAGCGAACAATTTGGAAAACCGATTTCTTTTCCATATCATAACAGGTTTAAAGCTGTATGTTTTTAGGTTTTTATATGGAAAAGAGTCGTGAGAAAAGGAATTTTACTTAGTTAAATAACATTAAAAACACAACAGGCCGATAACAAATGCTTTAGCTCGGCAACGGCCGTGTAAATATGGCTCTCAACGGTGCGTTTTTGAGAGATTTAGCCGTACGGCTATTTCGTCGTTGCTGAGACCTTCGGCCCTGCTCATCATAAAAATACGGCGCCGCTGCTCGGGCATGCGACTTATAATGGTGTTTACAAACGTTATAAGCTCGCGCTCCAACAGCTCGTCTTCGGGTGCCGTTCTGCCGTCGGCACAGTTGCACAGGCTCTCAACAGGACGCATTTTTTCGCGCTTTCGCAGCCAGGCCAGCGCACTGTTGCGCGAGGCAATGAACAGATAGTTGTCAACATTACGCATGTTTTCAACCGTCATATGGCCCTCAAGAATTTTCAAAAACACGTCCTGAGCCAGACTTTCTGCCTCGTTACGGTCGTGTATGATGCCGTTGATAAAGGCCGTTACCTTGGGGTAATAGTGCAGAAAAAGACGGTCGAATTGCGTGTTGCTGATTTTTCTTTTGCTGACATTAACGTAACAAGGGCTTGTGGAATGCTCTCTTTTGTTTTTTTGCAGGTTTCCTTAAAATCGGATGATACAAAGATAATGAAAAAAGCCAATAGAAAGAAAAATGTGTATCTAATTTTTATATCGCCACTGTTGCTGAGCGTTACAACGGCAGGGGCATGGCGTTGTAACGTGAAACTCTGGTTAGGCTTTTGTGGCCCGTATGCAGTCTTGCAGTGGCCTTCATACCGTAAAAGCTTTGCGATTACGCCCTGTGTCTGCCCCTTTTGTTTTGGTTATCTCCTGCCGTTAAAGCCTTTTTGTTCATGGTTCGGCGGCCGTCAGCAGCGCGTACGGCGGCCGTCGAACGTATGGTGTGACGGTCGTCAGCAATGCTGCTGACGGCCGCCGTACAATAACCTTTTGGGCGTAAGGTTGACGGCATAATGATGGCAGCGTGGCAACTTTCAGGGGTAAAGTTGCAGCGTAAAGGGCATAAACGCCTGCTCACGGCATGCTGAACAAACAGGGCATGGTGCTGCCTGACGGTAAGCAGTAGGCTACGGTTTCTTCACCCTGCCTACCATTAAACGTTTTCAAACCAATTGAAAGCAAAGGTGGAACTGTGCTTAACATCTCAGGTACTGGCTACGAGGAAGCTTGGAAATCGATAAAAGCAAATGCGGAGACATCCTCAACCGGATGTCTCCGCACGGGTTTATACATTATTTAGAGATATACTAACGGTATAAGGTATACCGTAAGCCTGAATGTTGCCTCACGGCAGCGTTTCTTTTGTTTTATGCGGTTGCAACTACTGTTGCCAGCCCGGATTTTGCTTTAGTTTAGGGTTGAGCAAAATGGCCGAAGCGGGTATGGGATACAGGTATTGTCGGCCGTCAGCATACCATACACGGCGGAGCTGTGGCTGGTCGTCCTGCCACGTCAGCGTGCCATGGTCGCCATCGGTAAGGGCTGAACCCTTGCCCGCACCAACCTCAATGGCTGCACATCCTGACGGAATGGTGGGCTTGGTACCGTGGTAGAACAGCACGTCGGCGGTGCCGTCGCCATCCAAATCCATCGGTGTGTTGAGGGCAGGAACATACATTCCATCCCACCTTTTGGCCATCAGCCAGCCTTCTTTCCATCGTTTTATATCGTTAAAACGGAAGCCTTCGAGGGCCAGTTCGCAGCTATGCTCGCGGCGAACCTCAAGTATTACGGGCGAGGTTACGTCGGGAAAGTAGGTTTGTTGCAGGTAATGGTCAACGGTTACAGGCAGCGATGTAAGGCCGCCCGTGATGCCGGCGCGCGCACGTAACGCCCCAATGGTGCGGCTCCAGTCGGCTGAAGTAAGCGTCCCCAGCTCAGCTTTTGCCTCGGCATAGTTCAGCAACACTCGGCATAGCGGAATATAGGTATGTTCTGCATGCTGTTGTGGCCGTTGTCGGCCGACGTGCGGTCAACGCAATACTTAATGGGCTGATAGCCCGTATAAGTGTATCCTGCGAAGTTTGGCGCCGCAGGCTTGCCGTCACGCTTGTATCCTGGTGTGCGGATAAGCTGCGAAAGGCGCAGGTCGCGGCCCTGAAACTCCTGGCTGAAAAGCTGTGTTTCGTATCCCGCTGTATCGGTATAGGGCGTGCCGTCGCTTTAAGAAGGTATTGATAAAGGTGCGTGTCAGGCTGAAACGGTCGCCAAAGGTGCTCGATGTCCACCACCAGTTGGCACAACCCATCTTATTTAGTGCCTCGCTGGAAACGGCAGCGAGCATGGTTTCCTGCGTAATGGGCTTCTCGCAATAAATAAAGGCACGCTGCGAAAGGGCGGCACCGTCGGCCGTGTAAAGCGAATACGGGCCGTGATCCATGACATAAGCGGCAGCGTCGGCAGCCTGCTGGAGCAGCTGCGGTGCCGTAGTGGTCAGGCCTAACTCGGTATGATACTTGCGGTAAGTGCCCTCAAAGAGGCACAGGCGCGATTTAAAGAGGTAGGGAATCCATCGGGTTATCATCGTGCCGCTGGCGTCGGCGGTGCGCGTAATGTGTGTACAGGCGAAGTCGAGGTCGGCTATCATCTTGTCAACAACGACGCTACGACTGTCGCGTGGCCGGTAAAGCATCGAGTCGGTCTCGGCCAAAGGCTTGTCAATCCATGGCACATCGCCGAAGCGCGTAAGCATATTGTAATAGAAATAAGCGCGGAAAAAGCGTGCCAGACCAATATAGTTGTCTTTCACTTCGGCCGATAGCTGCGGACTTGTACAGTTTTCTATGAAATAGTTGATGTTGCGAAGCGGGGCCCAGTCTTCCTTACTCCAGCCCGAAGATGATTCAGAAGTGTATGCGCCGTCAGCGCAAAAAGAGGTCGGGTGTCGACACAGGGCCGTAGTCACTCATGTTATCTTGTTTTGAACCCCGTTGTCGCGACGGGGCAGCGAATTGTAAAAGGAGAGGTGTAAGTCTCCAGTCCACTGGCATTGTTAAAGATGGCATTCTTGTCGGCTTGTGCCTGTGGCGACTCGTCGAGAGCACGAAGCTGTGCACAGTGCGGCACACCAGATGGCCAAATTAAAGATATTTCGTTTCATAATTAATCGTATCTATAAACTGTGTAAATTAAAAAGTCTGTCAAAATGTAACAGAAAGTCCGAGGCTTATGCTCTTCATCTGCGGATAATTCAGGCCGTCACCGTAATTAATAGTGGTGAGATCGGGGTCAGAACCCGAAATATTGGTCACGTCAATATCGTGTGTTCGCTGTAAAGCGGCGAGTAACACCATATATTTTCTGCCCGAAATATACACGCTTGCACGCTGCATATGCGCCTTGCCAACGATGTTTTTAGGCAGGTTGTAGCCAATCTGGAGGTTCTTTAAACGTATGTAAGCCACGTTCTGCAGGTAACGGGTTTGTGCCACTTGCAGCTCAGCGTTGCGGCTTAAAGCCGAATAACCCACGTTCCTTTGGGAGATAAGCATCGGGGTTATTCTCCGTCCACTCGTTGCCTACGTGCCATTTCGGGTACTGGTTATAAGGGCGGTTGTACTGTCCCCAGAAAATACTCTCGCTGCTTGGATACCAGTTTTGTTTGCCCACGCCCCGAAAAAGGCCGAGCAATACAGGTTGTTCCAGTCGGCACTGAGGTTTAAACTGAACGTGTAACGGGGCAAAGCGTTGCCAATTACTTTCCTGTCGCCGCTGTCTCCGGCGCGGTTATTGCCGTAGGTTATTTTCTTGTCGCCGTTCAAATCTTTGAATTTGATGTCGCCCGGCTGCCATATATTGTTCTGCCCCGAGCGCAATTGCAGCTGCGAAGGCGAGCTGTTGATGTCGGCCTGGTCCTTGAAAAGTCCCTCGGTTACATAGCCCCATATCTCGCCTAAGCGTTCACCGACGTAGTAATCGCTAAGGTTTTTCTCGGCGTTATTGTACTTGTCGATAACCGAATAGCTGTCGGCCAGCGTGCCATGCAAGCGGTAATTGAACGGTTTGCCGCCCAAATTGAACCTGTCGGCCCATGTTATCGACAGCTCCCAGCCTCGTGTTGTCATGTCGGCATAATTGCCTTTTGGTGAGTCTGCGCCAAAAACCTGCGGCAGAGTCTTGCCTACGGTGTACATGTCCTTGGTTTTACGCCAGTAGTAATCGGCCGAAAACAGCAGGCGGTCGTTGAACATGGTAAAGTCGATACCGATGTCGGTTGTCGTAGCCCGTTCCCATGTAAGCCCTGCAGGCTGTACTGCAGGCGCACTGGTATAGGTGTTAACGGCTCCGTTTATCACCCTGTCCTGAGCCTGAAGCTTGAATATTTCGAGATAGGCATAGGGTCGACGTTACCGTTTCCAAGCGAACCGTACGATGCACGAAGCTTTAAATTCGACATCAAACTCTTGTCAACCGTCCACCATGGCTCTTCGGTGACGCGCCAACCAGCCGATAACGACGGGAAGAAAACCCCACTGCTGGTGTGACGGAAACTTGAAGAGCCGTCATAACGACCGTTAAATTCCAACAGATAACGGTCGGAAAAGCCGTAGTTTATGCGGAAAAATCCACCGCAAAGCTTCCACTTATAATACCCGCCCGACGTAATAATGCCGTCGCCCAAAGCCATGTTTATGTTCTTCGCATCGGGGTAGAGCAGGCCGTTTCGTTGTGTGGTTATCGACTTATACGTTTGTTCTTCATAGTTCCATCCGGCCATACCCCTTGAAGTAGTGTTTCCCCAGACGTGCTCATAATCGCCATAAAGATTGGTGCCCATGTAGTTGTTGCGGTCGGTTTTCACCGTATAGTCGTTGAATTGCGTGCCCTAACCACATGGTTTTTCCTTCGTAAATTTCGTAGGGAACAGGTACACGTCGGCGGTCGGTTTCGTCGTCACGACTCCGGAATGTAAAGTCACCCCTCACGTGTAAAGCCTTATTCAGGAAGGTGGCTACGAAGCTGGTGGTATTGCGTATTTGCCTGTTGTCGAGGTCGCGACCGTTTTTCCATACACCATATCGCCCAAACTGTATGCCGCCACGTATGTCAACGATCCGTTAGGATTGTATAAAGGTGCCGTGGGATGGCCCTCATCTTCGATGTTTCGCCATACCGCCGCCCTCTCCAACGTTTTCAGGGTTATGGTAACTGAACTTACCGTACTCGAAATTGTTCTCAATCCTCAGCCATGGAAAGAGCAGAAGCGAGTTCTTTGCGCGCAGATTGTAGTTGCGAAACTTGTCAGTGTTGTGCTTAAACAGTCCGTTATACTGATAGAAACGGCCTGAAAGCAGGAACGTTGTCTTGTCGTTTCCCCTGAACAGCCACATTATGCGTTTGTGCTATGGTCGATTTCTTGTACAATTCGCCCATCCAGTCGGTACTTGCAAAAGTACTGATAGCTCCCGTTAGGCAGCACAACGGTGTCGGGATAGGGTTGTCCCGAGTCGTGAAGTTGCTTGAATTTGTCGAGCCAGTCGGTGGTAAACCATTGCGTTTTTATTAATGCTCGCGGGCGCACCACCGCGCGAACCATAATAAGACTTGTAGAAATGTTCGCCCAGATGTACCCGTCGGTGACAAAATCGGGCAGTGTTGCCGGCGACTGTACAGCCAGATTACCCGAATAGGTAATGCTTGTATGCTGTTTTTCGGGCTGTTTTGTGGTGATAAGAACAACGCCAAATGAGCCTCTTGCGCCGTATATGGCTGCCGAAGCAGCATCTTTAAGCACCGACACGCTTTCAATATCGGCCGGATTCAGCATCGAAGGGTCGCCCTCAACACCGTCAATAAGTACCAGTGCACTGCCGCCACGGCCTATCGATGCCTTGCCTCTTACCTGATAAGTAGCACCTCGTGTAGGCTTGCCGTCGGTAATATCGAGTTGCAAATTGGGAATAGCCCCCTGGAGCATCTGGGTTGCATTGGCTGCCGGACGGTCCTCAAACACGTCGCCTGTAACCTGTTCGACGGCGCCTGTCAGGTTTTACTTTCTTCTGCGTTCCGTAGCCAACTACCACCACTTCGTTCAGTTCCTTGTTGTCTTCCTGCAAGGTAATGTTCATGTTTGCGTCGGCCTTTACCTCCTTTGGCGTATAGCCAACGTATGAAATTTCGAGCATGTCGCCCGGCGTTGCCTCAATGGTGAAGCGTCCTTCCATATCGGTAATGGTTCCCGTTGCGCCCTTGCCTTCACCTTTACCGTTGCGCCGATGACGGGTTCGCCCTGCGAATCGTGAATAACACCGCTTACGCGCCTGGAAGCCTGTTGCGAAACATTGCCTCCCTGCTGATGGGGGAGCGATGCGAATGCCCTGCCTCCGAGTGAGCACGACAACAGCATTGCCGTGGCTAACAAAACATTTCTCTTTGTGTACATTGTTTTTTTGATTAGATAGATTGAGTTTATCTCAGGTTGGTATAAATGTCAAAGGATGAAGACATCCGTGCCGGGGGGCGTCAAAATGCGGACACAGGCAAGCCGCAACCGGTTAAAAAGCTTTTACAAGATTGTTGATAACAAAAATAAATAATTTTTGTAAAACAAATGATACCTGTTTCATTATTAACATACGTTATGAATATTTTGCAACAAAACAGCCCTTCTTTTGCCTGATAACGCGTGGTAACGGACATGCTGTGGGATGCCCGTTTGCCGATTGTGCAGCGCCGTTACAGGCAGAGAGCAATGAAACGCCAGACCGTTTACGGCTAAAATGTTCTTACATTCAGGCGTATTGTATATGTAAAAAGGGCTGAGGCTTGTTGTGCGGCGGCCGTCAGCAGCGCGTACGGCGGCCGTCGAACGTATGGTGTGACGGTCGTCAGCAATGCTGCTGACGGCCGCCGAACGATGAACAAAATGATGTAAGGGGTTATGGAAAATGCCTCCGACGTACGGGCCTTACCCTGTAAAAAGGTAGGACAAACGGCTGGAAAGCAGAACAGGGAAGCCATAAAACCTCTGTAAAGATATGTGCAGCCCCATTCCGATTCCGTATGACAGGGATGCAGAAAATTTAAAAATAAAAACAAGTAAATTTACGGGCCGTTCGTGTTCTTTTATTATCTTTGCGAAGTAAAATATTTTTTTAATTTTATATCCAATAAAACACAAATGAAAAAGTTTCTGAAAAGTAAGGGTTATTTTTATTCTTTGTTGGTTTATTCCTTTTGATGGCAACGAAAAAGCGAGGCACGACTAAGGATTCCTTTTGGCAGCAGAGATGTAGTAAATGTTGTTTGTACTACGCCTGTGAAAGACAGTATTTTCATAGATGATAATAAGGTTGATATTGCGTGCTACCATAAGGAGTATAATATAGCCTATGTTTTTCCCTCTATATCGAACAGGAACCCGAACTTGTGTTGTATGACCCGGAGAATGAAAATGATTTATGCACCCTGAAACAGCTCAACAGAAACAGTTTATAAAGGATTATTTAAAGAAGAAAGGCATTAACGAGGAAGAGGCTTTTAAACATTGGCTGGTATACCCTGATGGGGTGGAAAGGCCGTGTTTGTTCTGCTCATTGTGCTCGTTGGCGCTGGTTCGCTGATGGGAAAAAGAAGGAAATAAAAAGAACCTACGAAATTATAAACCTAACATATAACACAAATTATCATGCAAGTATTTCTTATTGTTGGAATCGTAATTATTATGATTGCAGCGCTTTCTATCAATGCGTATTTTTACAAAAACAACACCAAAAAAACTTTACTAAGGAAGAATGGAATAATCGTATCGGTCGTGTAACCGAACAAGAGATTAACAGCTTCTATGATGCTGACATGAACGAATATATGAAACAGCTGAACGGCAAGAAGATGATTGCTGCAAGCTGTATATTTCATTTGCCCGATACGAAGGAATTCCTGAAGGACGGTGCCAAGAATTTCCTGAAAAAGCATGCTCACTTTAGGAATAGTGAGGTTTAATACTGTGTATGTTCCTACTCCGTTAATTCTGGCAGAAGACGGGTTGCACGTGCTTGAGCTGGATACAGACATGGATGTAAAGAACCATTATATTCTGGAAAACGAACGTCTGGCCGAAGCAAAAATTTCGTCTTATGAGGATAAGGAGGGTATGCAGCAACTGGGAGACAATGCCCGTTTCTTTATGCTTTCATTCCCAAGTCAGAACGGAGTTAAGGAGTTTGAGCTGTGTACCGAATTCTATCCTACGGGAGAGATATACACGGTATACCCGTTAGAGAAAAAGATTGTTGCAGGAGCTGCCGGTCGTTATTTCCTGAAGAAGCTGGGTGACCATTTCCCTAATCTTCAGGTTAGCTTTTAATGGGTGCGCAACTATTTTGTATCAGGTAAATAAAACAATTGGGAATAACCTTGCAACAGGGTTATTCCCAATTTTGTTTATGTATTGTTATACATGAAAACAGCCTGTCCGGTGGGCGGCCTGCCAGTGTAGAGGAGTGGCGGGATGGTGCTTTTTTCCGTTTGAAAAGTTTGCGGAGGTTATATCAATGGCATGGCTTGCAGGCATGTCTCTGTTGAAACAGGCCCCACATCGGGGTTTTATTCCATACACTTTTTAACCGCGCAAGGCTGACAATTTCTGCACCATGCTGTTGTGACAGGGAAATGTTTTGCAGGCCTTTACTTCTATAACCTCTGCTCCAAATCGTCAACGGCCGAAGAAATGTCGTCGGCAAAGGTAGTATGTGAAAACAGGGAAACCCTCGCGTCCCGCGGGCGAGTTCGTGGTATAATTCAGGGCTCATGCTGCGTGCATAGTCGCTGATGGCATATTCAATATCGTCTTTCTGACGGCTGTTTACCGATTGCGAATAGATGCGCCACTTCTGGTGAAAGAAGGCGTATGCCTCCTGAATGCTGTCTTTTGTAATCATAACAAGTTGTTTTTTCTGATAGGAAAGCAGCAAAAAGTGTGCACAAAAACATAAAGTCGACAAAAAGAATTTGCAATGGCTTCGGCAGCGTGTGAGCATAAAATAGCTTTAACTTTTGCAGACGGCTGGAGAATATCCTGCTCGCTGAGCAATAACAGGGAGCGTTTTTGCCATGCCTGCAAACGGAGCATGAAGAACGCTGTTTCCGCATGTTTTTTTCAATAATCGCTTTCGCGATGAATGCAAAGGTGAAGGGATTTGCCGCTGGTGTGCTGGCGGCTGTTTTCTACGGTACGAACCCTTTGGGCTCGCTGCCGCTGTATGCTGACGGCATAACGCCCGGCAATGTGCTGTTTTACCGGTATGGTTTGGCTGCATTGTGCTTTGCATTGTGGCTTCTGGCACGCGGGAAGTCGCTGAAAATAGGGTGGGGCTACGCTGTTAAGTTTGCCGTTCTGGGCAGTTTGTTTGCACTGTCGTCAATAACATTGTACGTCAGTTTCAAGCATATGAGTGCGGGAATAGCCTCAACCATTCTCTTCTCATACCCCATTATGACGGCCCTGCTGATGGTGATGTTCTTTCATGAACGCCTTACGCTCACTACCACAGCATCGATATTGCTGGCCGTTACGGGCATCGGCCTGTTGTATCATGGCGGTGGTGACGACGGCGGAAGGGTGAGCACGGCGGGCATGATGCTCGTATTGATGTCGTCGTTGCTCTATGCCCTGTATATCGTTTATGTGAAACAGTTTCGCGCCGACATCGGTCCTGTTAAGTTTACCTTTTGGGTAGTAGCGTTCGGATGGGTGGCCATTATGGGCTATATGGCTGTGGCGCGCGAGCCTTTGCAGGTTCTTCATACGGGCAGACAATGGTTATGGGCTGTACAACTGGCACTTTTGCCCACGGTGCTGTCGTTGTTTTTCATTAACGTGGCTATTAAAAGCATTGGCAGTACGCCCACAGCCATCCTTGGAGCCTTTGAGCCTGTTACGGCCGTTGTTATCAGTTGTCTGTGCTTTGGCGAAGCCTTAACGCTGCGTTTGTGCTGTGGTATTGTGCTTATTCTGGCGGCCGTTATCCTGATTATTGTCAGAAAATCGCCGCAATAGTATTTTCGTGTATCAGCAAAAACAGCGTAAGGGCGTGTAAAAAGTATGGAAACATGGTGCTGTAATAACCTTTTTGGGTATTCGCAAAAACAGCGTAAGGACGTATAAAAAGTATGAAAATGGTGCTGTAATCTTTTTGTTGTAAACACGTAGGGAAATCCCCTGTTGTCAGCCTTTTTTCAGCTGGCAACAGGGGATTCCTTATGAAGATGTGTGCGCACCGCCCTGCCGTTTTCACCATATGCCCACGGACTAATGGGCGGCACGCACGAGGGTTTTACTTCAGGTATCCTTCGTATTCGGCATCGGTTTCACAGTCCCACCATACGGGCATACTCCAGATATTGACATCCTCGCAGTGCGGATTGATGGCCTTTGCATTGGTTTCATTATACGAAAGTTCGAGCGTTCCGGGAAGCCTCCAGCGGCGTGGCCAGTAGCGAACATCGTTCTTTGATGTGCCCGTAAGCTTCTCTTGTCCCGTAAACATCGGGCTACGGTCGAAGTCGGGATATACTACTCCAAAGCTCCCTATGTTGCCGGCGCTGTAATTAAAGCGCCTCATGTCGTTCCAATTCTCAAGGCTTAGTCCCATGGCTACATACTTTTGCAGCATGATGTCGCGCATAGTGAGGTCGGCTGCATTCTGGCAAACAGCTGCGCTGGCGAGGTAATTGGTGATGTCGGCCGTATTCATTGGCATCATATCAGGGTTGTCATATCCCTGCCCTTGCCATGTAGTGAGCTTGCTTTGCATATAGTCGAGGTTGGCCTTTATGCCTGCTTTGTAGGCAGCCAGTGCCCCAGCCTTGTCGCCCTTGCGGAACAACACTTCGGCCTTAATGAAACAAGCCTCGTGGAAGGTCATCATCTCGAAGTCGGAAACAGGACGTAACTGGAACGAGCCTGTGGAGAAAATTACCCCGGCTTTGTATGCTTCGCCCGAAGCATACCAGTACAGGTTCTTGGCATCATCCTTCTGCCCCGTCTGCCCGGTAAGCGTAGAGCACGAGCGCATATTGACGTAAGCCGTGTCGCCGGCGAGGATATAGTTGCCGCTGTTTACGTAAACGGAGCCGGCTTTGTAGGTTACACTTACCTTGTCGCCGCTTACGGTTACAGCGTGCAACGGTGTCATGGCAGCAACAAACTGTGCGCGTTTGGCGGCATCGGTGATGGTATAGTCTTTCGTTACGTCGGTAGCGGCGTAGGTTGGAGCGGCTATTGATGCTGCGCCTCCAGCCAGCAGGCGTTCGGCATTATAGTGATGAATCGACGGGCTTTGAACGCTTCCGGTGAACGATGACATTGTACCGCCGCTGAGTTTTACGTTTGACATGATGGCCGGTACTATCTTGGTAAAGCGCGGATCTTCAATACCCGCTCCCCTCATATTGGTGAGAAGGTTATAGAGATAGCTTGAAACGCGTTGGTTTGAGCCGTATCCGGCATAGTCCCAGTTGCCGTTTGTCTGTACAGGGGTCGCCGTAAAGATAGTCGGTTACGTCGCCAATGGCGTTGTAACAAGGCAGCACACTGTTGTCGTCGACGCTTTGCGGGCCGTGCGACAGGCATTGTAAAATCTCGTCGGGCTTAAACAAATCGCTCTTCTTTGATAGCTTAAGCATGTAGCGTGCTTTCAGTCCGTAGCACATTTTCAGCCATTTGCTTACATCGCCTCCGTTCAAAACGTCGCCATTTGCCAATGGTGTTGCAGTGGCAGACTGTGTTTTCCCAAACAGCTCAATGGCCTCGTCGATCTTCGCCATAATGCCATTGTATATGGTTTTACCGTCATCATACTTGGGAACAGGCGAAGAACTGAGAGCGTCGGTAAACGGAATCTCGCCGTAAAGGTCGAGCATTTCCATGAAGCCGAGGGCGTAATAAACGTCGGCTGCCGCCATATAGTAGTAGGCTCCGTCTTCTTTTGCCTTTTCGTAAAGATCGTTGAGGTTAGAGGCCGACTCAACGAACCATGTCTGATAAGGACCCGTAGTAAGACCGTTGGCGAAGTTCCGGTGGTGGTACACGTGTTTACCGACCAGCCGTTGCTGTATAACCATCCGGCCGTAGCAGCGGTACGGAGTTGGTCATGCCCGCCGAATACATGTACATACGCTGTATCCAGGGGCAGACGATTGCTGACAAGCAGGCTCTTGTTGTTCGGATTGTCGGGATCGGTATTGACATCAAGCCAGTCGGTACAAGCGGTAAGGCCTGCCGTTATCATACATCCCAGGGCTATCTTTGATAATATTCTTTTCATAATAGAATTGTTTTTTCGTGGTTTTTAGAAAGAAACGTTAACGCCAAATGTAATGCTTCGCACCGAGGGCACACTGCAATAGTCGATGCCTGTTGCGCCAGAGCCGCCGGTTCCACCAGCTGTACTAACCTCGGGATCCATGCCTTTGTAATTGGTTATGGTAAAGAGGTTCTGGCCTGTAAGGTTTACAGAGAGGCGCTTAACGATGTTCTGACGGCTGATGAGGCGCGTAAGGTCGTAGGTTAATGAGATGGAACGCAGCTTCAGCCAGTTTACTTTCTGTATGAAATTGTACGACTGGTTGGCGTAATTACTCCAGTAACGCTGTATCATCAGCCTTGCCGTCGTAGGTAGTGCTGCCAAAAGTGTAGCTCTGGGAAGCCTCATAGGTTTTGTCAAAATCGGTAGAAGAGGTAGGCTTTCCGTTGCTGTCGAAGGTTTGAACAACGCCTGTAACAGTAGCCTTTTTCGCGGTTATTGGCGGTGGTTAGCGGACTTAAGCCGTTGTCAACCATATACTGAGATGTGCCGTTAAAGACGTCACCGCCCAGACGGAAGTCGAGTAAGAACGACAAAGACAGGTCTTTTATACGTGAGCGTATTGGAGAAACCGCCTATCAATTTCGGTTCACGGTTTCCTACAACATCGTTTTCAGAGTTATGGATTTTGTAAAGACCGGTGTTCGGATCAACCAGATAGCGGCCGCCGATAATCTCATTTCCATTGGCGTCGTGCTCGTATTCGAAGCGCGTTCCCTACTAACGACATGAAGTTTCCACCGTTGGGAACCGATGCCGATTTGATACTGCCGAACTGTGCATCCGTCGGATAGAACATGCCTACACCGTCTAAGAACTTGCCCAGTGTGCCGCGGTTGTACGAGAAATTCAATGCCATGTCCCAGCGGAAAATCCTTTTTAACAACGGGCTTGCCGGTGATAGAAATCTCCATTCCCTTGTTAATGACCGAACCTGAATTGATAGATGACAGAATGTAACCGTTGGCATTGCTCAGACGGGGTTGCGCAATCTGGTTCTTTGTAGAGCTGTGATAGTAGGGTCCAGTCGAAGCCAATGCGATTGTTTAAGAACCTCATTTCGAGGCCAATCTCCCATGCTGTCTGAATCTCAGGCTTTTAAATAGGCATTACCTGCTGTATATTGATTGCCCACGCCTATGAAGTTACCGTATATCATTGGCGGCGTAACGTAGGTTATTGTAGCGTACGGATCGGCATCCTTACCAACCTTAGCCCACGATGCTCTCACCTTTCCGTAGGATACAGGACTGTCTTTTGGCAACAGCTCTGAGAAAAGGAAGGATCCGCTTACTGATGGATAGAAGTAGGAACGCTCGTTTACAGGCAGCGTCGATGACCAGTCGTTTCGGCCCGTTACGGTAAGATAGGCCATGTTTTTGATAGCTACACCATATTCGCCATAAAAAGCCAACGAGGCGCTTGCGGCTTGTACCGTCCTTGAAAAACTGGTTGGTTTTGGCAATGTTATTGAAGCTGACGGTGCCCGCTGTAATAAAATTGTATCCCCAATGAGTCTGATTCATACGCTTCGTACTTTCGGCAGTTGTTCCCGCCATAAGGTGCATGTCAAAGTCGCCAAAGCGTTTATGGAAGTTGCTCATGAAGTTAGTCGACCAGTATTCATACCTGAAGTCGCTCTTTGCCAGACGTCCGTTCTGGCACATTTCGCTTACCACCGAGCCCGGTGCAATGTAAAGTGTAGGCATCAGTAGTATAGTTATCATAGCCCAAACGTCCGGTAACATCCCACCACGACGTAATATCGTAGTGCATGCTTAAGCCTCCTGTAAAGCGCTCTGTTTTGTCTTTCATCTTGTCGCGGTTCAGTATCCAGTACGGATTCTCCATGTCATCCTTAAGCTCCCAGATGCCGTCGAAAAGGCGATACTTCGAACCGTTCTCGTTTTCGTAGTGGCTCATGTCCTCGGTTAGCGGCCAGGAGTAGAGCGCATTCATCGTACCGATACCGGCGCTACCCCATAATCCGCTTGAGGTTAGCGTCTTTGTTGTCTTGGCTATCGAATAGGTAACGTTGGCCGCTATGGTTAATTTATCGTACCTTTGTTCCCCATTGAAGCGTACAGTAGTCTTATCATAGCCTGTGTTTCTGACGATACCATCCTCGGGTCAAAGTTCGATAACGAAAGATAAAAACTATTGTTCTTTGAGCCTCCTGATACCGAAACGTTGTTGTCAAATATGCGTCCGCTCTGGAAGAAATTGCCGATATTGTCGTACAGTTTTTCCGTTCCGTCGTAGGCTTTACCCCACGAATTGTAGGTTTGATCGCTGAAAACGCCGTTCGTGCTGTATGCACCGCGTCCGAAAAGCTTTTGTGTTTCAGGCAGGGTTTGTGTGGAAAGAGGTACTCATCTTTCCTGTATAATCAATGCGTGTAGTACCTGCTTCACCCTTCTTTGTGGTGATAATGATAGCACCATCGGCCGCACGCGAACCGTAAAGAGCCGCAGCAGCTGCACCCTTCAGCACAGAAATATCGGCAATATCTTCAGGATTGATGTCCATTGCACGGTTCGAAAACGTGGTGTTATTGCGCGTCATGCCATCCGTTCCCGAGTTACCCGTTACCTGAGTAGAGTTATCATAGATGACGCCATCGACGACAAAGAGAGGTTGATTGCTCCTTCCTTCGGCCGTAGAATTGGCTCCACGCATCACGATTGAGGCGCCGGCGCCCGCAGCTCCCGAGCTTTGCGTGATGTTTAAACCGGGTACTTTGCCGGCCAGAGAGTTGATAACGTTGGTGTTTTTGTTCTTTAAGATTTCGGCAGAATTGAGTTCTGTCACTGCGTAACCGAGGGCTTTCTTCTCCTTTTTAATACCCATTGCCGTTACAACTACTTCGCCGGTGGTGTGCTCATCTTCGCTAATGGTAATGTTATAATTGCCTCCTTTGCCCACGTTGATGGTGCGGGGGCGAAGCCTACGTATGTAACTTCGAGCTGTGAACCCGCCGGAGCATTGATGGTATAATTGCCACTGGCGTCGGTTACGGTAACAATTTTTGTTCCTTTTACCGTTACGGTAGCGCCGATTACAGGCTCACCGCTGCTGTCGGTAACCTTACCGGTAACCTTCTTTGTCTGCTGTTGTGCAGCATAGGGCGCTTAGGTGGGTAGGAGATGCCTGAACAGGCGTTCCGCCACTCAGCAGTAGAGTGGCCAGCACGACGGTGGCATAAAAAGCCTGACGGTCATGCTTTCAGAGGTTTTCATTCATAGTTATTGGTTTTATGATATAAAAAGATTTTTCAGTTCGAGGCAGGCAGTGCCTGTTTATATAATATAAATAAGGTGGAATTGAGGTGAAATAGGTAGTATTTGTATATTATTTAACAGACGGCGGGACACTATTGCCCTGCGTGTTGCTGTCGGGTGTTCGGCTGCCCTGCATCAGGCAGGGCACGCCTTACTAGTATTGACCCGGCAACAGCATTCGCAACGAGCGCGCGAAGACGCACTACATTGCCCTTGTCAACAGGGGTGAACGCAGTTGGTTAGCAGAATAATGGCTACGTCATTTGCGGGGTCAATGACAATGCTTGTGCCTGTATAACCCGTGTGTCCAAACGTCTGGGCACTGAGAAGGTCGCCTGAATTGGACGAGTAGGGGTGGAAATACCCCATCCCGGCGTGTGTCGAACTGTGCCAATGAGCGTGGAACGGTTTCCATACACTTTACAGCGAGCGGACTTAATATGCGTTTTCCGTTCAGTTCACCTTTATTTAATATGGCGGCACAATAGGGTAGCCACGTCTTCGGCCGACGAAAACAGTCCGGCATTACCCGATAGTCCGCCCATCATGGTGCAAGCCAGCGGGTCGTGTACCACGCCCGGAGGCAGTTTCCATCGGCTTGTTTCTCCGTGGGTGCGCAAAGAGCGGCCAACTCTTTCGACGGACGGTAGTCGGTATGACGCATGATGAGCGGTGCAAAAATGTTGTCGTGGGCAAACTGTTGCAGCGTCTGCCCTGTTATTTTCTCAATAACCTGCTGTAACATAATGTAGTTACAGCAGCTGTATGTCCACTCTGTTTCGGGTGCATAAAGGCGTTTGCAATGGCTAATCCAATTGACAACGGCCTGTGGATTCGGCGATCCGTACTTCTTTTTCAGCTCCTGAACGGGCGCGTATGGAGGCAAACCCGAGGTGTGTGTCATCAGGTCGATAACGCGAATAGCCTCTGTTTCGCCCGTAATGCTGTCCTTCCAGTTCTCAAATTCGGACACATACTGGTCAACACGGTCGTTTAATCGCAGTAGTCCGCGGTCGATAAGTATCATGGCACACGTTGCCGTTGACATGGCCTTGCTGCACGACGCCATGTCGAACACGGTGCCCGTGGTCATCTTTTCAGTATTGGGGTATACGCGTTTGTTGCCGTAAGCCTTGAGATAGCCTATTTTTCCGTGACGTTCTACGCACAGCACGGCCCCGGGAATAGTTTTATCTGCAATGGCCTGTGCGATGGCACGGTCGGCATTGGCAAGCCTCGAAGCATCCAGCCCAACGGCTTCAGGCGCAACAATATCGAGGTTCTGGGCCGGAGATACTATATAATTAGAAGAAAAAAACAGCAAGCAGAAATAGTTTATTCATTTTCAAACGGTATATAGTTAATGGGTTTTGATATGTTATTGTATGGTAACAAATTTAGGTCTTTCAGCCGAAAATAGCGGTGTGTTTGCGTTAAAAACGCTAAGAAGCTTACATTTGTCCGTTATCTTTCTTCTTATTTTATGGTTTTACATCTTTATATTAAAAAAACTTATCCCTTATAATCTATATAAATTAAAAGCCGTAACTTTGACGAACCTGTCGGGAACTCCATGTGGAAACCCTGTTCAGGCGGGATGAAATACCCGACAATTATTTCTCATTATTTTTAAAAAGGAACACATATGATAAAAATGTTTGTCATGAAAACTTGCCCTTATTGCGAATATGTTGAGAAGCAAAGTTGCAGGCGATAAGCGCTTTGAAGTAATAGATATTAGCACACATGTGCATAAGCTGGCGGCTTTTACGTCTTCGCGACAACAATCCTGCTTTCGATGAAGCGCGTAAGACTGGTGACGTTGGCGTGCCATGTTATGTAAAAAGAAGACGGAACCGTAACGCTTTCGTCGGCTGATGTGAGTTTGGAACCCGATGCCCGAGGTCCTGCTTGTGGTCTTGACGGCAAAGGGTTGCTGATGTATAAAACCGTTCGTTCTGTACCAAATCGTATGGTTTGGCTACGCATGAGACTACGGCTTTTTATTGTTTTACCATATTATGATGTTGTAGGGGACTATTGCCCCTCATATTTGTATTACGTCATTTTTACCGATCTAAATTTTATCATTCAACGATGATGAGGAAAAACGGAAGAGCGATGGAACGAAAATCCCATCGGTTTTATGGCTTTTTCTGAGCTACTTTTCACTGTATGTTTTAATAGGCTTTTTGCTGCGCATCGTGTTTTGATGTTTACGGCTCCTGCCGATGCCTCTTTTGGCGCAGGTAGCGTGCTTCGCCTGCTTTTTGCAGGGCTCGTTTGCCGATGCTGGCATGGGAATACTGCTGCTGTCTCCACTGTTGTTGCTGTATCTGGGGACTGAACGAGTGGAAGTATCGCCGTCCCGTTGGCCTTGTTATCTAACGGCTTTGTTGCTCGCTGCACTGGTGTATGTGTCGTGTTTTCATTCCATCTTCAGCGAATATGGCGGCAGCGCTGCCAGAATAGCCAGGTATGTCATAGGCTGGAAATTCGTGAGCTTTACGCTGCGCTTTCTGCTGCCTGCCGTGCGCAACGTGTGGCGGCGAGCTTCAATCTATGTAGTGTGGGCGTTGTATGTGTTCTTCTTTATCTTTGTATCGGTGGGTGAATTCTTCTTCTGGCAGGAGTTTGGTGTGCGCTATAACTTCATCGCTGTCGACTATCTGGTGTATACCAATGAGGTAATTGGCAATATCATGGAGTCGTATTCAATGGTGCCTATCATATCAACAGCCGTTGTCGTTACGGCAGCTATTGTATGGTGGCGCGCCACAAGGCATACGCTTTTATGGCAGAAAATTTATACTCCGCGCCAGCTGGCATTGCACGTGTGCACCGTTGTCCTGGCGGCTTTATGCTCGTGGGGCGTACTCTGGGGCGTGTTGTCGCTGCCCTCGACAACCAGTATGTAGCACAACTCGAACAGAACAGGGGCGTGCAATTTCTGCGTAGCGTTCAATGAAAACAAGCTCGAGTATGACCGTTTCTATCCGCTTCTCCCAAAGAATGAGGCTATTGCACTGTACCGTCAGGAATCAAAACTCGATGCTAATGGCCAGAAAGTTCTTGGTAATAGCATGGTAAACAATCGTCCTAACATCGTGTTGATAACGGTTGAAAGCCTTAGTGCCGACTTCCTTACGCGCTATGGCAACAAGGAAAACATTACTCCTCGTCTCGACAAACTGATGGAAAAAAGCATGGTTTTCGACAGTCTTTACGCTGCCGGCAACCGTACGGTGCGCGGCCTGGAGGCGTTGTCGCTCTGCATTCCGCCCAGTGCGGGTGAAAGTATCATCAAGCGACGCGAAAACCGTATGGGACAATTGTCGGTGGGCAGCGTGCTGGGGAGCATAGGATACCGTTGTCAATTTCTGTACGGTGGCGACAGTTACTTCGACAATATGGGCGATTTCTTCTCGCATAACAGCTATGAAGTGATTGACCGCAAGCACATAGACAGCCATAAAATAACCTTTTCGAACATCTGGGGCGTATGCGATGAAGACATGTTTACGAAAGCTCTGGAAGTGTTCGATGCCAATGCGCGCAGCCCGAAACCTTCTTTGCGCAGATTATGACAACGAGCAACCACCGTCCCTTCACCTATCCTGCAGGTCGGATACACGTAAAAGGCGACCCCAATACGCGCGAGGCTGCCGTGAAATATACCGATTATGCCATAGGACGATTCTTAGATGAGGCCGCCCGTAAGCCGTGGTTTGCCAATACGGTGTTCGTAATCATCGCCGATCACTGCGCTTCAAGCGCGGGCCGTACGTCGCTGCCGGTCGACCGTTACCACATTCCGTGCATTGTTTATGCCCCCGGGCTTGTGCGCCCTGCATTTATTAATAAGGTGTGTTCGCAAATAGACGTTATGCCAACTGTGCTGTCTCAGTTTGTGAAACCCACGAAAGCGCGGTTTGCCGGCAGCGATATTCTGTCGCCCCGTTATAGGCAACGAGCCTTCATGGCAACGTATCAGGATTTGGGTTACCTGGAAAACGGCCGTCTTACGGTGCTGTCACCCGTTAGGCGTGTAACGCAATTCCGCGTAGTTCCCGATGCCGGCGGCCATCGTGAAGAGCCTGTAAGCAAGCCCGATAGCCGGCAAGTGCGCAGTGCCGAGGCTTATTATCAGTATGTAAACCTGTATTTAAGGGCTAAGTAGAGTCTTGTAAAAGCCTGCATTTCTTACCATAGAATGCGGGCTTTTATATATATATATAAAAAACATGCAATAAAGTTGGATATTCTGGTATAAATATATATATTTGCAGACAACAGATATATACCCGTTATTTTTATTACATCACTTTAAATCTTTATTCTTTGTTTATGAAAAAGTTTATTTTCGTATTCCTTTTTGGACTTTTCTTTGCCGCAGGTGCACAGGCACAGGTATCAGTTGCCGAACCAGAGTTTGCCGAGCAAACCCTTCTTCTGACGTCAGACAGCAAAGGGAACCCTTCTCTGAGGGAGAATGGTACGATAAAAACCAAAGCAGGCGCAAGCCTTTACCTTACCGGAATAGGCAAGGTAAAATCGCGTTTAACCGTTGCCGGCACCACATCGAAGAGCACGGTACAGGGTGGACGCACTACGCGCCTTATTGTGAAGGCCAAGGACAACGCTACCGACCCGCAGTCGTTTCATCAGCATTTTTAAGTTCGAAGTAAAGGGAAAGGAACGCCGTTATCAGCTGGCCGAGTCGGGAACACTGTCAAAAACCGAGTCGAATAACCTGTCGAGTGTCGACTATGACGCCAAACGCTACGGCAAAAACTCATACTATCTGGTTCTGAACGACCTTGAACCGGGCGAGTATGGCATCGTTATCGGCGACCCTAATACGGAGAATACCAAAAACGGCATGAAGGTAACGACCTTCACCGTGAAGTAAATTCTTATCGCTCGCGCCTGTTGTTTGGTGAGCTCGTGCCCTGTTGTTCAGTGAGCTCGTGCCCCCTAAGTTAGGGGGCTGGGGGTCTGAACAGTAGCTGAAAACCTCCCCAACCTCTCTGAATGTTGTAATGCCCTGCACGCGTTTTCAGCGTGCAGGGCATTACTCTCTGCTGGGCTGGAGAACAAATAGTTTTTCCCTCGTATTTTCATTTGCACGGATAGTAGAATAAGGTTGTTCAGACCCCCATCCCCCTAACTTAGGGGGCATGTACACCCTCAATACGTAAAGCAAGTAGGGTTGTTCAGACCCCCAACCCCCTAACTTAGGGGGCACGTTCTACCGATTACGTCAGCCCATTTCGGTATTTTCTCCGAACGATTACAGGCTGACGAATCCCCCTTTCTGCCGTATAGGGTCGTTGTGTGGCGGCCGTCAGCAGCGTTGTTGACAGCCGTCATACCTATCGTTCGACGGTCGCCGTACGCACTGCTGACGGCCGTCGAACACTGACGTTTTCAGAACAACGCGACGGACACTACCACATAACGGTTTGTGCATTTAAGGCTTGGCAGGTTGGAATTAAGTTGAAAGAGGGCGAATAAAGTATTGTTTTGTTTGTCTTGCAACTTCAATGACATGCTATGACAAGCTGATAACGTTTTGAAGAAATCATATTCTTTCTTTTGTGAATCTATTAAAATAGAATATATTTGTAATCGTAATCAGAATATCTTGCAAATATTAATAACTGATTATGAAAAAAAGAATTGGCAAACTATATGGTATCATCAGAGCTTATCCATCCGGGCGAAATCATTAAGGATGAAATTGCAGCGAGAGGGCTGACACAGAAGGAACTGGCTCTGAAAATGGGCGTATCTTATTCGGTTTTCAACGAAATTTTGAATGGGAAACGTCCCGTTACTACCGAGTATGCACTTATGCTTGAGGCAGTATTGGGCACTAAGGCAAGTATATGGTTAGGTTTGCAGGCCGACTATAACATGCAACGAGCAAGGATGGACCGTGTTTTTATGAAACGATTGGAGCAGCTCCGGAAGTATGCTGCCGTGTTATAGTATGCGTAGGGTTGTGTAATTGAGCACCTCATATTTTGTATTTGCATCGCTTAACGACCGGTGCGACGGTGCAAAATAATTACGGAGATATTCGCAGCGTGGTGTAGAATATCTCCGTAATCAATGTTAGGGCAGAGGGTTTCTATTGTCGCAGTCGCTCCCTGAGGCTGCTGCTCTTTCGCAAATAAGCCATTAGCAGAAGCACACTAAGGAAGCCGATGCCGAGCGATACGAGGTAAGAGACTGACGCAAACGTGTCGTAGAGGCCGTGAAGCGTGGCCGGAATGGCAAGGGCAAGCGTGTAAAGCACCTTGCGATAGCGCGGATAAAGGCCGGCCATACCTACAAAATAGCCCGCCATACCGCACCAGATGGCGTGCAAAAAGGGCAGTGACGTGAGGCGGGCAATGTTTAAAACAAAGGCCGTTACATAGTCGGCCTGCATGTTTACCGATGTCTGGTATTCTACACCCTCAAATACACCGAAGGCTATTCCTGCCATCAGGCCGTAGTAAACCATCGTCTGGGGGAGCAGAGGCTCGCGTGCACGCCGCTCGATAATGAGCAAAGGCAGCATCTTTGCCAGCTCTTCGGTAACACCTACACCCAATATAAACCCTATAACACTGAAGGGAAAGGGAGCGTGTGTAAAAATATAGAAGAAGTTAAGGCGGTTTAATCCCGAAAAAATGACGAAAACACCGGCCTGCGTTAAGAAAAAGGTTGACGCGGTTGTCTTCCACGAAACCTGTCGCGTGCGGAAGAAATAGGCAAAGAACAAGCCCCAAATCAGAGCAAAATAAAGCGATATGACATAGAAGGCAAGGTAACCGCCGACGGGAAAGAGCATAATAACCGACAGGCCAAGACCCACTGTGGCCAGGGCAAGCAGACGCTTATCCTCCATCAACCGGTGCGCCGTGAGGTCGGCATGAGGATATATAAATTCGGCCCCTACGTGGGCAAGCTGTTTCGACAACGAGCCTCCGCTGACCGCTTCGGCATGTATTCCGCGTGCCTTAAGCAGCTCTTCGACGGTTCCTTCGCGGCCTGTTGCAGCGTCGCGTGCCTTATCATGCAGCAGCAAACGGCCCTCACGCACGAACGATGCCACCGTAGGCTCGTCGTGAGGACCATAGTCGCGCATGTTCCGTGTAACGATAATCATCTGTCTTTGTTTTTAATTTGTGAAAAGCAAATATACGAAAAATCTGTCTTCTGTCACGAAACGGGGGTGGGAAAGGCCTTTTTGACTGATTCTTTTGTTAAATTTATGGAAAGTGTAAAGGCGTATGGGAGTTTTGCCTATCTTTGCAAACAAGCTATAAAACTGTTGGGAAATGAAGAAATTTTTGTTGAAAATCCAGAAACGGTCGGCCTCCACGGCCCGGCTTTCGGCAGGAAAAGGGGAGGAAGATTGCGCACGGTGCTCTCGTTGCCGTGCTTTCGGTGTTGTATTTGCCTCTTGTACGGCACTGGGAATATCGTCAGGGGAGCGGCCAACCGCATACATCAGGGACAAACGCCCGAAGAGGTGCACGCCATTATGAAGTGCCAGCCCGATTATCGCCGCTTTACCGAGGACGGTCTGGAGCAGTGGGAGTATCGCTTTAACCAACAGCAGAACGGCGATTGCGACGTGGTTCTGATCAGTTTCCGCAATGGCCGCGTGGCGTCCATGGAAACATTTCCCTATGTTGCGCCCCGCCATCGCGGGCCGATGAGGCGGTAATTCACGGCTCAGGCATTGCAGAGGGTGGGGCTTTGCACGGTTTCCCGTTGCATGTTGCGCCATCCGCGGCCATGAAAGGTGCCTTTCTCAGGTTTGAACGGTATCATCCTTAAGATTGAATAGAATCATCCTTGGGTCTGAATAGTATCATCCTTACCCCCGGATAGTACTGTTTTCGCGCCGGATTTACACCATTTTTCGTATCCCTGTACATAGTTTTTGCCATGTCATAACGCAAAATCCCTGCCACGGTATTGTCCGTAGCAGGGATTGTTGATATTGTGCTTTGTAGGCGTTTGCTTACTTCAGCTTGTTGTATCCATATTGAGCGTACTGGCCAAGCTCCTCTTCAATGCGGATGAGCTGGTTGTATTTTGCCATACGATCCGTGCGGCTCATTGAACCAGTCTTTATCTGTCCTGAGTTGGTTGCAACGGCAATGTCGGCAATTGTTGTATCTTCTGTTTCGCCTGAACGGTGAGAAGTAACAGTGTTGTAACCGTGACGGTGAGCCATTTCAATAGCCTCGAGGGTCTCTGTAAGCGAGCCAATCTGGTTCACTTTGATGAGAATGGCGTTACCTGCACCCATTTTGATACCCTTTTCAAGGAATTTTGTATTGGTAACGAAGAGGTCATCGCCAACGAGTTGTACCTTATCGCCGAGAGCCTTGGTAAGTTTAACCCAGCCTTCCCAGTCGTTTTCATCAAGACCGTCCTCGATAGAAGCGATAGGATATTTGTTGCAAAGCTCCTGCAGATAAGCAATCTGCTGGTCGTCGTCAAGCTCTTTTCCGTTAGGATCCTTGGGCATACCGTTCTTCAGCTGCTTGTAGTTGTAGAACCATTTGCCGTTCTTCTGTGTAGCAAACTCAGAAGCCGCACAGTCCATAGCGATGGTAACGTCCTTGCCTGGCTCGTAACCTGCATCCTTAATAGCCTGGCAAATGCTGTCGAGAGCATCGTCAATGCCGTTCAGTTCAGGAGCATAACCGCCCTCATCACCTACTGCAGTAGAGAGCCCGCGCTTCTAAGAACCTTGGCTAATGCGTGGAATACCTCGGCACCACAGCGGATAGCCTCTTTCTCAGAAGCGCAACCGCGAGGCTGAATCATGAATTCCTGGAAAGCGATAGGAGCTGAAGAGTGAGCACCACCGTTGATAATGTTCATCATCGGGATAGGGAAGAACATAAGTATTAGCGCCGCCAATGTAGCGGTAGAGAGGCAAACCGAGAGCCTTTGCTGCTGTATGAGCAGCTGCAAGACTTACGCCAAGGATAGCGTTTGCACCGAGTTTGCTCTTGGTTGGTGTACCATCAAGGGCAAGCATTTTGTAGTCGAGTGCACGCTGATCAAAGATACAGTCACCCTTCAAAGCGGGTGCAATAACATCGTTTACATTGGCAACGGCCTTCAATACGCCTTTACCGCCGAAACGATTCTTGTCGCCATCACGAAGCTCGAGCGCCTCATTTTCGCCAGTTGATGCACCAGATGGTACGCTTGCACGGCACATAATGCCGTTCTCAAGGGTGATTTCTACTTCAACTGTCGGGTTACCGCGTGAGTCAAGTATCTCACGAGCATGAATCTTTTCAATTTTCATGATTAAATGTTATTATTAGAAAACAATATATATATGTCTATATGCAAAAGTAATGCCATTAGGCGGGGTGGCCAAATGTTTCAATTGAAACATGCCTTTGTTTTTAGTTTTTTTAAAAAAGATGCCTTGCCCGTATGGCAAATATGTAGTATGGACAGCGGCAGTTTGGTGTTTACGACCGATGATGCTCTTATAAATAATAGGTGATATGATGTTTTATGCGGTACCTTGCATAAACCCTGTTGACGACTTGTAAAAACAGTTACGCCCTGAAGACGATGGCTTCAGGGCGTAATGATAAAATGCAGAACAGCGCGTTATGAAATTCCGGTCGTTCAATAATATCGTAAGATTACAGATTTTTCAGGAATTGGATGATCTGATCCAATATGCTGTTGCATCCTTTGCGGTAGTACTGTCGGTGTTTTCTGAAATTTCTTTTTACCTGCTTGCTCACTTCGTTTGCAATCTGTCCCGAAACCTTTTTCGTTAACGAGTCGACGTTGGTACCATCGCTTCTTAATAGCCTTTGTGATAAGGGTGGCAATCTGCTCTTCTGGCGATTTAGTCTTGTCGCTGTCAGCCAGTTCCGAAGGGTCTATATTGAGGTTGCCATTGTTGGCTTTCGCCATTTCCTCGAGAATAATCTGGGTAGTAATGTCCGAGATGCCGGCAGCACTGACGTGACCTAAGTAGCCTGTTGAGCAACGAGTATCCTTATCGAGCAGACTGCTATGGAGCGTAGTGGTTGAGAAAAACACGTAATTGTGATATTCAAGATGGTCATCAATCATCTCCTTCAGAATGTCCTTTGTAGCACCTCCGCCCATACGCGCCATGGCTTTTGTAAGACTTCGTACAGCCGGATTGTCGATATTGTTCAGCTGTTGCGATGTAGTATCTACCCTGTCGAGTATAGATTGCCGGTGCTCGGCCATGCCGGGATTGGTGAGTGCAAGAATAAACAGAAGCACAACAGCCACTGCACATGCAATGTAACAGTTGCGACGGCGATGCTTTTTTTGCTCTTCGGCTATGCGCTGACGCTCATTTTCCTGTACTTTCAGCACCTCACGAATGGTGTCGGCACGGCTGTTTTGTAGCTGGTTGAGGCTGTTGAGGCTGCTGCTGTGCGGCACTTTCGAAAAGGAGGTGGCGTTGGTGTTGTATCGCCATTGGCACTTTCCTGCAGAACGTCTTAAGCTCATCAACCTGACTTGCCGGTGCCCACTGTGGCATTCCCTCACACCAAACTGAGGTTTCGGCGGTGATACCCTGCTGCTTTAGTTCGTCAATGGTGAACGGACCTTGCTGCTGGTTGTTGACAATAATAAAATACTTCATAGAAATTTGTGTTTACATTTACTTAGTCTAATGCCCCTGTTGGCCTGAACTGATGCTGGCTTTCGCTGTACGTATAACCGTTTTCGGCCAGATATTTCTTCAGTTCTTCGGGTTCACGATTGAAAGCATAACAAAGCGATTCTAACGAATCGTATTCGCCATCACGCAAGTACATGTTGATACTTGAAACGAGAATGGCGGGGTCTTTTGGAAGATAGTCCATAGCTTAATGTTATTTTTTGTTTTTTTGTTTAAAAAGCCTTATATGTGAGATAAAAGCCCAGTGTGAGAAACGCTGCCAGCAATACAAGCAGGGGCGTTGCATACTTTTCGGGGTTCTATCCAGAACTCGTTGAAGAAGTTGATACGTCCCAATACCTCTACGGGAACCCAGAAAACGATAACCGTTGCAATAGCCATACGGATGTTGGCACCCCATGATTGTCGTTTCAGCTCACTGGCAAACATGAACAACGAGCCAATAAAGCAGCCGGCTCCCACGGCGTATGTAATGATCGAATGGTCGCCGATGAAGCGTGGATCATAGCAAAACATGAGCAAAAGATAGCTTGTCCACATAATCATATTGAACTCCATGAATGTGGTTATGGCCACGTGGCGCGACATAGGATGGGGTACAATCTCGTTCTTGCGGTTGCGGAAGAATTGCTTTTGCAGCCATTTGATGAGGTCGCAGCCTGTTTTTGTGCAGAACATATAAACGAGCATCATCATGGCCCACAGGCCAAAGGTAGCAGGAAGAATAAGGTATTCGGGCTTGGTTACCACAACGCCGTTCTCCATTTCAGGCATTGTACCGTAGCGATGGGCGTAGTATTGGAACAGAAATTCAACCCATCCCGTCCAGAAAAACAATGCACCGATAAGTCCGAATAGTGTTTGTTTGGTATCGCCCTTGACGAAAACGCCCCATATTACCATCACCAGACCGGCGAGTCCCAGAAGAAATCCGCCGACGTGTACGGCATCAGGGCCCATGTTTTTCTCCATGATGATCATCGATGCGTGGCCGAGCGGCATCATGAAAAGCACGAAAAGGAACGAGGCTATTGTGCGCCACCAATAAAGTTTAGGTTTCATACCGAATAAAATTTGAATGTACAGGGTGTTGTATCAGGGCTGTGCCGTCATGCGTTTGCTATGGAATGGCAAAACAAAAACATGCGGTTGTCATGCCCTGGAGGATGCTAACTTAGCAGTGTTTGCGCGAATAGATACCGATATTGTCGGATGCCTTGAACGTAATTTTGTCGTGTGCTTCGATGGTAATCGGTTCACCCGTCTGTGGATTTTTCCCTTTACGCTCGGGAACATGCTTGACGGCGAAGTGTCCCAAAGTCAGGAATGGCAATGTCTTTGTCGCCTTCTGTAAGGTTGTCTGCAATGGCTCCCAATACAGCGTTGAGGCATTTGGCAGCATCGTTCTTTGATATTTCAGCACGCCTGGCTACTTCGTCAATGAGTTGTTTTCTTTTCATCGTTTTATCATGATAATGTGAATGGTAATGCAAAGTTATATATTATTTTGTGCAATATGCTATATTACAGACGTTAAAACATCCTTTATCTACTCTATGACAGGTTAAAAATACCGAAAATGTTGATGTTTTCGCATTGCTTTTTGTTTTGTATCTGTTACGCAAAACCTTTATGTGAATAGCACAAGGCAGCCGTTTATAAATCATCAAAATTGATGATAACCTCAACGGGTGTTATCTTAACCTTCTTCGATGACAGCCTCTGGGCTTTTATTTTACTTTTTTCAGACAGGTGTCCGTTGACCTGCTGCTCGATAATCAGCGATGCAATGGGGGCGGCAAGGTCGGCTCCAAAGCCTCCGTTTTCAACGTACACGCTGACGGCTACTTTCGGTTTTTTCCATGGAGCAAAGCCCATGAAAATAGAATGATCGGCGCCTTCGTTCTCGGCTGTGCCCGTTTTGCCACATATACGATAGTCGGGACGGTTAATGCTTGCGGCCGTTCCGTTTACAATGCACGCCCGCATGCCACGGACAACTACGTCGAAAGCATCGGCCGTTCCTTTGGCATAGTGCCGGGTAGTAAACGTGGTATCGGTGGCTCCTGCGGGATTTTTGATGAATATGTGGCGTGATATACCACCCCCGGTTGGCAATAAGCGCCGCCAGATTACATAGTTGAAGGGGTGTGGTTGTAACTTCACCCTGTCCCATTCCCATCCACATGACGGTAGTTCCGTTCCATCGTGTATGGCGTTTTCTTAAATAAGCGGCATCAGGAATCAGTCCGCTTGCCTCGCCCTCCATGTCAACACCGAGCGGCTTTCCCAGCCCGAAGCTGTGCATATAAGCGGCCCATCGGTCGATGGCTTCGAACTGAGAGGGATAGCTTTTGCGGTTATCAATCATCTCTTGAAAGGCTTTACAGAAGTAGGAATTGCACGATTGTCCGATAGCCTGCACCAGTGTGAGCGGCGATTTATGCTGATGACAGCCAATGTGTATGTTGTTAAAGGTGAAGCCCTTACGACATGGATAGCTCGTCTCGGTGGTGAGCGTGCCTTCAGAAAGCATCTCCAGGGTTTGGGCAGTCTTAAATGTTGACCCGGGCGAATAGGTCATACCTATGGCCCTGTTCACGCCGTCGTCAACCTTATTATGAAACTTACAAGTGCCAGAATACGACCGGTAGCAGGTTCAATGGCCACAATACTGCCCTGCTTGTTACGAAGCAGCTGCTCGGCCAAAGCCTGTAATTTGGGATTGATGGTAAGCGGTCCGTCGGCAGGAAGAGGAGTTACTGTTTGTGCCACAGTGGGCAAAACGAGCATCCATAAAATAAGGCTGACGGATAAACGACGTATGTTATTCCTGATGTTTATCATATTCATATTAGGGTACAAAGTTACCATTTTTCTTTAAAACGGCCTATATATAAAAGGTATATTGCAGACGTCACAATACAAAATCAATTTAGAAAAGGACAGGCATTGAAAAGTTTTTGTTCTTTCGTTTTAACGTATCAACTATTATATGTACCTTTACGTCGAAATAAGTATATATTGAAAATGCAGAACGTAGACGATTACCGGCAGCAGATATTACAGTGTATTGAGGGCTGCCGTTACCTCAAAAGGCGAACCACGATATACCAGCGAGCAGGCACTTGCTCTGTCAAAAGAACGACGGATGAGGAATTAATTGATGGTATGGACTTCAATACGCCTGAAGAAATAGCACAGTTGCTGATGGAATCGGGACTTTAAAGAAAATTCAAAAACACATGGATAATCAAAAGAAAACGTCGTTTGACAGTTATCTTGACGAAATAGGCGACATGCCTTTGCTTAGCGATGCCGAGGCAAAAGCCTTTCAACGCGCATTCAGCAGGGCGATGAACGTGCCGTTAACGAGTTGATAAGGCCCAACTTACCGTTTGTGGTGAGCACGGCTAAGGGGTTATTTGTATCGAGGATTAGATATAGACGACCTTGTGAGCGAGGGCAATTTTGGTATGCTTAAAGGCCGCCATGCGCTTCGACGGACGACAGGGAAAACGCTTTGTTGCCTTTGCAGCACCTTATATTCGTGAAGCCATCGAACATGCTATTGAACAGCAAGCCGGCCTTTATCGCGTGCCACGTAACGTAGAAGACTCCGTTTTGGAGAAGCGTCGCAGCAAGGCTCTCTCTATCGATGCGCCCATAGGGGGCAGTGCTGAGCTTAGTTTGGGACGGGTAATAGCCGACAAGGATGCGCCCTGCCCGAAGAGCACGGAACACGGTATCATAATCGGCGAACTTCAACGGGTGTTAGGTCAGCTCGACGAGCGGCAACAGCGTGTTGTCCAGAGCTTTTACGGGATAGGAGAAGAACCGCAAACCATGGCCGAGATTGCGCAGAAGATGGGCGTTAAGCGCGACCGCGTACGGCAAATACGTAAAAAAGCGGTACGGCATATTTTGAAAATAACAGGAAATACCGAACTAAAACATTATCTTAAGGCATGAAATATATGATACTTTCCGACATCCACGGGTCGGTAACACGCTGCGTCGTGCGCTGATATTTATAAAAACAGGCGTGTGACATGCTGATTATCTGGAGACATACTGAATTACGGCCCCAGAAACGCTATTCCTGAAGGTCTCGACGCCAAAGCTGTGGCCGAAGAACTCAACAAAATGGCCGGTAATATTATTGCAATTCGTGGTAATTGCGATTCGGAGGTCGACCAGATGCTGCTTAATTTTCCCATCATGAGCACCTATACGCTGCTTGTTGACGAGGGCAGGCGCATTTTTTTAACCCACGGACACATATATAATAAGGAGCAGGTGCCGAAAAGGTTATTTTGATATGGTTTGCTATGGGCATACGCATCTCTGGGAGATTACGCCACAACCTGATGGTCCTACCATTGTTAACACGGGTTCAATAACCTTTCCCAAGGGAGAAAATCCGCCTACACTGGCTATACTCGATGGCCATCAGCTTACCATGTATCGTATAGATGGTGACGAAGAAAAGGCGATAGGCGTTAATGTCTGTTAAGAAAACGGCGTATTATACGGCTGTTTTTCCCACTCTCAAATTAAATCATTAATTTTGCCTGGCGTTTTTAATGGCGAGGGTTCCGTAGCTCAGTTGGATTAGAGCAACAGCCTTCTAAGCTGTGGGTCTTGAGTTCGAACAACGG
>BNJU01003766.1_pt1 | contig 60635 bp, 66 predicted proteins | sample 8539281 | NCBI WGS metagenome assembly BNJU01 (sample SAMD00202456, study PRJDB9452) | human saliva metagenome | isolation source: human saliva | place: Japan
TAGAACGACCTCCGCCTTTACGTTGAATACGACCATCCTTCACAAGAGCACGTACAGACCCTTCAATAGCACTATCGCTAAGATTAGGACACCAGTCTCTAATATCTTGCTTGTAAAAGTCCCTAAGTGATTATCGATAGCTGCTTTCACTTGATCCATTGCAGAACCACTATTTGCCAATATAGAACTGCGGTCTTCAAAGTCATGATACGCTGCTAATAGCATTTGTAACCAATAGCGAATAAACGATATAGGGCAGGAACTTTCATCATACCAAGTATCACTAGACTCGCGCAAAGCAGCATAATACATATCCTTGTTTGCGGCGATTTTAGCCTCTAAGGACACATATTTACCAACCATAAAGCCACTGCGATACAGCAACAATGTCGTCAATAATCGACTCATACGACCATTTCCATCATTGAATGGGTGAATACATAGGAAATCATGTATAAAAATAGGAATAGCTAGGAGTGGTTCTACCTCTCCATTGCCTACAACACGATTATATTCAGCACAAATCTGGTCAAGGGCCTCTGCTATCTCATAGGGCGCTAGAGGAGTAAATAACACCTCTGTCCGTCCATCGGGATAGGTAGCACTAATATAGTTCTGTACACTCTTTAACTGTCCACCACGGGCATTGAACTGGTAATTATACAAAATCTTGTGCAACTGCAAAATATGATTGCGACACAAGGATATGGAGTCATAACTTTCATGGATAACATTTAAAGCATCACGATACCCCATAATCTCCTGCTCATCCCGATTTCGAGGCGTAGTCTTGTCAGCCACCAACTGCCGAAGTCGTGTACTCGTCGTCACGATACCTTCAATCGCATTCGAAGCCTCTGTACTCTGTACCTTTGCCAACTCTACAAGAGAATCTAATATAGCAGGACTCTGTGAAAGCAAAACCTCCTCCTTGCCATTCGCCCGGTAAATTCCCGCAATAAGACTTAAAATATCCATATCCCACGACAAAGACTGAAGCCAACCATACTCAAAACGACGCATACACACACCTCCATTCGGTTCTAATCCCTTATACATAAATTTATTCCCTTAAATTATATCATAATTTAAGGGAATAAATAATTTAGATACATTTAATCATACGCGCAGAAAGGGTTCTATCTCTTTGAGACCGACTTAGGTCGCTTTTTTCCGAACGCAGATATCGTAAATTTTCTCATTAGGATTAGAAGAAAATGGGATATATCTCGTAGGACGACTTAGCTCGCTATTCCCCTACGCAGTTTTGAGTAAATTTAATCATACGTACAGAAAGGGTTCTATCTCTTTGAGACCGACTTAGGTAACTATGGAGGTCGATAAGAGATAGAACCATTTCTACTAGTCGAGGAAATTTACCAAATCAAGTGATACACGTGATCTAGGTTACTTCCTTCTTGTATTTGTACTTTTGTATTTGCTAATGTTTCAGAGCCAATCATATAGCCTTGTGGGTTATATGTTGTAACATCAATGAGCTGTACTGTTTATCAGCACGATTGAATGTCATTGTATAAATGGAGTGATCTCCATTAGGATCTACAATCTTCAAACGCAATGTAGCGCGAGCATCATTTTTATCAACAGAATCATTGTCGATATAACCAGTACGACCATTTTGATCCGTATCAAGCGCATACCAACTTTCAGCATGAGACACGCCAACACCAGCGCTAAATAACAAACCTGCTACTGCTAAACATGCAAACCATTTTTTCATAACCGTTCTCTCCTGATTAGAAAATCTAAACAACTATGCATTTCGCATAATACAATTCACTATGACTTCATTATAACACCATAATTGCATATTACTAATAAAAACTCTATTAAATGCATAAATTATATAGAACCCCTAAGGAACGTCTAGCGAGGCCCCTATGGATTAAATAATCGTATTGTAATAGGGATGCCCATACTAAGATTAGCGTAAATTAGAAATAAAAAGGCCCAACACTTCTATGAAAACGACTTAGCTCGCTTTGGAGGCTTTCATAGAAGTGTTGGGTCTACTATCTAAACACACAGTCTAGAATGGGCATCCCTACACCGAAGGATTATTTACCCCATAGGGCCTTCATAACTTCCGCGCCCATGGTATCATCTTCAATTTTTGTAGGTTTTTGTGCGTCTTTGCTGGACAATAACGCTACGCCTGCAGCACTGTATACTGTTGTATCAAGTTCTGTCCATGTTTTTTCTTTGCGATCGATGCGTACTGTGTAGATGTATGTGAGCCTTTCTACATTGTTAATTTTAACAAGTACTGTTGCCGCATCATCTGTTTTATATACAGAAGAGTTGTCGATAAACCATGCTGCATCATCAGCATCAGCATCGATATAATACCAATCAGCGGCACTCGCTTGGCCAAAGCCACCTACAAAGAAAACCCCTGCTGCAAACATAGCAGCTAACCATTTTTTCATTTCTAACTCCTTAACGCTAGAGACGACCATCTAAGATGGCCGCCCATAGTTACTTACATATTTGTATCTTAATTACTCAATTATATTGCTTATAGTATGCTCTAGCTCATTAGCTTATAGCTTATTTAACTCGTTAGCTTATAAATTTATGAGCTTAATGTTCTTCAGCTTATTATTCTTCAGTTACATCTTCTTCGATTTCAGAACCTGGAATAACAGCAATGCTAGCTACTTTATCACCTTCGTCGAGGTTTTGTGTTTTCACACCAGAAATAGCTTTTACCTTTCTTCACAGCAATATCATTCATGTTGAAGCGGATGATTTTGCCTTGTTCAGAGATAAGCATTACTTCATCGTCGTTATGAACAACTTCAACGGCAACTACGTCACCTGTTTTGTTCGTAATCTTGAAGTTCTTAGAGCCTTTACCGCCGCGTTTTTGCAATGTATAAGCTTCCGCATCATTGCGTTTACCAAAGCCTTCTTCGGAGATAGTAAACACTTGTGCTTCGCTTTCATCAGCATTAATAACACCAGCACCTACAACTACGTCGCCTGCATTGAGTTTAATGCCGCGCACGCCGTGAGCCGCACGTTTCATGAGACGAACGTCATTTTCGCTGAAGCGAATAGCGATGCCCAATTTAGTACCTAGCAAGATGTCTTGGCTGCCATTCGTTACGTTAACGGAAATCAAGTGATCCCCTTCGTCGAGGTTAATGGCGTTGAGACCAGAACGGCGGATATTGCGGTATTCTTCGATAGCTGTACGTTTTACAACGCCAAACTCAGTTACCATGAATAAGTTTACATCCTCATGAATACGTTCAAGATCGATCATAGTCGTTACGGATTCGCCTACAGCGAGTGGCAATACGTTAACCATTGCAGTACCGCGAGAGTTACGGGATCCTGCTTCTGGCACTTCGTATGCTTTCAAGCGATATGCACGGCCAGCGGACGTGAAGAATAACAATGTATTATGCGTGCGAACATGCATAATTTGCGTTACATAGTCGTCTTCCTTCGTCTTCATGCCGATAACGCCAGCGCCACCTTTATGTTGGTTGCGATATACGTTCGCGTTCATCCGTTTGATGTAACCTTGTTTAGTCAAGGTAATAACCATCTCTTCGTCAGCGATGAGGTCCTCTACATCAAGGTCAGACGTATCGATTGTGATTTCAGAAACGACGAGGGTCGCCGTATTTTTTTCTTCATATCATCGAGTTCGTCTTTGATGATTTGACGTTGACGCGCTTCGCTAGCCAAGATAGCTTTCAAGTCTTCGATCAATGCCAACAATTCCTTGTATTCGTCTTCGATTTTTTCGCGTTCCAAGCCTGTTAAACGGCGTAAACGCATGTCGAGGATGGCTACTGCTTGTTTTTCTGAAAGCCCGAATTTTTGCATCAATGCGTTACGTGCGATTTCGTCAGTTTGAGAACTGCGGATTGTAGCAATAACTTCATCAATGTGGTCAAGGGCGATCAACAAGCCTTCCAAGATGTGTGCACGTGCTTCAGCTTTGTTAAGCTCGAATTGAGTACGACGTACGATTACATTGAGACGGTGATCTAAGTAGTAACCCAATACTTCTTTCAAATTCAATACGCGAGGATGACCATCTACGAGGGCCAACATAATCACGCCAAAAGATTCTTGAAGTTGAGTGTGTTTATATAATTTGTTAAGAACGATATCTGGTTGTACGTCAGCGCGCAATTCGATAACGATGCGCATACCTTGACGGTCAGATTCGTCGCGAAGTGCTGTGATGCCATCAATAACCTTGTCGCGGCTCAAGTTCGCAATGGTTTCGATAACGCGAGCCTTGTTAACTTGGTACGGAATCTCAGTCACTACGATTTTATGCTTGCCCTTCGCCATTTCTTCGATGGTTGCACGAGCGCGCATTTTTACGCTACCACGACCTGTGGAGTACGCTTTTTTAATGCCTTCCCGGCCCAAAATGAGCGCCCCAGTCGGGAAGTCTGGACCTTTGATTTGCGTCATCAATTCGTCCACAGTTACATCTGGATTATCGATGAGCATGGTAAGGCCGTTACATACTTCGTTAAGGTTGTGCGGTGGAATATTTGTCGCCATCCCTACGGCGATACCGCTGGAACCATTGATGAGAAGATTTGGGATCTTCGCTGGCAATACTGTTGGTTCTTGCAAGCTTTCATCATAGTTCGGCATGAAATCAACAGTTTCCTTGTCGATATCAGCAAGCATTTCTGTTGTAATCTTCGCCATACGTACTTCGGTATAACGCATCGCAGCGGCACTATCGCCGTCGATGGAACCAAAGTTACCGTGGCCGTCTACCAAGAGGTAGCGTGTATTGAAATCTTGCGCCAAACGAACCGTTGCGTCATAAACAGAACGATCACCATGTGGATGGTACTTACCGAGTACGTCACCGACGATACGAGCGGATTTCTTATACGGTTTATTTGGCGTCATGCCTGTTTCGTGCATCGCGTACAAAATACGACGATGAACTGGTTTCAAGCCGTCACGCACATCTGGAAGAGCACGCATTACGATTACGGACATCGCATAATCGATATAGGCGTTCTTCATTTCTTTATCAATCTGAACGGGATGAATATTCCCGTGGGACCATTGTTGGTCTGCCACAATCTCACCTCATTTTACTAACACTGATTATAATTCATCATAATATTATAGCATTTTTAAGGGCTAAAGGCTAATATTATAGGCATTTTTGTGAAAGCTACTTCACCTACTCTAGTAGCCAATCTAAAACATTCTTTTGCTCTATACCATTATGATTATCTGTTTTTATATAACACATCCATTGTAAGTAAATATTTAGGATAGTTATCATCAAGTTGCTCTAACGGTGATAATTCACGTCGTAACGTAGTATCTTCCATTACGGTATAGCTTACTTGATAGTATTCTAACCGATGTGGCTTTTTAGCTACAAAATCTATTTCACCATTTTGCAAATGCCCTACGTACACACGATATCCACGTCTAACTAATTCCAAATATACAATATTTTCTAATATATGACCTCGATCCGAATCTGTACGACTTAATAAAAACTTACGGAATGCACTATCTACAACATAATATTTAGCATTTCGCTGCAACAACGCTTTTCCCTTTACATCAAATCGGTCAACTTCATAGATTAAAAGACCATCTTTAAGACCTTGTAAATACTTCTCAACCGTTTTATTATCCGTTTTGCGACCATAACTAGTGAGCGTATTCGCAATCTTCGTTGGATTAATCAAACTCCCTATATTAGCCAATAAATATTTAATAATATCCAATAATAAAGGGACATCTGTAATTTTTAATCTCGTCACAATATCTTTTAAAACAACCGTATTAAGAATACTTTCTAAATACTCATCAATACTTTCATCATCTTCAACATGTACAAGCCGAGGGAAAGAACTATGCTCGATATACAAGTTGTATATATCCATATCTGACAAGTTTTGCTGACTATATGCACTATGAAATTCTTTAAATGAAAGAGGTAGCATCTCAACTTGCACATATCTGCCAGTTAATAATGTGGCAATGTCAGAGGACATAAAATACGCATTTGAACCTGTAATATAAATATCCACATTAGGTTTGACAAACAAACTCCCTACAACCTTCTCAAATTGTACTACATGCTGCACTTCATCTAAAAATACATACATAGGAATATCTGGTATCAATCGTTCTACTATGTACTCATGGAGGGCATGATACTCCTGTAATGGTTCATACTCTAAATCTTCAAAATTAATAGAAATGATTTGATTGGCTTTTACACCACTAGCTAATAATTCTTGTTTAAACAACTCAAATAATGTAGATTTGCCGCACCGACGCACACCTGAAACGACTTTGATTACATCTTGATCTTTATGACGCCTTAAAAATGCTAAATATTGCTCTCGTTGAATTAAAGGCATTATAACCTCCTTATCTCAACAATATTAACTGTTATTGCAACAAGTAGAAACACATTTTTAGGATAGCAATCCTAATTCTAATACTTTTTAACTTAAATAGGGATTAGAATCCTTATTTATAATAATTATATCATATTTTTAGGATTGTAATCTTTATTCATTTTAACTATACTAAATTTTTAGGATTATAATCCCTAAATAATCGATTTATCATCTTATCAGCCAAATCAAATAGACTGACGTATCATATGATCTAAAAACTTTAACAAAGTCTCGTTCTACAGCGGTGGTATCTTTACCGGTGCTGCCAATTCCGGTTAACATAGTTTCTTTCCAGTCATTTCTTGCCATATACCTAAAACCTATCAAATACTCAGCTTTTTGTTTTATCCGCTTCCTCTTTAGGTAAATAGTAAATACTAACGCTTCTGTCAGCACGAGGATGTAATAGTGCTGGGTTATCTTGTGGTTTATACTGGCTATATATGGATTTCATAAAGGTTAGAATATCCTCACCCTTTACAGACTTATCTACAAAGATAATCTCATTGGACCTGAATAGGGGTATCTTATTAGTACCTGCTACACGTGTGGCGCTAAGTTTAGATAATTCTAGGACTTCCTCATAGGGAGCCATCCGAAGTCCATACGGCTTAGCCTCCTCCACAAGCTTCCCATTTAAATGAATTAAATATTCTTCGGAATAAACAAAATTCGCATTTGTATCCCGCTCTCCACCAGGCACTGGCAAGGTTGGACGATGCACCACAGAATTGGTGGTAAAAGAAAAACCGTTGCTTTCATCATAAAAAACATATACATTGCGCTGGAAAGGTTTCTCCTTCTCCACCACAGCAGATTGTAGAACTAGGCGAGGATGAACAACGCTGAACTCCTTTTCTACGCTAGCCTTGATATCCTCTGGCGTGGCAGGATCACCGTTCTCCGTAGTCCACACAAAAGAACAACCGCTCAATAAAAATGTACAAATACACACAACAACTAATGATATATACCTAATCAACTGCTTCATAGATACACCTCTCCCTGACCTATTTTCCTCGCACAGCCTGTTGTATTTTCCGATCAACAACGGTAATTATGTGTCGTTCAATCTGCTCAGAACTCTTATCTTGATAACCAACACCACTCATCAAGGTATCTCGCCAATCTTCCCGCCCTCTAATTTTAAAACTTATTAGGTACAGAGCCTTGCTCTTGTCTGTTTCACCATTTGGTAAATAGTAAAAGCTAACCTTACGGCCATACACGCTACTTACTAAGGTCTCGTCACCATTAGGTTTATATAGAGAATATATGTCTCCTAACATACCCACTACACCAGCACCATTAGATGTTTGATTAAGAAATACAAAATCCCCTTCATCAAACAAAGGTGCTGTACTATTACCATCTGGACGCATGAGTTTAGCACTGATGAGCGCCTTACGCTCCTCATTATTAGCTATGTGAAAGCGATATTTTGTGGCAAGAAGAGCCACCTCACTATTTAGATGATTTAAATATGTATCTGCATACCAATACTCAGCCTTCGTTTCTCGCTGACCACCTGGAATAGGTAGCTCAGGAGTCTTCACATACACACTTGTAGTAAAGACAAAACCATTATTCTCATCTAAAAAAGTATACTCATTATGTTTATTGGGCTTTGTAGAAACAACCCTAGAAGACTGTAGCACAAGGCGAGGATTATAAGCCGAAAAACGCTCCTCAACCATCTTCTTCACATCATTTGGCGTATATGGATCCCCATCAAACAACGTTATCCGAGAAGAAGTACATCCACCTAATACAACACTACAAGCACAAAGCAAAACCAACAACACAAACCTAACAAACAAAGGCATACACAACCACACCTCTCTCCACATAGCCCTCGCATATCAAATATTTCTATCCGAACTCAATACACGAACTTAACTATGAATAAACTTAAGCCACAGTTAATCCTCTACCTCACACCCCTTCTCCCAATTAGGGGCCCTGCCCCATGCGAGGTAAAAGTGCATTTGTTGTTAATGGGTGAAGCAACTAGTTAATAGAAAACATAGGTATGGATGGGACGGATTCACATATAACGTTATAAAAAAGGGGATTCCCTTATTGATGAGCGACTTAGGTCACTATGGAGCGAAGAGATAAGGGAATCCCTTTTTTAACAATCTAGCATATTTGTATTCGGGCCCCATCCATACTATTTTCAGTTATTCACCATTAACAACAATCACTTAACTAGCACATCCAATTTATTCATTCGGTAGTCTTCCACTACGTCCATAAATTTCTTATTGTGTATCGGATTTTCCGTCATCCCAAATAGGTGGCTTTTACAGTCACAGTCGGAGGATCCAAATTTAGGTACGTCCCATTCGGCAACGCCACGGACCGCATCAGCGAGAGCGCATTCCGCATCATCTAGGCTAGTTCGAATCGGCAGACCTGCTATCATTTCGCAGTGACCGCGGAAGTAGTCTAAATGCCAGTGCATTTTCTTTCGTTTTCGCTTATGACGCTCAATGCGTTTCGTTAAATTCGCCTTCGCAGAGCCTACGTACATATAGTAACCCGCCTTGAAATGCATCAGCCCTTTAGAACCAACCTCAAGGTCTAAATCATGGTCGAGATGCATGACCATCACGTACACGCCGCTATCGTGAGCCTCTGTGTCGAGAATACTACTCGGATAGGAACACTCATGGGTTACAGTGGGCATGGTAAAAGTCTCATCCCACGCTACCGCAACAGCTTTCCAGTCTAAGGAAGGTGCTACCTCTTTAAAGGTTTTGGCAAACTCCAAATCTGTATGGTAGTCCGGCAAGAACCACTGCGCTTTGTCCCATTGTACGAGGAACAAAACACCTGTGTGGTAACCTTCGTTTTGCAATTCTTTCAAATGTAATAAATGCTTACGCCCTCGTTCTGTAATAGCATCAGGGAACATGGCACCCGTTTTGGAGAATAGCGTACAAGACTTAACCTCTAACAAGAACTCATCATCTTTATCATTGGTGAGGAGCAAGTCAAAACGAGATGATGTACCGTGTAGTTTAACTGTATATTCTCGTCTTACAATGCGCCACTCTTCCCAACCTGGGATCAGTTTATTTTCGATCAAATGCTGCGCTACATCATTACTGTAATTAGTGTCAAGCATAATCACTACGCCATCGCGCTCGATGCCAACTACGCGATATTTCGTTTTCGCATCAGGCTTATCATGAGGCACGATGTACATCGTTACACCGGTGAACAAGAGCTCCCACATGCGACCAGGATTTGGCAAATGAGCGAGCACGCTTTCACCATTTAAATCTAAGGTCACCACAAAACGGTTCGGGCGACCTGTATATTTCGCTTTTAAAATTGTATCGTAAAGGACTTTCATTGGTACTCCTACATCAAGAATATTCTATGTTTCTATTATACGCTATGTAACCTATATGTTTCATCTCTGAATATTATCGTATATAATCATATATACTATTAATAATTAATATTAAAAACTTTCAATTTTTGTAGCCTAGGTTACATTATTACGTGTTAAAATAGTTTATACTAGGAACATCGGGTCAGTATTTAATACCCGTACTCGATCGTTACGCCGGGTTTTGATGAGGCATCGCCTAGTTGATCTCATCACGCTGTTCGTATACGTGCGAAGCTTTCACAAAACCCAATGGCGTATATATTTTACAAACAAAGAATCACATAGATTAACTAAGTAGTTTTTAGCCACTATTCTCCGCAGAGAGGGCTCGAGAAAGGATTTAACATGGCACAAATTGCAGCAAATTTACAACGCATTAAAAACGGCCAACGCCGTTATGCAATTACACCTCGCATTCCTGGAGGTTTCATTCAACCTGAACAATTACAAAAATATATCAACGTAGCCAATGAGTTCGGCGCCGTTCTAAAATTGACTGCCAGCCAACGCATTATGATTACGAATTTGAAAGCAGAAGACGTAGATAAAGCTTGGGAGATGCTCGGCATGGAGCCAGCGTACACTGTATCTAACCGCGTGCGCAGCGTAAAAATCTGCCCAGGTACTACATTCTGTAAACGTGCTAAACAAGATAGCGTACATCTTGGCATGCAAATCGAGCGCAAATATTTGTCTCAAGAAATGCCAAACAAAATGAAAATCGGCGTGTCCGGTTGTCTTAATTCTTGTACTGAAAGCCGCCTGAAAGATGTTGGTATTATCGGTACTGTAGAGGGCTGGAATGTATACGCTGGCGGTAGCGGCGGTGCACACCCTCGCATTGGCGACTCATCGCTGAAGTAACAACTGAAAAAGAAGCTCTTGCATTGGTAGATCGTATCATTGCATACTATAAAGAAAATGCTCAAATCGAACGCATGGGCGAATTCATTGACCGCATTGGTTTAGAGGCTTTCAAAGCAGCTGTATTGGGCGACCTTGAAGGTGCTCCAACTGAAAGCAAATCTGAAGAACCAGCTGTGTTCTTGCCTGGTCAAGGTAACGATCCTGAAGTCGAAGCACCTCGCCTCGAAGTAGGTTCCCCTATTACTCCAGACACAATCATTCGCGACATCGTGGAAACATATCCAAATGTTGTGCCTGTATTGCAAAGCATCGGCATGGGTTGCTTAGGCTGCCCTTCTGCCACAGCTGAGCCATTATGGCAAGCCGCAGAAATTCACGGTTTTAATGTATACGATTTAGTAGAGAAGTTAGAAACAGCACGAAAAGGAGCTTAATATGTCCGCATTCTTAGGTCACATCCATTACTGGTTATATCGTAAAATTCAATTGCTCGTAGAGCGCGAAAACTTGATTTTAGAAAAAAACAACTAAAGTTGTTGATGATTTGGCAGAGGAATTACACTCTATCTCCGTAGATACATACGGCGAACCAATCAATCCAAGCATTCCTCTGGAAAACATCATCGATCACGGCAATATCCACGGCTGGTTAGCTAACCAAATCAACATCGCATCCGTTCGCGAAGCAGCTTTCATCAGAGATTTGCTTGACACTAACTCCGGCGACGAAGCGGTGAACGTAGTAACAGCTATTCTCGATGCCTTTGCTGTACAAGGCCAAGCATGTGGCGTTGTGGCGCAAGACAACCTTGAAGAACACACTGCTCCAGCGATTTACAATGCATTGCAAAACTTCTACGTAAATGGCATGCCTTGCGATGGCGGTGACCAAGTGGTTTCTGAAAGCCCAGATGAGTTCACATGGGTGGGTGACCACAGATTACAAGCAGGCTACTGGCGTACAGCGGGCGTTGACCCTAAATTCATGGCTGTAGCTTACCAAACATGGTTCGAAGCTTTTGTGAAAGCTATTGATCCAGCCTTTGAACTTGTAACGACTGAAGAAAACGGCACACGTTTATATACAATCAAGAAAAAAATAATACAAACTATCCAATATCAGATATATGTACTGAAAGGCGAGCGTAATGTACGCTCGTTTTTTCATGTCTGAAATTTTCTATATATTTTTTGTAAAACTGTAGCTATAGGCACAGCATTGATAAGCAATATCATTTATAATATAATCATAAGGTAATTACACAAGTTAAGTTAATTTAATTAAGTGATAGCGTCAGCTTTCAGAACATAAAAAGCTAGAATTAGGAGGTCTATTATGGCAGGCACAGTTAATCAAGAATTAGGTTTATTATTCCAAGGTCCTAACTATGTAATCGTAAAAAAAGGCGGCAAAGCTGGTGAACAAGTTGAAAAACACAATCACCCAGAAGCAAACGTAATCTTTACAGTAGTAAAAGGTAAAGTACAAGTGTTCCTTAACGAAACAGAAGAACACGTACTCGTACCAGGCCAAGTACTAGAATTCAACGGCGACAACTACATCCAAGCAACACTTGTTGAAGACAGCGAATTCGTAGTAAACCTCATCCACAAACCTGAATAAATCATAACCACCCGTAGAACGGGTGGTTTGCTCTGACCCTATAAGGGTCTTTCTCTAGTGGTGGCCCTCTAAAGAGGGCATTGAATGATCTGACAACCACTCTATTACCACTGGCTGCCCCCTACTCGGGGGCTTTTATTTTGCCTATTTTACTGGCTCACCCGTAAACGGGTCGGTGTATTCTTTAAAGTTTAATGTATCTTGCGCTATATCCTCTTGTAGTTGATTGCGAATATACTCTTTTATCGCTCCTTCATATCGTCCTACCGTATCCACATAATATCCTCTACACCAGAAATGTCTATTTCCATACTTATATTTTTAAATTTGCGTGTTTATCGAATATCATGAGGCTACTTTTTGCTTTTTTTAAATATCCCATAAAACTCGATACGCTTAAATGTGGTGGTATCGTTACCAGCATATGAATATGATCCGGACAGCATTCCGCTTCTATAATCTCTACATTTTTTCCTCTTACATAAATCTCGTAAGATTTTACCTACATCAGCTTTTTATCCGACCATAAATTATTTGTCTTCTATACTTTGGAGCAAAAAAACAATATGATATTTACATCTCCATTTACTATGTGATAAGCTTTTTTTACGTCATTCATTGACATTGAACCTCCTATGTTGAAATGTTGTGGTTGCCAGACCAACTTCATTCTATCACTAGGAGGTTCTTTCCTTTTCTCTAAGAATTTTTACCGACCCCCAGTTTAACTGGGGGTTTAGTCATGCCTATTCGGCGTACAAACACTAAAGGACAGTTGAATTAACTCAACTGTCCTTTTTGTATGAACTATCTAATATATGCACTATCTAATCTATATATTATCTAATTACTATCTTTCAACTAGAAGAACACATGATACGCCCGATCAAAGGCATAATGTGCCGCTGTATAAAACGGATCACCATACTCAAAGGCACCTTCATGCTTTACATTAACATTCATAGCTTTAAGATCTGTTTCTAAGTTACCATCAAAATCATAATACTTAGTCGCCCTGAGCAATCCCTTTTTATACCAGACTCTTGTTCTTTATGTTTAACAATAATTGGTTTAGCCTGCTCACGAGAACAATCTTTCAGATTTTCCTTTTTCACAATCGAGCCAAATGAGTACTCATAATCATAGTCTGCCGTTACAACCCACTCAATAGTCTGTTTCTTTTTATACTCAACGAGATAGACGTTAAATAGTAAAGTATAGTTTGGAGGATTATGCTCCACACTTCGCACGGAGTTTAAATCAATAAACATCTCTGATTCGTCGGTTACTGAAGTAGATTTAAAATGCTCAGCATGTTGTAGTTCATATAATGATATAACATTAGATGCCTCAGAACCTGTAGGCACCTCTTTTGATGATCCAAAAGAAATTTTTTTACTAAATTTTTAACATATTCTCTCTCTAACATACTCTATTCTTTATAATAATACATTATATAAAAAGATTAGAGCACTAAAACAATGCCTCATCGTTTAAAAGGAATTATAGATTGTAAAGTCGCTTACGTCAAAGCGTTTTGTATGGCCTGGCGCAGGCACGCAGTCTGGATGAGGGTATCCTATAGGGAATATCGCTACAGGAATGATATTATCTGGCAAAGCATAGGCTTCTCGTACTTTAGCGGGATCAAAATGAGCAATCCACGTTGTTCCTAAGCCTATATCTGCCACGGTAAACATGAGGTGAGAACCTACGATACTTGCATCTACAACGCCCATATCCGCATCATCGTATTCCCGTTTCCAACTCACTGTATTATCGTAACAAACAATAATCGCCAACGGCGCATTAAAGTGACCATTAGTGCAATCTTTTAGTTTATTAAGACTATCTACCGTATTCAGCACAAGTAAGCGTTGCGGCTGATAATTATGAGCCGTAGGGGCTAATCTCGCTGCCTCTAACAAGATATCTACCTTCTCTTGCTCAACGGGCTTCGTATCAAATTTTCGCACTGAATACCGCTCTGTGGCTAACGCTTTAAAATCTTTCATTAGATCTCACTCCTTAATGTTATATTAGGCATCATATTTTAATCAGAAAAAAATCATAAAACCTACTAATTATAAGATTTTAGTATTATTTATGTAATTGATTTATATATAATTTCGAGTCTATCAATAAAATCTATAGGAATTTGTGTAGCTTCTTTATATTTTTTTGTTTTTAATTCATTAATTAAGTCTACAATATGCTTTGAATCGTCATCTCCACTAACTTCTGGCTTAAAAACGCCTCTGCATTCAGCTATAAGAGAACTGACAAGTAGTTTATCATTTAATAATAGTGCCGTCATAATCAATACACCATAAATCCCTTTTTAATGATTTCTTATCTCTACTTGTTATTTCACCTTTTCTCTCGTTTAAGTACACCATTTGGTACGATGGTATATAAAAATATTACCTGGTATATTATATACAGATCGACAACCAAAGAAATTTAAACTATGAGCTGCACAATTACGAAAACGACGAATTGCCTCTAATGTATTAATTAATAACTCTATTTTATCTTTACACGTAATCAAATCAGTAGGAAGTAAAAAGATTAGCAACTTCTCTTTTATGTTTTGTACTTAATAATCTAAATATATTAATAGCACTGCCAAAAAGAAATGTTTTTAAATAAAATCCATGGTGGAACATGATTATGATGTTTTTAAATAATACTTCGTAGGCTGTTTTTGCATTACATATATCAAGCTGTTTATTAATCTCTTGCTTTACCTTTGCAAAGCTAAGATGGTTTATCTGTCGTTTATAGTATCTAGTACGTAAATAATCATCTTGATGTACCCCTAAATGATTTGAGATTACATAGGAAAGTCTTGTCTTAAATAATGTTTCAATCATTAAACTATATTTCATTGTTATAGATTGAATACCTTTTATCTATAAAAGAAAAAAATATAAATATCTTCTAGCTGTACATTTGGTTTAAATTTATCATTTGAAGACATGAATACAGATTTATAGCCATTGATCAAATCATAATAAGAAGACGTCATAATAAGGCGTTTTGCTCTATCTCGATTGGTAATAACAAGATTACGAGACTCTAATAAGTCAAGTTGCTTATCTAAATCCAGAAAAAGGTTTATCAAAAGCCATAATTAAACTCCCTATATAAATAAAAAAAGGCACTATCAAAAAGATAGCGCTTTTAGTGACCAACGCCCTTAGCGTTGAAGTCTATTCACTATCTATAGTATATCACAATTAATGAATATCTCAAGACATGGGAACATAACTAATTTGCATCATGACGATTAATTTAAGAACTATAATGCTATAATTGCAATAAAATGTATAACGCTTTTTAATGTTTATAATTCGCTATATAAATAAAAAGTCCTTTAAAGTAAAAGACCTCTAGTTAATTTTTTTCAACTAGAGGTCAATTTTTATGTGTATTATTTTTTTAAGACGGCTAATTACTTCGTTAGTAATGTTCTCGATTTTGCTGTTAGCGTCAGCCGCACGGATTGTGTACGGATCATCCAATACTACGTCCATTTGTTTTTCAACGCGAATAGCTTCCACAGCGTTGTGAATTGCTTGCATCATAGGTTGAGCAATTTTGTTGATTTCTTCGTTTTCTTTTTGAAGCAATGGAGCTACAGTTTTGTTGAATTCAGCTTCTGCTTGTGCAGAGTCTTGAATTTTTTCAATTTCTTGTACTTTTTTCTCAATTTGTGGACGGTATTGAGCGTCTACTTGTTGCATTTTCATATCTAATGCACCATAGCCAGGGTAGCTATTTACTACTTGGCTCATATTTACTAAGCCAATGTTAGCAGCACTTGCTACTGCAGCAGTAGCAGAGATAGCACCAACGATAGCTAAGGTAGTCAATTTTTTAGATAATTTCATCTGAAATCCTCCTCGATTAAAAGTGTCACTATACAATCCAATAGTGTACTATTTTTACTATATCAAATCTCGCTAACTTTCACAAGACTCTGTTAAATAGCATAATAAAGCCCTATGAAATGCTTATGAATGTCTATAGAATTAAAACAATACCCACAGGTATGCTCTGAAGCCCTTAGGGCAGTCATGACGGACATATTCAGAACACATACGTGGGTATTGAGGCTTTCACCAATTATTTATAATTCAGTAACGAATTATTGTTCATCGTTAATATAGATGTATTTATCGGATTTCAATTTGGACACGAGGTCAGGTACCAAACCGATGAGACGATCAAAGCTGCTGCTGTAAGGGTTGCCCTTAATGTTGAACAACTCGATGCGGTCCCCTTTGATAACAAGGATAGCGCTTGGTTCCATTTTGGCACCGCCGCCACCGCCGCCACATTCGTGGTTTTTTTGTTCGCCGTGTTGTGGTTTGTACCAGTACCGAAACCAAATGTTACGTCAACGAATGGAACGAGCGTAGTATCGCCGATTTGTACAGCTTCGCCTACTACCGTTTCCACTTTGATCATATTTCTGAATTTCTCGAATAGGACTTCCAAATTCTCTTTTACATTACTGTTTTCCATCACAGTACCTCCGCTTTTTGTGAAAGTATCATTGCTGTACGTTCAATACTTAGGTTTTTCATACTATGTATTTACTTCTATATGACATATACATTATTTGTAGACCTTATATATTGTCTTAATACAGCTCATTTACTTAGTTGACTTAATGTATCCTTACGCTGTTTGGCCTTGTGCGGCTTTCAGCTTTTCTAACTGTTTTGCTTCTTTCCGTTTAACCCAGAAGACGCGAGCGCTTTCACCCAATAGGGAACGCATTGGTTTAGATACCAAGAATCTAGTACCATGCCAAGCCAATACAGCGAGAATCATACGACCTTTGATGTGACCGCTGCCTTCGCCGGCCCAGTTCACATAATCGAGCTCAATGTTCTCTGCTTGTTCAGGCCAAATGCTGTACAGCATAGATGCAATAATCCCCATGCGATATGGGTCACCGATACCAAATCGACCTTCTATCGCCACATCCCGTGGTTTAGAGTGATCATAACATCGTTTTGACACAAGGAATAGCTGACGCCACAACTCTGTATTTCGTACATGTTTCATGAACCAGAATGTAGGAACTTCAGACTTGAATGATGCTACCGGATCGTTTGGATCTGGCTTTGCAAAACGACTTTTTACAGTTGTTTTGATATCATTTACCTTCGTAAATACCTTTTCCTTGATGGAACCGTCACTGTTGAAAGTAACGCGACTTACCACTTCGTCATCGTCTTGAATATGGGCCGTTGGGTCTTGCTGAATAGAGTCATATCGATCAGCACGAGCCTGTGCATCCATATCTTTAGAACCTGGTGCAGGACGTTCAACGCGCTCATTGGATTTTGGGAGCTACCCGCCCCTGGTGATTCTTCGTCACCAAAGGTTGTAGTAGAACCTTGAGAGCTCTTCAAATCTTCAAAGCTAGTGCCATTAGAGCTTGCAGAAGGACCTTGTCCGCCCCCTTGCATAGCTTTAGCAAAAGCCTCTGCTTGTGACATATCATCATCGTCCATTACTTTTTGGTATTCTTCGTCAACGCGATTTTCAAGCCATTCTTCATAGTCTTTCACAGGACCTATCTTGAGCATGCCCAAAACGTATAATTCCTTAAAAAATGGTTTGCCCTGTAAATACGCTAAATGAAGTGAAAGTACACGCCACAGCCATTTAACGCGAACTTCTGCGCGATACGGCGAGCGGCCGTCAACTTCGATGCTATATGTGATTGGTGTCAGTAGGATAATCAAGATGAGTGCTGCAATGATGGCCACGATAACGAGGGCCACAATAGCCACTGTACTCAACCACATCACCTCCTTAGGTGTTCCTATGATTAGTTTTCAATACCTTTTCGAGCCATTACGCCTTGAAGGTAGTAATGTTTAACCTCTTTCATTTCCGTTACAAGGTCTGCCTCATCGATCAATTCTTGAGGAGCCCCACGGCCCGTGAATACGAGTTCCGTTTCTGGATGACGAGCATCAAGCAACGCCTTTGTTTTATCCCAAGAAATGAGTTCAAAGAAGAGCGCCATGTTGTACTCATCTAGAACGACGAGATCGTAATCACCACTACCGATGGCAACTAGAGCACGTTCGTAGCCTTTTTCAATGAGTGCTACATAATCCTTAGGGGGATTGCCAGATTCAAAGACAACGACTTCATCGCCCCATTTAGCGAGTTCGTCCTTGCTCTTCATCCCTTCTTTTATGATAAAGAATGGCTTGCCCACAGTTTCTAACGTTAAATTAGTTAAGGTAGGTAAAATAGTATGTTCACTATATACTTTAGATTTCATAAATTGCAAAAAGAGGACTTTCTTGCCAGCGCCGATGGCACGGATTGCTAGACCAATAGCAGCGGTCGTTTTGCCCTTGCCTTCGCCGGTATAAACTTGTACATAGGCCTTCATAGATATACCTCCGTTCATATACTTTTTATTTTACAATATATATGCAAAAGAAGAAAAAAAGAACTTGCTATAGTGCATTTGCACATATAACAAGTTCTTTTTATATGAAGTCTATTAGATTATTTACTCAACAATTAGAAAATTACATCATCGTCGAGTCCTAAATAATGTAACGATTAGTTACTAATTGGCAAGAAAATCATAGGGTCTACAGGAGCGCCATTTAAACGTACCTCGTAGTGAACGTGGGCGCCTGTACTTTTACCAGTACTACCCATCAAAGCTATAGTTTGGCCTTGTTTTACACTCATCCCTACCGTCACAAGTACAGCACTGTTATGGCCATAACGAGTTACGAAGCCATTGCCGTGATCGATTTCAACGAGGTTACCATAACCACCGTCAGTATAACCAGCGAACGTAACTACACCAGCTGCGGTCGCTACGATTTGTGAACCATAGTCATCCGCGATGTCGATACCTTCATGGAACGCCCCAATAGCACCTGTCACAGGATCTACACGGCTACCAAATGGAGATGTAATAACGCCCTTGCTCGGCCAGATGCTTGGTGTCGTACTGTTCACAGCACCACCAGAACCAGCGGAGAAGTTGATGGATTGCAATGCCATCAAGTCTTGTGCACCACCATCGCGAAGGATGTTGCGCATCGTATAGAAGCTAACGAGTAATTTTTGCGCATCTTTGTCCATTTTAGACAAACGAGCTGATAATTGTGCCGCTGTTAGCGTCTTTACTTCGCTATCATCAGCGGCTACCGCCTTTGGGTCGCTACCATCCCCGCCACCTTGAGCCGGTGTGCCAGATTCAGCGCCTTTTAGCATTTGCTTATTCTCTTCGCTAATTTGATTTAAGTTTTGGATTTTCTTATCTAGAACCTCTGTTTTTTGTTGTAACAATTTCAGTTGTTCTGATTGCAATTGCGTTTGTTGCCGTAATTGCACCACCTCGGCTTGTCGCACGATGCCCCAAATGCCGAGTACCACTGCCGCGATGATTAGGATAGAGCCAACAATAGCTGCTATCTTCGCCTGCTTTGTGGTTAACGTCAATATGCAGTTGTCACCATTTCTTTCAACTTTGTTTGAAATGAATGCCGGTAAATTCAATATAACCCTTCCTTATTTTTGAAACGATGGCGCTCGTCAACGCTTTCCTCATTGGTACGTTCGCCCAACGCTTCGTTCAAACTTTTCTAATTCTTCTTGTGAAAGACTAACAAGACTTTTACCTTTCACAATTGGTTTACTAAAAATACGGGATTCGCTACGACCGTAAATACTGGAAATGCAGATGCCGTTATTGTTGCCATCAAGCAAGGTAAGTGCAAAGGACAGATCATTACCGATATTTTCAAAGGCGTTATATTTAATAAAGCCAATTTTTTGTATCGTATTGCTCTGCGTATTGCGGATAGCCGCTTGCTCAGTCAACAAGGACTCAAGGCCCTTCGCAGCATCGCGAATTTCGCTAACCTCTACAGATAATTTACGCTCTAAGCTCGCACCATTGTCCCCTTGCATAAAGAAATCGTATTTCTTTTTCAAGCTGCCTAGACGAATGTGTAAGATTACACAATACACCAATACAGCGATAACAAGAACAATAGTGGCCATACCAATCCACGGTTGAATCGATTCGAACATGTATATTCCTTCCTATACAATCATCAAAACTCCAACACTTAATTATACCATTCTAATTGTGAAAGTTAAATGACTGTATACAATTTAATTTAATATCTCTAATATAGATAAACGATATCTATATAACAATTTATATAACGAGTATGTAATGCTATATCTACATATATGTATTAGATACATATTATAATGCTATATTAGCCCTCTAATTCGTCAATAAACGGGCTTATCGCTCGTTCTAGTATACCATGTAGAGCCGCTATGAGTACACCGTAATTTACGATTGGCGTACCTTGTACAACGGCACATTCAATACGTCGTAATACTTCGCGGCGTGTGAGCATACAAGCACCACAATGGATGATCAAATCATATTGTGATACGTCTTTAGGGAAAGCTCCCCCACTAGTGAATTCTAGCTGTAAATCTGTATGACCTTGCTTTTTAAGGAGATTAGGAATCTTTACAGTACCAATATCATCACATTGGCGGCGATGTGTACAACCTTCGCTAATAAGAACCTTAGAACCTGGTTTCAAATTCTTAATGGCATTAACACCAGCTACTAAGTCCTGTAATTTACCTTTAAAACGAGCCATCAAAATAGAAAAAGAGGTCAACGGAATTGTATGCGGCGTCAATTCATCGACACGATCAAAGGCTTGAGAATCACAGATAACCATTTTAGGTGGATGTGTAAGAGAGTTAATCATAGACGGTAACTCTTCTGTTTGACACACCAAGGCTAAGCCTTTGTAATCTAAGATTTCACGAATCGTTTGTACTTGTGGCAAAATAAGGCGGCCCTTTGGCGCTGCACTATCAATAGGACACACAAGAATGATGGCATCCCCCTCTTCCACAAGGCCTTGTAAAAGGGTTTGCTCCCCTTCTACATCAAGAGGCGTTAAACCGCCAAGTAAATCTAATAATTCAATCCGTTTTGTATTAGAAGTAAAATCAGCTGAACCAATTACGGTAGCAAGATCACTTAATCCCTTATGAGATTTAATATAAGCAGATGTATTTGATTCAACTTTTTCTTTATCAGCTGTATTTGATTCAACTTTATCTGTATTAGCTGTATTTAATTCAACTTTTTCTTTATTTTCTGTATTAATTTCATTTACGAATAACGCAATAGGCACATTATTTTTGTTTTTAAAAGCCCTAACCAATGCATGTCATCAGCGGTTGGTTCTTCATCGGTACGAAGCACATAGACGGCAAGGTTAATCTTTTTTACAACCGCTTCTGTCTTTTCCAAGCGCAATGCACCAAGTTCAGTTGTATCATCAATACCTGCTGTGTCAGTAATAACTACAGGACCTAGCGGCAAGATTTCCATAGACTTGCTCACAGGATCTGTCGTCGTACCTGCCACATCAGATACTAAAGACACAGGCTGATCAGTTAACATATTAATCAATGTAGACTTACCAGCGTTACAACGGCCAAAAAAGCCTATATGAACGCGATTTGCTTTAGGTGTTTGTTCCATAGTCTATCCTTGTAACTTAACGTATATATCTTACAAAAACATTCTAGTAGTACTGAAATTGTTTTCTTTTACTAGAATTATTTTCTTGTGCTAGAATTGTTTTCTTTTGCTAAAATTATGTTCTTTTACTAAACCCTTAAATACAGTAAAAGCGCAGCCCGTAGACTACGCTTTTACCGTGGATTGTAAATTGTATTTACATTATACAGAAATATTATCAACTTGTCATTACTAATTTCACATAGGCTAATGCTAATTTTAGTATCTAGAGTATACTTTTTAAGTAAATATCCACTATATGTAGTAACTACTAAGAATGAGTATTGAGTATAGTACTAGTGCGATTATGGGTAATAGCTAATTATACTCTAAACTCCATTGCTTCTGTATCTTCTGTTTGGTCTTGACCATCCATGTATGCGATGAGTCTTTCCAATTCGGCTTCAGAGGAGAAAGCAATTTCAATCTTGCCTTGTACCTTTTTACCAGCACGGAACTTGATATTTACAGGAGATCCTAAGCTTAATTTTAAACGATCCATCAAGGCACGTACTTCTGCCGTACTTTGCGGTTTATTTGTTTTAGTCTTAGGAGATTTGTTTTGCATAGACTTAACAAGAGCCTCTGCTTGACGAGCACTTAATTCGCCCTCTTTAATCCGTTCGGCTGCTTCTATCTGTTGAGCTGCGCTACGAAGTGCCAACAACGGACGAGCTTGACCTACTGTTAAGTCCCCTTCAATAAGGTCTTTTTGTACAGAGTCACAAAGTTTTAAAAGGCGAACCATATTGGCAATATAAGAACGACTGCGGCCAAGACGAGCAGAAATCATTTCTTGCGTTTGTTTATACGTATCCATTAAACCTTGATAAGCCAAAGCTTCTTCAATTGGATCTAGCCCTTCACGTTGCAAGTTTTTCAACGAGGGCTACTTCAGTCATTTCTTCTGTATTATATTTCTTTACAATAACTGGAACTGTTTCTAAACCAGCAATAATAGCTGCGCGGTAACGACGTTCACCAGCTACAATTTGGTATTTATTCTTTTGTTTACGTACTACGATCGGTTGGAAAATACCAAGATTTTTAATAGATTCAGCTAATGTGGCTAAACTATCTTCATCAAAACTTTTACGAGGTTGATCTACATTCGGAACTAATTCAGAAATCGGTAATTCATGGATTTCCTTTTCAGGCAATACTGACTCTACAGAGTCAACTTTCATCAAATTACCAAGGCCCTTACCCAATCCGGACGCTTTGCTTTTTTTACTTTAACTTCTCTAGGCATATAACTAACCTCTCTCACCTTACATATAGCATTTATTAAGACTTAGATGCTTTAATAACTTCTTTAGCCAATTTAGTATATACATCTGCACCTTTGGATTTTGGATCATATACGATAATCGGCTCCCCATAACTTGGTGCTTCACTAAGTCGTACATTACGAGGAATAATTGTTTTATATACTTTACTGCCAAAGAACTTTTTAACTTCATCAGCTACTTGAATAGATAAATTTGTACGACCATCAAACATAGTCAACAATACACCTTCAATTTCAAGGTCTTTATTAGAAGTTTGTTGTACGATAGTTATAGTCTTAACTAACTGACTTACCCCTTCTAATGCATAGAATTCACTTTGAATTGGAATCAATACACTATCTGCTGCTGTAAAAGCATTTAAAGTTAACAAACCAAGGGATGGCGGACAATCGATGATAATAAAATCATATTCATCACGCACTGGTGCCAAAGCTTTTTTCAACATTGTTTCACGTGAAACAACGGAAACCAACTCTACTTCTGCACCAGCTAATTGAATTGTCGCAGGCGCCACAAATAGCTTTTTAAGCATTGTAGGCTGAACAATATCAGCAATAGGTTCACCATCTATTAGAACATCGTGCACACAGAGTTCTAAATCATCCTTTTCAATGCCTAAACCAGAGCTTGCATTACCTTGCGGATCCAAATCAACAAGTAATACTTTCTTGCCTGCATCAGCTAAACAAGCACTCAAATTTACTGATGTTGTAGTCTTACCAACACCGCCTTTTTGATTAGTAATAGCTATAACTTTGCCCACTTAATTCACCTCGCATATACGTTCAAAAATAGTTCTTTTTCATTATATCATAAAACAACTGTAATTATGGTAATTACAAATCAAATTCTTAAAAATTAATCTATTTATATATGTAATTACATTTTTAAAAATAAATTTCTGATCAGAATCAGTTAGCTTATATGTGAATATCTAACTGAATAATCTATTCTGATTTACAATTACAATTGTTTCACGTGAAACAATTGTTTTTCTATTCATAAATGCATAATATAATTCTACAAAAATGTTTCACGTGAAACATCTTATAATCTAAAAGAAAAATAAAAAAATCATAATAGAAATCACAATAGAAATAATAGTAGCAAAACATAACTGTAGAAATCATAAGAGAAATAGTTGTGGGAATTACACTAACAGTAAAAAGAAATAGTAGAAACAAAAAACTTTAGAGAAATAGTCACAAAAATATTAGGTTAAAAAAATATGGTTTTAATATAAATGTATACGAAACAGTAAAATTTAACTAAATTTTTTTATTGATACTAGATCGCATTACTAATTCAAAAACACGATAATATCGTAAGTTAGAGTTTTATATAAGAGTATACGATTATAAGTGTATAATCGTATAACTATATAGGTATATAAAAATATAATACAATTAGAAACAACAATTCATATAAATGTTTCACGTGAAACAATTATATGAATTAAAATTTATTTACATTAAACTTTAGATATTAAACTAGAATAACTAATAAAAATAAAAGATCTTATAACTATAATATCTAATAAAGTAGAGATATTGTAACTATAAGATCTAATTAAATTATAAGTAATACAACTCTAACTATATTTATAGTAAAACTGTAATAGTTTTAAAGCCTTAATTATGTATTAACAATATGTATTAAAAAAATATCTATTACTATATGTAGTGTATATATGCTAATAACTTTTATTTCAAAACTACATATAGATATAGCTTTAAACTATATCTATATAGTACTAAATTATATGAGAATACAGGCCCTATAAGCTTTTGACAGGCTTTCATCATATCTATATACTAGTAACTAGGTAGTAATTAGATTGATTATCTTTAATATAGTTTAATTGACTATACGATCTAACTATACAAATAATAGTAAGCAAACACGCTCTACGGATACGCAGAGCTTTTTATTTTGAAGAGGAGGCGTTTCCATGCCCATCTATAACGGAATGCTTCCTGCCATCGATAAAGCAGAAGTAAAACGATACGCAGGACTTCGTCACGCTGAGGATTTCCCACAAAATTACGTTGACGAAGCATGTAAGGAAATCCAGTTATTAGCTACACCTAAAGGTGTATACCAAGAATACGATTATGATGCAGAAACTAAAACAATTTTGAGTAATCCACCGCTTAAAATTGAAGGTTCTATCATTGAAAAACACTTAGAAAAATCTACAAAAGTCTATGTACTAGGCGTAACAGTAGGCGAAGATGTAGAAATTCGTAGTGAACAATTGTTTAAACAAGGCAATTATACAGTAGGCTTATTGCTTGATGCAGCTGCAACTACAGCAGTAGAGCAGGTAGCGGATCAAGTAAACGAAGTAATCAATACAATCGCTAAGAAACAAGGTTATAAACCAACATGGCGCTTTAGCCCTGGTTATGGCAACTGGCCATTAGAGATTCAACCTCAATTAGCTAATATTATTAAAACAGAGCTAATCGGCTTACAAGTTACGGAGAACTATTTATTGTTCCCACGTAAATCTGTAACGGCGATTATCGGTTTAATGCCAGCAAATGAAGACCTTAAAACAAAACGAGGCTGTACTTCTTGTTCACAACAAGACTGCGCATCTCGTAAATTACCTGAAAAAGCAACTACTAACGACCAAAATAAGGCAGAGGAAGATAGTAGTAAAACTACTGCTGATGTATCAGGTATCGCTATGAAAGGCCAACCAACAGAATAATGTTTCACGTGAAACAGTTATAATTTTAGGATGTTAAAGGAAGATGTTTATGTATATTTGATGGTGCTATGGGCACAATGCTACAAGCAGCAGGCTTAGAAGAGGGCTATTGTCCAGAGCTATTTAATGTAGAGAGACCAGAAGTTGTAAAGAATATTCACGCACAATACTTACAACATGGCAGTGATGTTATTACTACTAACACATTCGGTGCATGTGGTCTAAAATTAGAAGATTACGATTTACAAGATCGAGTAAGAGAAATTAATATTGCAGCCGTAAAGGTAGCAAAAGAAGCTATTGCAGAGGTTAAACCATCCGCCCGTGTAGCTGGTTCTATGGGTCCTACAGGCCGTTTCTTGCAACCACTAGGCAATATGAGTTTTGACTCTATTTATGACACGTACCGTGAACAAGCAGATGCATTGATTGAAGGTGGCGTAGATTTCATTATCATTGAAACTATCATCGACGTACAAGAAATGCGTGCCGCATTATTGGCATCTCTTGACGCTCGTGAAGCAGCAGGGAAGACAAAGGAAGATGTACAAATCATCTGTCAGTTTTCTTTCAGTGAAGACGGACGTACTATTACAGGTACTCCGCCTGCAGTAGCAACTGCTATTGTGGAAGCTATTGGTGCTGATATCATCGGTATTAACTGTTCTCTTGGACCTGAACAAATTACACCGCTTATCGAAGAGATTGCTAGCGTTACTAATTTGCCAATCAGTTGCCAACCAAATGCAGGTATGCCGCAACTGATTAATAAGCAAACTGTATTCCCACTTACAGCAGAAGAGATGGGCCCATTGATGCTTCCAATCGTTGATGCAGGGGCTAGCTATGTAGGCGGCTGCTGCGGTACAACACCAGCTCATATCCAATCTATTTCCAATGCTGTAAAAGCACATACTCCTAAGGAGCGTGCTCATGTCGAACCTAAAACAATCATTACAAGCCGTACTAGATTGTTAGAATTAGGTCACAATACAAAACCACTTATCATTGGTGAACGTATTAACCCAACAGGCCGTAAAGTTTTAGCCCAAGAATTACGCGATGGTTCTTTCATCCGTGTAAAACGCGATGCGTTAGACCAAGTAGAAGCAGGTGCAGACATCCTCGATGTAAACATGGGTGTAGCTGGCATGGACCAAACGCCATTGATGGAGCGTGCTATCTTTGAATTATCCATGCTCGTTGAAACTCCATTGTCCATCGATACATTGGATCCAGCAGCCATGGAAGTAGCTCTAAAAAACTACCCAGGCCGCGCCCTAATCAACTCCGTAAATGGGGGAGGAGGAGTCCATCACTCAAGTTATGCCTTTGGCTAAACGTTATGGTGCAGCATTACTATGCTTGCCAATATCTAGTGGTGATCTTCCTGAAAAAGCAGAGGACCGCGTTGCTTTAGCTGAAAGCATCGTAAATCGTGCTTACGGCTATGGTCTTCAACCACATGACTTATTACTTGATCCATTGGTATTAACACTTGCCAGCGGTGAAGATAGCGCACGTCAAACATTGCGTACATTACAGTTATATAAAGAGAAATTTGGCTTCCCAACAGTAATGGGCTTGTCCAATATTTCCTTCGGGATGCCTCAACGTCCATACTTAAACGGTCAATTCTTAACAATGGCTCTTGCTTGTGGCTTAACAACACCAATTATGAATCCATTAAATTATCCAGCTAAAAAAGCTTTTGTATCTAGTACAACGCTATTAGGTTGGGACCCAGGTTCTGCTCAATTCATTAAAGAATATGGCTACGAAGACGAATCAAGCGCTCCAGGCAACTCCGCTCCGAAAGGTCCAGAGAAAAAATCCTTCGACAGCAATGATCCATTAGCAAATATTCGTGCTTGTGTAGAACAAGGGGAGAAGGAAGCCATCGTCGAGCTTGTTAAAAAAGCCTTAGCAGACGGCATGGACCCATTAGATATTACGAAAAAAGGCTTATCTGAAGCGATGAACGTAGTAGGGGACAAGTTTGGTTCTGGTAAATTATTCTTGCCACAAGTAATGCTTGCTGCTGAAACAATGCAGGCTGCTTTCAATACCATTAAAGAAATTATTCCTGCTAGTGAAAGTTTAGATAAAGGTACAGTCGTTGTAGCTACCGTTAAAGGTGACATTCACGATTTAGGTAAAAATATCGTAGCGGCCTTACTTGAAAACAATGGTTACAAAATTGTCGACCTCGGTAAAGACGTTGATCCAGAAGTTATCGTTCAAGCTATTAAAGACAACAAGGCCGCTCTCGTTGGTATCTGTTCCTTGATGACTACTACAATGCCTCAAATCGACAATACTGTCGCTGCAATCCGTGCAGCAGGCCTCAAAACTAAGATCATGGTAGGTGGCGCCGTAGTATCCCAAGACTACGCAGACCAAGCGGGTGCAGATATCTACGCTAAGGATGGTATCGCAGCCGTTAACCACGCTAACGATTTCTTTGAAACTTTAGAGAAATAATTTAAAATAAAGAGGTACATGATGACATTAAGAGAGAAACATCAACAAGGAAAGTTCACTATTACAGTTGAATTAGACCCACCGAAAAGTAGTTCTGCGGAAAAGGTTTTTGAACAAGCGGCTCGTTTGAAAGGGAAGGTTGATGCTATCAACATCGCTGACAGCCCTATGTCCAAAATGCGTATGAGCCCAATTTCCTTGTCCTACTTGTTACAACACAACAAAGAAATCGAAACAATTTTCCACCTTACTTGCCGCGATCGTAACATCATCGGTTTGCAATCCGAGTTGCTTGGCGCTGCAGCGTTGGGCGTGCACAACATTTTAACCCTTACTGGGGACAAACCAGACAATGGGGACCATCCATTTGCACAATCCGTATTCGAAGTAGATTGCATGGGCTTGCTCAATATTGCAAAAACATTAAATGCAGGTAAAGACCTTGCAGGCAACGACTTAGATGCACCTACAAGCTTCTACATCGGTGCTACTGGTAATCCTGGTGCTCCAGATTTAGAAATTGAACGCCAAAAATTGGCTGCCAAAATCCAAAATGGCGCGCACTTTGTTCAAACACAACCGATTTACGATTTAGAGCAAGCAAAACGCTACATTGATACAATGTCTGAATTCGATGTGCCTATTATGCTTGGCTTGATTCCACTTAAAAACTTCAAAATGGCTACATACTTACACGAAAAAGTGCCTGGGATCAACCTTACGCAAGAGATCCTAGACCGCGTTGAAAAGGGTGGCAAAGAAGCGGGTACAGAAATCGCTATCGAAACATTAGAGCAAATCAAGAAAATCGCTGCAGGCGTACATATTATGCCTTTAAACGATATCGATACAACATTACATATTATTGACCACGTATAAGTCATTAATAAGATTAACATAGAACACCTTTCCCACGACCTCCATAGTGAGCTAAGTCGACCTTAGGGAAAGAGAAAGAGGATGCAAATCATAGATTTGCATCCTCTTGTTATTTATATAGGACAGTATTTGTTTATATTGTGCTTACAAGCAACTATATTCCCCTTTAAAGATTACACTAGCGGTTTGTCTTTAATGTCTTTTGGTTTGCGTGGGTATTGCTTAGGTGTTGTACCTGTTTTCTTGATGTACAGGATAGCTCGTTTATCATCTAAGGTTGGCAGCGTAACGGTTCGTACTTCTTCAATCTTAGCTTTTAGTGTGCTGAGCGCTTTATTGGATTCGCCCACTTCTTCTTCGTAGATAGCGCCTTTTAGAGCCACCACGTAGCCACCTTCTTTTACGTAGGGCACAGTCCATTCCAAGAGAATAGGTAAACGTGCCACTGCACGGCTCGTAGCAATATCGAAGCTTTCACGGTAATCTTGATGACTAAGATCCTCGGCACGGCCATGTAAGGTCGTACAATTCGTCAGTTTTAGCTCATCCATAACGGATTCTAGAAAGGTAAGACGTTTTTTCAAAGAATCAAAGAGCGTAACCTTAAGACTACGGTCATAGATTGCCAGCGGAATACCAGGGAAACCAGCGCCAGTGCCAACATCGATGATAGACATGCCAGATTTAATGATATTTGAATCATAGCAGGAGAGGGAGTCGATCATGTGCTTCACTACAACCTCTTTCATATCTGTGATGCCCGTAAGGTTGAGGTATTTATTTGTTTCAATCATGCGCGCATAGTATACGTAAAAGTCCTTCGCCTGCTCTTCCATACAAGGCAAACCAAATTTGGTCATTTGATCCATCATGTATGAAACAAATTCAGACTCTGGTGCGATAGGCACATCGTATTTCTCTTTCATAAGTACTCCTAATGAATTATCTGATATTTATATAATGTAAAAAGCTATCCATATTTATTTAATAAAAAAATCATGTTATATAGCTCATCATAAAAATAAATCTACGTAATTAACAATATAATTAACAATATATGAAATAGTAAAATAGTATTTCTAATTTCAAATGCTATAAAAACTCAAAAAAATTTAAGCTCTACAGCTTATTTAATCAAATTTATATAAGTTGATATACAAAAAAACTAATAAAATGACCATACAAGCGAAATATTTAAGTATTATTTCTTTATATTATAGCATATTCTCAACTCATTCTCATTTATAAACCGAAATCTATGACCTGCATAACACAAATAGGGTAGAGGAGAGATGTTACACCTACATTATCATTTAAAATAAATAATTGAGAAATCGCTCCATCTTTTTGACTTATCTTTTGTGTATTTTGTCCTATTTCAATGTGTATGTAAATTTCAGAGTTTGTTTCTAATTTATCACTATGAACGTTTTCTTCATATATCGATTAAATTGTCTATTCCAAATGTACACTTAATATACTTCTCTGGTGTACATATTTTATACATAGGATAATAAGAGTTTTATAAATATTCATGCAAATATACACAAAATTCCATTATAATATGTATATAAAATTATACCTTGTTAAAATATATATCAAGGTATATACTTTTATTAACAAGGAGGTGATATGTATGACCACAGCAAAGCTTATTCGAAAATGGCCGCAGCCAGGCTGTACGATTACCAAAAGAATTTTCGGTTTAATGGTGATGAAGTAATCATCAACAAAATTGGAAATGTAGTTTTACTTATGCCAAAAGATGATGAGTGGGCAGGATTTATAGCCGGTTTATCATTATTTACAGATGATTTTATGTGTAACGGACGGAAGATATCGATCATCAGGAGCGTGAAGCCTTATGAAGTATATGTTAGATACAAATTTATGTATTTATGCCATTAAGCAAGAGCCAGAAGTTGTACTACAAAAAATTTTTAAAGCATCATCCTTCAGATATATGTATATCATCAATTACATATGCTGAGTTAATGCATGGTGTAGAAAAAGTCAATCTAAAGATAAAAATAGATTAGCTTTAACACTTTTTATTATCACCTATCCAAATTGTTGATTTTGACAGCCACGCTGCTGAGGAATATGGAAAAATAAAAGCGGATTTACAATCACAAGGAAAAGTTATTGGTCCTATGGATCTACTCATTGCAAGCCACGCAAAATCAAAGGGTCTTACCATTGTTACTAATAATACAAAAAGAATTTGAAAGAGTAACCCAATTAGAAGTTGAAGATTGGTCTAAACCATTGAGCTAATTAAAACTATAAATATTTACTAAAAAAAGCTAGCTAATCATACATTAGCTAGCTTTTTTTATATGCAATCCCATATTTTATTTGCTTCGGTTATATTGTTCCAATTGAATTAGCAGTACAGATACGTCCGCCGGGGATACGCCAGAGATACGGCTTGCTTGGCCGATGGAGTGAGGGCGAATTTTATTGAGCTTTTGTTGTGCTTCAAGGGAGATGCCCTTAATTTCTGTGTAATCCCATTCTTTTGGAAGAATTTTTTCTTCTAATTTGCGAACCTTATCGACTTGGTCCATTTGTTTTTTGATGTACCCTTCGTAGGTAATGGAAATGTCCACAGCTTCTTCTACGTCAGGTGTATAGCGTTTCAAACCAAATGCTTCAGCTACGACAGCATAGGATAGTTCGTTGCGTTTTACTAAATCGTAGGCATGAATACCTGTTCTAATCGGTGCTGTACCTAAGCTTTCAAGCAAGGCTTGCGTTTCCTTAGATGGATTGACAGGTGTGTTTCGTAAAAGCTCCATCGCTTCTTCGATATTAGCTTTTTTTGCAGTAAACTTAGTCCAACGGTCGTCTTTTACAAGACCGATTTCACGGCCTTTTTCAGTAAGACGCATATCTGCATTGTCTTGACGAAGCAATAGGCGATATTCACTGCGGCTTGTCATCATGCGGTACGGTTCGTTTGTACCTTTTGTTACGAGATCATCAATGAGAACGCCAATATACGCTTCGGAGCGAGCGAGAATGAAAGGTTCTTTGCCTTCAATCCACAAGGCTGCGTTAATACCAGCCATAAGGCCTTGAGCCGCTGCTTCTTCATAGCCAGATGTACCATTCGCTTGACCAGCAGAGTAGAGGCCTTCAATATGTTTCACTTGAAGCGCTGGCGTCAATTGCGTTGGGTTTAAGCAATCGTATTCGATAGCGTATGCAGGACGCATGATTTCAACATTTTCAAGACCAGGAATGGTACGAAGGAACGCATATTGTACATCCATAGGAAGGGACGTACTCATGCCTTGTACATACATTTCGTTTGTACTAGTACCTTCTGGTTCTACGAATAATTGATGACGTTCTTTGTCGGCAAAGCGCACCACTTTATCTTCGATAGAAGGGCAGTAACGAGGGCCTACACCTTCGATTTTACCGCTGTACATTGGAGCTCGGTGAATATTGCTATGAATAATTTCATGAGTTTTCTCGTTAGTATACGTCAACCAACATACGTCTTCATTACGATTGATCCACTCGTCCATATAGGAGAAGGAGTGATGGTGAGCATCGCCTGCTTGTTCCACCATGTTTTCAAAGTTAAGGGTCCGTTTGTCTACGCGAGCTGGCGTACCAGTTTTAAAGCGCATCAATTCAATGCCATTATCTAGCAAAGATTGGGAGAAATGTTCTGCTACGCGTTGACCATTTGGGCCACCTACATAATCGATATCGCCGATGAGGATTTTACCTTTCAAGTAGGTACCTGTACAAAGAATAACAGCTTTAGCGCCATAGAATTCGCCAAGCTCTGTAACAATACCTGTGACCTTGCCGTTCTCAACCTTGAGCTCAGTAACCATAATTTGCTTAACATTGAGGTTCTCTGTATTCTCTACCGTTTGTTTCATCAAATGTTGGTATTTAACTTTATCCGATTGACAACGCAAAGAATGCACGGCAGGGCCTTTACCCATATTGAGCATACGCATTTGGATAGCCGTAGCATCCGCATTTATACCCATTTGACCGCCTAAGGCGTCAACCTCTAAAACAAGATGGCTTTTACCAGGACCACCCACGGCGGGGTTACACGGCATAAGCGCAATATTATCTAAACTGATGGTCGCCATCAACGTGCGATGACCCATGCGGGCAGCGGCAAGAGCCGCCTCACAACCAGCATGACCACCACCGATGACGATGACATCATAATTATCTACTGTGTACATATCAATTTCCTTATATATCACTTATGTTGAAAGCTTATTTAATTTAAATCACGAGGCCGTAGGCCGAGTTTCCCCTATTCTCCATAGAGTGGCAATGAGGGCTTTCAAAAAACGACTTTACCTTCACTGTGGATTTCGTTTCACGAAATCTTACGTTCAGGACTAAGTGATGTGTGGGCCTCATACGTCGCAAAGCTCCTCTGCTGCCTCACACCCTACTTATGGCCCTTCTTAGTTAGACCTGGCCAGTGGAGGCTTTTTGGAAGTACTCATTGTCATCATCATTTACCTAAACAGAAGCGACTGAATAGTTCGTCGATCATGGATTCACGAATGGTGTCGCCCGTGATGTCGCCTAGTAGTTCCCAGGCGCTGCGCAGATCGGTAGCTACAAAGTCTACTGGCATGCCCATGTCGATGGAGGAGAGGGCTTGTTCGACTTGAGCCTTTGCTTGTTCCATGAGGCTGATATGGCGCACGTTACTGATCATGGCGCTGTTGTCTTGTTTACGCGACCGCCGTAGACGAGTTCTTGTACCCATTTAGAGAGAACTGCAGAGCCTTCGCCTTCTTTGGCACTGATGCGTTCGATAGCTGTAAAACTACCGTGTTCTTTAATATCTTCGTCTGTAACGACTTGTGCAACATCGGACTTATTGAGGAGTACGATGGTGTTCAAACCGCTGACAGAGGTCAAAATTTCGATTTCTTCAGGGGTTAATGGAGTAGACCCGTCGATAACGCAGAGCACAATATCCGCTTTGTTAATATAATCGCGAGCCCGTTCCACACCGAGGGCTTCTACCGTATCTTGTGTGTCTCGAATACCTGCCGTATCGATGAGGCGCAGAGAGATGCCTTCTACGGTCATATATTCTTCAATACTATCCCGCGTCGTACCCGGAATATCTGTTACAATAGCGCGGTTTTCGCGCAAGAGAGCGTTCATAAGGCTCGATTTACCTGCATTTGGACGGCCTACAATAACCGTCGTAATACCGTCGCGAATGAGGCGTCCCGTATTCGCTGTGGACAAGAGTTCATCCATAGCTTTCAAAATAGGCTGCAATTGATCGCGAACCTCTTGGCTCGTTACGTCCTCAATATCCTCCTCAGGATAATCGATGGTTACCTCTAAATGAGCAATCATAGCGATGAGCTGTTCACGCACATCTTTTACAAAGGACGAAACTGTGCCGTCCAGCTGCGATACAGCGAGAGAGAGGGAGTCCTCCGTTTTCGCTTCAATAATATCAATGATTGCCTCCGCTTGGGTGAGGTCGATACGTCCGTTCATAAAGGCACGTTTCGTAAATTCGCCAGCCTCTGCCATGCGTACATCATGATTTACGAGGAGTTTCAAGATTTGTCGAACCGGCACAATACCGCCGTGACACTGAATTTCTACCACATCCTCTGCCGTGTAGGAATGAGGGCCTTTCATTAATAACACAAGAACCTCGTCGATGGTCTTGTTCGTTGCAGGATCCACAATGGTCCCGTATTGAATCGTTCTATTTTGGCGGTCCATCAAAGGCACGGTGCCAGCGCTCTTGAACAGGCTATTTACAATAGGAAAACTATCCTTGCCGCTAACACGAATAATACCAACCCCGCCGATGCCGGGCGGCGTCGCAATGGCCGCTATTGTATCATCTATATACATAAAAATCTCCGTATTTCGATTAACTTTTATATTTTCTTCGCCTGTGAAAGTTAAACTAAACTAATCTTACCCGCGCGAAGATTAACTTAGGTTAGCTTTCACCATAACCTAAAGAATAAAGGGGGCAGCCCCCAAATAACCGAAAAAACCAGTTACTCGAAAGCTGCACCACTATATTATTTTTTGTAAGAAATCACAACGTGACGGAACGGTTCGTCCCCTTCGCTGTTCGTTACAATATGTTTGTCCCCTTGAAGGGCAGTGTGAATGATTTTACGTTCAAAAGCATTCATCGGTTCTAAGGAAACCTTTTGACGGTTGCGTTTTACCTTAGAAGCCAAGCGTTTCGCGAGATTGACCAATGTTTCTTCTCGGCGAGAACGGTAATTTTCCACATCTACAACGATGTGGCAGTGGCCGGATACATCCTTGTGAGCCACGAGATTAGTTAAGTATTGTATAGCATCCAATGTTTGACCATGTTTGCCGATCAAAATACCTAGCTCTTCGCCGTGTACTTGGAATGTAATTTTATCTTTCGTCATCATTTTTTCGATAACTACTTTGAGGCCCATTTGAGTAAACATATCATCGAGGAATTGTTTACCTTTTTCAGCAATTTCTTGTTGGTCTTCTTTTGAAAGTTCCTTTTTAGAAGGTTTTTCTTCTACTTCCTCATCAAAAGTTTCCACAGTTGCTGTTTCTTGCACTTCTGTTTCAGTCGTTGCAACCGGCTTGGAAGCAACAGCTACAGATTGTTCTTCTGCTTCAGCTACTTCTTCCACAGTAGCAGTTTTTGCCATAGCTGTGAAGAATAAGCGCACAACTGCTGGTTTACGACCAATGCCCAAGAAGCCATTAGAAGGTTGTTCTAAAACCTTAGTTTCAACTAATTCTTGGCCATCTACAGCCAATTGAGCTACACCTTTGGCAATGGCATCTTCAATGGTTTTAGCAGATACATCGATAAATTCCATAGTGTCTCCTATTTTTTAGCTTCTAAGCCTTTGTAAATGAAATGTTGTTGCACAAATTGGAACACATTGGATACGATCCAGTAAATAACTAAGCCAGAAGGGAAGTTAAGGGAGATGTAACCAATGAATAGAGGCATAAAGATTGTCATAATCTTTTGTTGTTGCGCCGCAGCACCAGTTGCACCGCTACCAGTTTGTTTGGACATAATCCAAGTGGACGCCGCACTCAATACTGGCAAAATGTACATTGGATCTGGTTCGCCAAGGCTAGGAAGCCATAAGAATTGTACATAGTTTTGATCGTATGGATAGCTTTGTAAAGCGTAGAAGATAGCGATCAAGAATGGCATTTGAACCAATAGAGGCAAGCAGCCAGCTAGTGGGTTAACGCCCATTTCTTTGTACAATGCACCCATTTCCGCTTGCAATCTAGCAGGATCATTTTTGTATTTGTTCTGCAATTCTTGCATGCGAGGCTGTAACTCTTGCATAGCCTTCATGGATTTAATTTGTTTAACAGTAAGTGGTGCTAAAATCGCTTTAATGAAGATTGTTAAAAGGATAATAGCTACACCATAGCTTGGATAACCTACCATTTGAGTTAATTGGAACGCATAAGTTACCAATGTAGTCATCAATTCAACGATAGGGTGGAATATACTACTTAAGAATTCCATTGTTTCTCCTTTTTCATACAGTCCGAAATCGTCCTTTGCGCATCTATATATCGTTATGGTATGGTCTAAATTTCATCCATACAGATGCTCAGGTATTTCCAAATCTGTGCTAAATGATCATAGTGAAAGTTACTTTCACAAAACACATAACCAGCCTAAGCCCAAGTGGGTTAGGGAACTGGATCATAGCCACCCTTATGGAAAGGATGACAGCGAAGAATGCGTTTTAAACCCATCCAGCTACCTTTCAAAGGACCATATTTTTCGATGGCCTGCAGAGTATATGTGGAACATGTCGGATAATAACGGCAACATCCAGGTTTTAAGGGAGATATGGCAAGCTGATAGAACCTAATTAAAAGTCGTAAAAGCATTGTTATATAGCGTTTCATAGAAATCTCCATATACACAAAAAGGACCAAAGCCTCTAACTTGTGGTCCTATTTATCATTTTGTACCAATAATTTGCTTTTTTTCGCAAGAGATACAAAATCTCCTTTTCCGCTTTTTTTCGTAGGTAGCGTTTTTTTCAGAGGGCCACGTCCAACAATTACGATATGATATCCCTTCGCGAATGGAATGTTGATTGAGGCGATATACCTCTTTCATAAGGCGTCTAGCTCGGTTGCGCTCCACTGCACAACCAACCTTTTTGCCTGTTACAAAATCCAATGCGAGTCGATTGCTTCGCCACGGGCATACGATAGAGTACACACATACGGCCTACTTCGTATTTACCGTGCTTATACACAAGGCGATATTCATTATTGTGCGTCAGTCGTCTTGCTTTATCGAGGCAAAAATTCATATGCATTGTCCTTAAGTCCTAAGAATAGAAAAACTTGCAGCAGCGCCAAGTTTTTTCTCCTGCCTAACAGCTATTATATTATGCAGATAAGCGTTTTCTGCCTTTTGCACGTCTTCTTTTTAAAACGAGACGGCCACCGATAGTTTTCATGCGTTCACGGAAACCATGGGTACGTTTTCTCCAAAGAGTATTTGGTTGGTAAGTACGTTTCATTAGTAAAACACCTCCTCGTCATTTTGTATTGTTTTACTTATACCATAACAGGGTAATTATAGAGTTAAAACGTAAATTTGTCAATATAATAAAGGCATTCTGCTTGTGAGTTCTTGTATTTCTATAATAATTCTATCACACATTTCATCCAGTAATTGATGTTACGTTTCCAGGGGAGGAATATAGGGCTCCTTCATCGCTCCATACGACACGTAAAGTCGCTCAAAAGGACCCTATATTCCCTCCCTAAGTAAACCCTAATGTCAACTTACACACCACTACACGATGTAAACGTAACATCAATTTATAACAACACAAGAACTCACAATTCTAATCTTTTTATATAAGACAAATTTACCTTTTGATCTCTAGTTAAAGAGAGGGGAGGAATAGATGTGGTTTTCTCCCTCCATACGACACGTAAGTCGGTCAAAAATCCACATCTATTCCTGCTCCTAACACATTCTAATGACTACTATAACACCTACCACCAGTATAAAAAGTAGTATCATTTTTTATAGTAAATCTAAAAGTCTTTCAGAATACAGATCTAAGATTTAACAAATCTTACCTTTTAACCTCTTGAAGGGAAAGGGAGAAATTGATGTTACGTTTCCAAAAGAGGGCTCCTTCATCGCTCCATACGACGCGTAAAGTCGCTCAAAAGGACCCTATATTCCCTCCCTAAATAAACCCTAATGTCAACTTACACACCACTACACGATGTAAACGTAACATTAATTTACAGCAACACAAGAACTCACATTCTAATCTTTTTATATAAGACAAATTTACCTTTTGATCTCTAGTTGTGGGAAGGGGATAAGTAGATGCTGTTAATTTCATCTGACTTCTCTCCCCAATTTTCATTTAAGTTGTGTAGATAACGTTTTATAAACAGGTCTAATGTAGATTGCTAAAAGGTATATCTATTACTTTTCTAGTTGTGTGTATAGAAATTATAAAATTATCTGGTTGGAGGAGGGGAAGTGAAACTACTTTTTGAGTGACTTACGCGTCGTATGGAACGATAAAAGTAGTTTCACTTCTATCCAAAAAAAGTAATAGATATACCCAAGAAAATTTAAAATATACATTATAAACAGTTTATAAAAAGTTATCCACAGATTGAATGACAAATTACTTATTTTTTTGGTACAATCATACTTGAAATTAGGAAAAAAAGTATATTTTTTTATAAGTTTTTTTGTTGGATAACTTTTAAGGTTATCCACATTTTTTTCTCTTTTAACCTGTATAATCTATAAAGTCAGTTATTATCTGGTTGGAAGAGAATTTTATTTTCACTTATTCACAGGTTGTGCACAGTTTATTCACAGGAATAACAGGTTTTTTTCCACAGCTTTCACAAGAGTTATACACATTATTCCTAAAGTTATACACATTTATCGCAATAGTTATACACAAGAGGCACGTCATGCAATCATTTGATTTGAATAATATATGGGAACATATATTACAAGAGGCGAAAAAAAGAACATGCAACATTTGCCTGACGCGTTGTACTTGCGCGTCACGTCATCGTTGATTCCCATGTCTCTCGACAGTCATTCGATCCATATAGGGGTCATGCAAACATTTGTTAAAAAACTTAATCGATCAGCAGCCGCAGATCGGCAAGGCTTTGCAGGATGCTATTACTACGGTTATCGGTTCCCATCGGGATATGGTTTTATTTGATTTCAATCAAGAGAGTGTAGATACTACCTTTGTTGATGAAAGTCTCATCGATGATGCACCTGTAGTGGCTCCACCGATGCCATTACCACCTGTGGTAGAGGAAAAAGCTCAACAAGATGAGTTCTACACACCGGTGTATCAGGAGCCTGTTTATATCGATCGCACACCAGCGCCTGTAAATATTCCAGATGAACCAATGGTAGCGCCTAATAAAACAGTTGAAACTACAACACCTACATTACAATCTGATAATGTACCTGTAGATTTATCCTTGTCTAATCTCAATCCAGCGTACCGTTTTGACAACTATGTAACAGGTAACGCGAACCGCATTCCATTTGGGGCGGCTCAAAATGTAGCTGAGTTCCCAGGCGGCGACTATAATCCGCTCTTTATTTACGGTCCATCAGGTCTAGGTAAAACGCATTTGATGCACGCCATCGGCAATGCCATCAAGGAAAATCATCCACACATGAAGGTTATGTCCATTACGAGCGAAAACTTTATGAACATTTTCGTCGAAACATTGCAGCGTAACCAAGGTAAATTGTTCCGCAACACATTCCGCAACATCGACGTGCTCATGATTGACGATATTCAGTTCCTTGAAAGTCGTGAAAGTACGAAAACTGAGCTATTTAATACGTTCAATGAGTTATTAAATAACAACAAGCAAATCGTCCTCACCTCTGATACGATGCCAAACGATATGGAGCAATTCGAAGACCGTCTTCGTTCTCGTTTCCAAGCTGGCTACATTGCTACCATGGAAAATCCAGATTTAGAAACACGCATCGCCATCTTTAGATCTTTGCTAGAACGAGAATATAAGAAAAATCGCGTTATCCGCATCGATAACGACTCCATCAACTACGTGGCGTTACAATTTAGCGAAAACGTCCGCGTGTTGCAAGGTGCTTTCACCAAATTAATCGGCACTGCATCTATCGATCAACGTCTTGAATCTATCGATCTAGAATACACTAAACAAGCCTTAGCTGGCCTCGTTCAAACCGAAGAGGTGAACATGGTCACTATGGAAAGCATCCAAAATTTTGTAAGTTCTTATTTCAATATTAAAAAGCAAGACTTGCTTGGCAAGAAGCGTAAGGCACAGTTCGCATTCCCACGGCAAATCGCCATGTATCTATGCCGTGATATGATCAATGAAAGTTATCCGCAAATCGCAGCAGCCTTCTCTCGTGACCATACGACAATTCTCCATGCGTACGATAAAATTACGAAGGAAATTGAACAAAACGAAGAAACTAAGAACATGATTTCTGAAATTAAACAGAAATTAACAACCTGTGGATAACTCTGTGGATATATTGTGCGTAACTTTGTGGATATCCTAAAAACCGTGCTCCGCTGTGAGTATGTGGATAAGTGGTTACAAACTATCAACATAGTTATACACAACAGAGAAATCGCACAGTTAGTAGCGCCAATTCACTTTTACACATATGAACAGGCCCCTACTATTACTACTACTAAAACTAACAAACAATCAAAAACCAGTAGAAACAGATCTATCGTAGAATATCTATAGAGCATCTACAGTAGCAAACATAGAATATTACAAACAAGATAAGTAATTATTAGAGCTTCTACAATATATAGAAATATAGAAATCAAAAAGGAGTTATATATGCATATTACATTCCCAAAAGCAAATCTCCAAAAAGCAATCAACGTATTGCAAAAGGTATCTCAAAATAAAACAAGTTCCAATTTACCAGGTGCTATCTACATGACAACAAAAAATGGCCAAGTAGAATTGCAAGGTAACGACTTTGAACTCGGTATTCGTTTAACCATCGATGGCGACATCAAAGAACCTGGTACATTAGTAGTTGGTTCCCGTTATTTCCAAGAGTTAATCCGCAAATTGCCTGGAGATACTATTGAACTTTACAAACCAGAGGACGGAAATTCTTTAACAATCACATCAGGTTCTTCTGAATTCAACCTCGTAACATTACATCCAGATGATTTCTCCTTGGTTGAACAAATTCACGACCAAGATCATGTAAACATTGATAGCTTTGCTATGAAAGAACTCATCGATTTAACAAACTATGCAGCTGCTACTGACGAAGATCGTCCTGTATTTACTGGTGCTCTTCTTGAAATTAAAGAAAACGAAGTAACAATGGTTGCCACTGATACACACCGCATGGCTGTTAAGAAAATTACTATCGATGAACCAGCAACTACGCCAATGCGTGCTATCATTCCTACAAAAACGTTGGCTGAAGTATCTCGTTTGTTACCAACAGATAATCCAGCGATGATCAACATCATTTGGAACCGCACACAAATCGTTTTCAACTTTGAATCGATTTACATTATTTCTCGTTTAATTGAAGGCACATACCCTGAATATGAAAAGGTTATTCCTTCCCAATTCGACTCTAGCGCTGTTATTGACCTCCGCGAATTCGCTGGTGCCGTTGACCGCGTATCCTTGTTGGCTAAAGACATCAGCTATAACGTAATTCGTTATGATTGGGCTGAAAGTAATGTAACATTGTCTACTCAAAATACTGAAATCGGTATGGCAAAAGAAGACGTAGCTGTTGAATTTAAAGGCACACCTTTCACAATCTCCTTCAATGGTCGTTATATCTCTGATATCTTGCGCCATAGCACAGGCGACAATATCCACTTGTTCTTAAAACAAAATGGTCCAGTTGTTATTCGCCAAGATAATAATCCGAACTATACATACGTAGTAACACCAGTTCGTACGAACGCTTGATCTTAAATAGGATTGTTTTTTTTAGAAAAATATTATTACGTTGTATATTTTACTGAATTAATATACATATCTTTATTAGGTAATGATGATTAAAAGTCATCGTTACCTAATTCCCATATAGTTATGAATTGTCCACTATAGGAGGACGTTATGAAAGAGCAACAGCAGGTACCCATTCATACGGAGTACATTCAAATTGATCAGTTGTTGAAGTTAGAAGGCATCATCGAAACGGGTGGTCAAATTAAATCCTTTATCGATGAAGGCATCCTTGCTTTGAATGGTCAAGTTGTGACAGAAAAGCGCAAGAAATGCCGCGTTGGGGACGTGATTTCTTGCGAAGGTCTCGATGTAGATCTTGTAATTACTCAAGAGGAGGCATAATCGGTGAGAATTGACTCACTGCAATTATTCCAGTTTCGTAATTACAAGGATGTAACGATTCAGTTTAATCCGGAGATTATCGTTTTGCACGGCACCAATGGGGCTGGTAAGACTAATATCCTCGAATCGATTTATGTGGGTACCATTGGTAAAAGCCATCGGACCAACGATACATCGGATATGCTCATGTTCAATGCTGAGGAAGCAGGCATTGTCGTTAAGTTCGAGAAAAAGGATACACCTCAAAAGGTAAATATTAAGTTATTCCGTCAAGGTCCTAAGGATATTCGTTTAAACGATACTAAAATATCTCAAAAAGAATTGATTGGTACATTAAATACAGTTATCTTCTGTCCTGAAGATTTACAGCTCATCAAAGGAACGCCGTCAGGACGTAGACGTTTTCTCGATATGGAAATCTCTCAGACGAGTGCTACCTATTATCATCAGTTGATGCAGTATAATCGGTTATTACAGCAGCGCAATGCGATCCTTAAGGAATATAGAGGTAAGCAGAACATTCCTCTTGAAGAATGGGATTTGCAATTAGCCGATATGGCGAGTTTTATCGTAAAGAAACGGTTAGAAAGCTTAAAGAAAATCAATCTTCTCATCGATTTGATGAACCGTAAATTGACGGGTGGCCTCGAGAATTTGACCATCGGTTATGAACAGCCTTATATGGACAATGGTTCATTAGAATATACAAAGGAAGGCTTTTACGAGCGCATTAAAGCAGCGTTGCCGCAGGATCGTCATCGGATGACCACCAGCGTAGGTCCTCACCGCGATGATTTACGATTCTTTTCCGATGCGATGGATTTAAAGAAATTTGGATCCCAAGGGCAGCAACGAACGGCTGTATTATCCTTAAAGTTGAGTGAGCTTGAGTTTATCAAGTCCGAGGTTGGGGAATATCCAGTTCTGTTACTAGACGATGTATTGAGCGAACTTGATGAGTCGAGACGAGCGAATTTATTGCAGTTTATTCATAAACGTATTCAAACATTTATTACTACTACAGACATTCATGATTTTAAAGATTTGAAATCGGTTCAATTTATTTCTTGTGAAGGGGGAAAGGTTCAGTATGGACAGCCTTGATCTTTGTTTACCAAAGGCCTTATCAAAACTGAATTTACTGGAACAATATAAATTAAATACCCTCGTTCACAAGTGGCGTGATGTAGTGGGCGATGTCATTGCAGATCATACAAAAATTGTGTCTATCAAGCCTCCAGATATGGTGATTAGTGCTGATAATTCCATGTGGATGCAGGAATTACAGATGCAAAAACGGCGTATCATTGAGGCGATAAACAAATATTACCATCAAGATGTCATCACAGATATTCGCTTTATTATGAAACGTCAGAGCTATGTGAAAGCAAATACTGATACATCTATTTCACTGCCTGATGAACAGATTATTACAAAACGTATTAATTTCTCAGATATCGTGCTTTCAAAAGAAGATGTAGAAGCCATCGATAAATCGTTAGAGAAGACAGATAACGAAGAATTAAGAGCTGCTTTCAGAAAAGTACAAATTACGGCTCGAAAGCGGGAAATCTATTTAGAGCAGCATGGGTATCATCGTTGTAAGCGATGTGGTATGCATATGGAATCTAAAAAAGAAATCTGTCCGACTTGCGAATATGAATTGCATCGCGCTCATATTAAAGACATTAAGGCGGTCATTAGAAAGTATCCATACTTTAAATACAGCGACTGTCAGCAGTTTATACAATGTACCTTCCCAGATTTTGCAGAAGCCATGCGGGAATCTATATACTTTTACTTAGATAAAATTTATAAAGGGTCCATTAATCGCCGTCATATGTATATGGTGGCTATGCTCATCACTCATAAGAAGCCTGATGAACTGACGGACCAGCACGTTATTAATTTGTGCAACAAATATCGATCTAAGTTCCTTGCTGAAGAGGAACAGCGGAAAATCGATTCATTAAATGGGACATTAGAAAAGTAGAGGAGGGATTCCTATGTACGTTCATATTGGGGATACCGTTTCCGTGCCTATCGAATCCATCATTACCATGGTGCACGCCAAGGGCGGAAAATCCCATAAAAGTCCTATTTATCACTATGAAAGCTTAGAGTATATCGCCATGGTACCAGAGGAGCAGATCAAGACCTATGTGGTCACAGATGATTGCGTTTATGGATCTGGTATTAGTATTAAGACTTTAATGAGACGAATTGATGAGTTTTATAGTATAATAAAGAGATAAGATTTATTCTGTACATGTGTTGTACCAAATTTCAATCCAGTACAGTGTGATAGATTGTTAGGAGGAGTTTGTTTCATGCCTGAAGAAAATTATGGCGCTCAGAATATACAGGTTCTCGAGGGTCTTGACGCGGTACGTAAACGCCCTGGTATGTACATTGGTAGTACGTCCATTCGCGGTTTACATCACCTCGTTTATGAAGTAGTAGATAACTCTGTTGACGAAGCGCTCGCAGGTTACGCTACACATATCGAAGTATCCATTAATAAAGATAACAGTATTACTGTTGTCGATGATGGTCGTGGTATCCCTACAGGGATGCATGAATCCGGTATGTCTGCGGTAGAGTTAGTATTAACAAAATTGCATGCTGGCGGTAAATTTGGCGGTGGCGGCTACAAGGTTTCTGGTGGTCTTCACGGCGTAGGTATTTCCGTAGTAAATGCGTTGAGTGAATGGACTAAGGTTCAAGTAGCTCAAAATGGTATCGTTCAAGAGATTTCCTTTTCTCGTGGTCATAAAACTTCTGAGTTACACGAAATCGGTAAAGCAGAAGGTACTGGTACTACTGTTATCTTCAAGCCAGATGCTGAAATCTTTGAAACTACTGTATTCAACTTTGATACATTGAAAATTCGTTTACAAGAATTGGCATTCCTTAATAAAGGCCTTCGCATTACATTGAGCGATTTGCGCCAAGAGGAGCCTCGTGTTGAAAGCTTCCACTACGAAGGTGGTTTGAGTTCTTTCATTACCTTCTTGAACGAAAATAAAGAAGTAGTAAATCCAACTGTAATTTACATTGAAAGTACAAAAGACGACGTAGTTGTAGACGTAGCATTGCAATATAACGATAGCTACAGCGAAAACTTGTTGTCCTTCGTAAATAACATCAATACCATTGACGGTGGTACTCACCTTTCTGGTTTCCGTGCTGCCTTGACTCGTACCCTCAATGATTACGGTCGTAAATCTGGATTGATCAAGGAAAATGAGTCCAACCTTTCCGGTGAAGACGTACGTGAAGGTTTGACAGCTGTTGTATCTGTAAAAGTATTGGAACCTCAATTTGAAGGCCAAACAAAAACTAAACTTGGCAATAGCGAAGTTAAAGGTATTACAGATGTTATCGTATCTGAAGGTCTTAGAACATTCTTTGAAGAACATCCTCAAGATGCGAAGAAAATCATCGAAAAAGCAACAATGGCAAGCCGTGCTCGTGAGGCTGCTCGTAAAGCCCGCGACTTAACTCGCCGTAAAAATGCGTTGGAAGTATCTAGCCTTCCTGGTAAATTGGCAGATTGCTCCGAAAAAGATACATCTATGACTGAAATTTATCTAGTCGAAGGTGATTCTGCGGGCGGTTCTGCAAAACAAGGTCGCGACCGTCGTTACCAAGCGATTTTGCCATTGCGTGGTAAGATCCTTAACGTAGAAAAAGCGCGCCTTGATAAGATTTTAGCGAATAACGAAATTCGTTCCATGATTACCGCTTTCGGTACTGGTATTGGTGAAGAATTCGATATTACAAAATCTCGTTATAATAAGATTATTATCATGACAGATGCGGACGTTGACGGTGCTCATATCCGTACCTTGTTATTAACATTCTTCTACCGCTATATGAAACCATTGGTAGAGGAAGGTCATATCTACATTGCTCAACCACCTTTGTACCAAATCAAGAAGGGTAAATCCCACTGGTATGTATACTCTGATGCAGAGCTTACAGCTAAACTTGATGAAGTAGGCCGTGATGGTATTACAATTCAACGTTACAAAGGTTTAGGTGAAATGAATCCTGAACAATTATGGGAAACTACAATGAACCCTGAAAACCGTACGATTTTACAAGTTAGCTTGGAAGATTCCATCGAAGCTGATAAAATCTTTACGGTTCTCATGGGCGATAAAGTAGAACCTCGTCGTAAATTTATTGAAGATAACGCAAAATACGTGCGTAATCTAGATTTATAAGAGGTGAACCATGGCTGAAAATCAAAATAATAACGTAGAGTTTACCTCTAATAAAGATCAACATTTAAAACGTTCCCTAAAGGCGCGTCATATGAATATGATCGCTTTAGGTGGCGCTATTGGTACCGGCTTATTCGTAGCTGGTGGTGAAGTTGTAAGTACAGCAGGCCCTGGTGGTGCGCTTGTAGCTTACGGTCTCATCGGTATTATGGTGTACTTCCTCATGACATCTCTTGGTGAAATGGCGACGTACTTACCGATTCCTGGTTCCTTCGGGACTTATGCAAAACGCTATGTAGACCCGGCCTTTGGTTTTGCTTTAGGTTGGAACTACTGGTTTAACTGGGCTATTACATTGGCTGCTGAAGTTTTAGCAGGGGCACTCATCATGAAATATTGGTTCCCTGATGTGCCTGCCATTGTATGGTCTGCTCTGTTCTTGCTCGTTTTATTCGGCTTGAACTATTTATCCACTCGTTCCTTTGGTGAAAGTGAATATGTATTCTCTAGCATCAAGGTTATTACTGTATTCGTATTCCTGTTCTGTGGCTTTATGCTTATCTTTGGCATTGGAGGCACATCTCCAGGATTTGCGAACTGGACAGTAGGGGAAGCACCATTCGTAGGTGGTTGGGAATCTATCCTCGCTATCTTCATGGTGGCTGGTTTCTCCTTCCAAGGTACTGAGCTTATCGGCGTAGCCGCTGGTGAAGCAGAAGACCCTGAAAAGAACGTGCCAAAAGCGATTAATACAATCTTCTGGCGTATTCTATTGTTCTATATCGGTGCTTTCATAGTTATCGGTTTCTTAATTCCGTACACTGATCCAAACCTATTGAATTCTAGTGTAGAGAATGTATCTATTTCTCCATTTACACTTGTATTCGACCGCTTTGGTTTTGCCTTTGCTGCTAGCTTTATCAATGCTATCATCTTAACGGCAGTACTCAGTGCTGGTAACTCTGGTCTCTATTCTTCTACGCGTATGCTGTACGCACTTGCTAAAGAAGGACAAGCACCAAATCTTCGGTAAGCTTAATAAACGTGGTGTTCCAGTACCAGCGTTAATCTTAACTACAGCAATCGGTTTATTTGCATTCCTTACAAGCTTCATCGGCGAAGGTACTGCATATACATGGATTGTTAATATTTCCGGTCTATGCGGTTTCATCGCATGGGTTGGTATCGCTGTTTCTCACTATCGCTTCCGCCGTGCCTTCATTGCACAAGGCAGAGATCTTAGTGAATTGCCTTACAAAGCGTGGTTATTCCCAGTGGGTCCAATCTTGGCGTTCATCCTTTGCGTCATCATCATTGCTGGTCAAAACTACTCCGCTTTCACAGGCGATACAATCGACTGGTATGGCGTATCCGTTGCGTACATCGGATTACCAATCTTCTTCGCAGTATACTTAGGTTACAAATACATCAAGAAAACAAAACTTGTTCCATTGAAAGAGGTTAACCTAGACCGCGATTTTGATCGATAAAAACATATAATTAGACCTGTTCATTATGAATGTAGTGAACAGGTCTTTTTTTGTGATTGTATTTCTGTGAAAGCCTTGCTATAATTAATCAAAATGTATTGTAGTCAATTAGAGAGGATACAATTATGATTATTACTACAACTATGCATATTGAAAATAAACCTGTACAAGAGTATAAAGGTATCGTATTTGGTGAAGTTGTTGAAGGCCGTAACTTTGTGAAAGATTTTATGTCTGGCATTCGCGACATTGTTGGTGGTCGTAGTGGCAGCTATGAAGATTCTTTGATGAGTGCCCGTCAAGCAGCTCTTGATGAAATGTCTCAACGAGCTTCTAAAATGGGTGCTAATGCTATTATTGGCGTATCCTTCCAATATAGCACTGTAGGTGCACAAAACGGCATGCTCATGATTACATGCAATGGTACAGCTGTTGTAGTTTAATAATTAATTGACTATGTCAGATATAATTATTAATATAATCCTAAGGGAAATAAGTAAGTTGCAATGTATTCTTGTGACTAAAAAACAGCAGGCTTTAGTCCTGCTGTTTTTTTATGTTATTTATTTATAAAGAAATCCCTAATCAATGTGTAAGCGAGATAGCTTTCACAAAGAATAGGGGATTTTTATTTAGAAAATAAAGGTACTAATGAATCGTAGCTTTTATTGGGCGATTGTACCTATTTTATCTTATACCATGTTGCATACATGACTGGTAGTACGATAAGTGTTAGAACTGTTGCCACTAGTAAGCCGCCGCTAAAGGCGATGGCAAGTGGGCTCCAGAATACAGATCCCATAAGAGGAATCATGCCTAAAATCGCTGCGATAGCGGTGAGCATGATAGGACGGAAACGAAGTGTAGCGGAGTTGATAATCGCTTCAAGTGGTTTTTGTCCTTCTGCTTTGTGGATTTCAATTTGGTCTAACAAGATAATGGAGTTACGAATGATCATACCCGAAAGGGCGATGATACCTAGAATAGCCATAAAGCCTAATGGTGTTCTCGTAATATTGAGAGCTAATACGACACCGATTAATCCGAGAGGTGCTGTGAGCAAAGCCATAATCATGAGAGCAATGCGCTTTAATTGGAACATGAGGATTGTCATGATCACAAAGAGCATAATTGGCATTGGTGTTACTAGATTTTGTACAGCTGTGACGCTCTTTTCAGCGGCTCCATCAAGTTCAATGGTATAGCCTGTAGGCAAGGAATCGCGAATGTCTTGTAAGGATTTATAAACCTCTTTTGTTTTCGCATTGCCTAAAACACCAGCTTTTACATTGGCATGAATGCTGATAGTTGGCATCATGTTGCGATGCCAGATAATACCATCCTCTTGCGTCATAGTGATAGTTGCGATTTGGCTAAGCGGTACGTAGGAACCATTGCCTGTTTGAATCGGTAAGGAGGATAGAGCACTTAAGTTATGTTGCTCATTATCTCCTAAACGGAATGTAACAGGAATTGTTTGATTACCTTCATAGTATTCCCCAGATTTAGTGCCAGATAATAAACTTTGCAAGTGTAAGGATACAGCATAGCTATCGATGCCGAGTAGGCGAGCCTTGTTAGGATCGATATGAACGTTAGCTACTGGTTCCGTATCTGGCCAGTCAAAGGCAATATTCTGTAAATCCTTGTCACCTTGCATTTTGCTTTTTACTTGGTTTGCAATGTCTTTTACCACCTTTTGATCAGGACCTGCTACGCGGAGCATCACTGGATATTTAGATGGTGGGCCAATTTGTACAAATTGAGCATTTACGAGGGCTGAAGGGAATTCTTCATTTAAATAAGAAGTTAATTCATCATATAGTTTATCTCGATCCTCTAAGGATTTTTGTAACGATAACGTACTGTAAGAAGTTATTTCGTTGCAACTCAGGTTCCAAGGTGAGAACGAAACGCGGAGAACCTTGTCCTATATAGGATGTAAAGGTCGAAATGTGTTCGTTACCTTGTAAATGTTCATCGATGATTTTTGCTTGATTTGCAGTGTATTCAATGGATGAACTTTGAGGAAATTGCATGGATACGATGATTTCATTACGCGTTGATGATGGGAAAAAAATTCCTGCTCGATCGATGGTAGTGAAAGTAGGGATAACACAAAAGGCACCTAAGGTGATGAGTAATACTACCTTATGATGTCCTAAAGCCCAATGTAACAGTCTTTCAAATTTATCATAGAATGTAACACTGAGATTGTGCATGATACGGTCTCGTTTGGTCCATTCTGATTCAGGTTTTGGAGCCTTGTTTTTCAATGATTTTTATAGCCGAGAACAGGGCTGACGAGAACAGAGGCAAACCAAGATAGGATGAGAGCCATAAATACAACGATGGATAGAGATTTTCGTAAACTCTGCTACCATCCCTTGAGCTAGTGCTAATGGTAAGAAGCCAGCACAGGTAATGAGCGTACCAGATAGCATAGGGAAGGCTGTTGATTGGTAAGCGAAGGTAGCGAATCTAAAGTGACCCCTAACCTTCTTCGAGCTTAACGCTCATCATTTCTACAACGATAATGGCATCGTCTACGAGAAGGCCTAGCGACAAGATAAGAGCACCAAGGCTAACCTTATGCAAAGTAAATGCCTGCTTCATACATCAAAATGAACGTCGTAGACACAACAACTGGAATGGTGAGGGCCACAACCACACCTGTTCGCAAGCCAAGGGATGCAAAGCTTACGAGCAATACGATGGCGATGGCTTCAAATAGAGATTGAGAGAAATCGCCGATGGATTCCTTAACAATATGTGGCTGATTAGATACTTGATCGAGTTCAAGGCCTGCAGGTATGGTTTTCTTCAATTCTGCTAGCTTTTTATCGATAGCTTCACCAAATTCCACATTATTGCCACCTGCATCCATGGAGATAGCAATACCTATAGCTGGCTTGCCTTCATAGTAGAATTGAGGATCACTAGGATCTTGGTAGGTCATGGTTACATCAGCCATGTCGCCAAGGCGCAAGGTTTGATTATTAATGCGAATTGGCATATCTTGTACGGCTTGAGGGCTATCGAATAGACCGTTTACTCGAAGATATACATTATTTGGTATCCGTTGTAATCTTACCAGCTGGTACCATCATACTTTGCTGTTTAATAGCTGTTAATAGCTGTTGTGTACTGATTTTATAGGATGCTAATTTATCCTTATTAATCGTTACATTAAGGGTTTGTTGTTGAACCCCAATAAGGCTGATTTTTTTAACGTTTGGAACAGATAAAAGCTGACGTTTTAAGTCTTCCGCTTGTTGACGCTTTTCTTCATATGAGAATTCATCTCCACTAATGGCGTAGATAATACCGTATACATCATCGAATCTATCGTTGATAGTCGGCCCTTGAACGCCTTGTGGGAGAGATTTCCATTCGTCGTTAATCATGTTCCGCGCTTCTTCCCAAGCGGGACGGATTTTATCAGATGGTAGATTTTCTTTCAGATTAATATAAATAACTGATTTGCTGCCATCTGTGAAAGATTTTGTATAATCCACGCCAGGTAGGTCACGCAGTTTTTCTTCTAATTTGTCCGTTACCTGATCCGACATTTCTTGAGGGGAAGCCCCTGGCCAAGCAACGCCGACAACCATGGTGCGCATCGTAAAGTCTGGGTCTTCCATACGCCCCATATGGTTGTATGAGAAGATGCCAAAGGTGAGTAGCACAGCCATGAAGTAGTAGATAATGGACTTGTGTTTGAGGGCCCATTCGGCTAAGTTAAATTGTTTCATTGACTAACCGCCGTCCCTTCTTGTAATTGTTGAGTGCCTGCGGTGATGACAATGTCGCCCTTAGCTAAACCAGATGTAACGATGACGGAGTTTTTACCGAACTCACCAGTCTTAATAGGAACGAGATGAGCCTTCTTATCGCGGATAATATACACTGCATTATTGCCATTAGAATCTTTTACAAGAGCCGTCAATGGAATAGAAATATTGGTGCTATCTGTGGTAGATAGATTTGCATTGACCGTCATGCCTAGCTGTACCTCTTTAGGTGGATTTTGTAATGTAATTTTTACAGTATATGTTCTGGCCACAGGGTCAGGAACTGGTGAAATTTCTCGCACCACACCTTGTACAGTTACATCTGGTAGAGCCCAGAATGTAATATTGGCAGGGCTGCCCACATGAACCTTGGTCATTTCTTGTTCGGGAAGGGCAATGACTGCTTCTGGGTCGTGACCGGCCGCTAAGGTGCCAACGCTTTGACCGGCAGCTACGACTTGGCCTGCTTCAATATTGAAAGCAGTAATAATACCTGTATCAGGGGCCGTCAAATTGGTATAGCTATTTTGATTGCTACTCAAGTTGAGGCTGGCCTGTGCTTGTTGTAATTGAGCAGATGTGGCATTCAATTGGTTTTCTGCTTGATCTAATTGCAACTTACTAATCGCTTGTTGAGCATAGAGCTCGCGATATCGTTTCGCATTGGTTTCTGCTAATTCATAGGCCGATTGAGCAGCTTTCACAGCACCCTCAGCATTTTGTACTTGAGCTGATGTATCTGAACCATTAATTTGAGCAATTACTTGGCCTGCTTGTACAGTATCACCGACATTGACAAATTTGTTGATGACGCGGCCTCCAATTTGAAAGGCCAAGTTTGTTTCCGTTTTATTATGGATAGTGCCTGCATAGCCAGCACTAGTAGTACCAGATTCTTCACCGATGGTGATGGTGCGCACCTTGAGGCTAGTATCCTCAGATTGCTTTTCAGATCCACAACCACTGATTATAGCGGTCCCTATTAAGAGGGCTCCTATGGTTGCTATGACTTTTTGATTCATAGAATCTCTCCTTTATACCACACATAAGCCCTATGACACAGAACTACATATAGGTAGCATTCATAGGACTATATATTTTATGAGAATATATCTAATTTAGCTATTAGATATATAGTAGATAATAGTTCTATTAAATCTATTAGATTTTATTATATATTTTATACAATTTAATAATACTATATTTATATGTAAACGGCTGGGGGGTATACAAAAAAAGTGAGTCCTCCATAGGAGAACTCACTCTTTATATATCTACAATGCTCATAAATCTATAAGCTAGTAGGTATTAATCTTTTTCTTCTATTTCTTGTACTACGATAGGTTCTTCATAGGTTACAAGAATCTTGTCGATACGGGTGTTATCCATATCTATCACTTCAAAGGTATAGCCATTCCATTTTGCTTTGTCTAATTCTTTTGGAATGCGGCCAAAGAGAACGTTTAATAGACCGCCCATTGTTTTGTACAAGTCTTTTTCTTCGCCTGGTAATTCTTCATCGATGTGGAAGAATTCTTTAAATTCGTCTACGTCGAGAAGGCCATCTACAAGCCAGGAGCCGTCTTCACGTTCGACAATTTTATTCTCTTCTTCCATGATTTCTTCTTCACCGGAAGGCATGAGACCTACGATTTCTTCCATAATATCATGTAATGTTACAAGACCGCTGAAACCGCCGTACTCGTCGAGAACGATCGTTTCATGAACGCCTTCTGTACGGAGTACATTCAATAATTTCATGAGCGTAATGGATTCTGGAATGAGTAATGGTTCTTTCAAACAAGATTCAATAATATCATGAATAGAGCGTTCGCTAGGACGTTGCATGATCTGTACCAATACGTCAGATACAGTTACGAGACCCTTTAGTTCGTCCAAGGAATCGGTACCTACAGGAATGCGGTAATGGTTAGCATTTTTGAGGACTTCCATAATTTCATCCTCTGTGCCATTAAGGTCAATCCATTTGAGCTGTGTACGAGGTGTCATGATGTCGCCAGCATTCATATCTGCTAGGTGGAAGATATTTTCTACGAGGATAGGTTCCTCTTCTTCATACGCACCCATAGCAACGCCTTCGGTGAGCATCTTGTTGATTTCAGACTCTGTAACAGGAGCCTCTTCTTTCACAGTCACGCCTAGTAATTTTAAGAGAAATTCTGTGGAAACGCCGAGGAAGCTAACAATAGGCTTTAAGGCTACAGACAACCAATAAATCGGTTTTGCTACTACTACGGCGATGCTTTCAGGACTATTTAAGGCTAAACGTTTTGGTACGAGCTCGCCAATAACGAGGGATAAATAGGTGATAATAGCAACGATAAGTAAGGAGCTAATGGATGCTGCATAGGGCTCAATACTTGGAATATTAGCTACTAAAATTTCCTCTAATGGACCAGAGAAGGTCGCACCAGAATACAAACCAGTTAAAATACCAACGAGGGTAATACCAATTTGAATAGTAGAAAACATATTATTTGGATTCTCTGCTAATTCAAAGGCTTTTTTAGCACGCTCGTTGCCTGCCTCTGCCATTTCTTCGAGTTTACGTTTTTTAGCATTGACGATGGCCAATTCCGTCATAGAGAATAAGCCATTGGCGATGATTAATACGACGATAATTATAAAATCTAAGGTCAGATCACTGTCCATGTAAGTAGATACTCCTTTTTATATAATTCTGCACATGAGAAAAATAGAAATGTTACTCTTTAGTATACCATATTGGCATCGATACGTGTTTAAATACAACAAAAGCACCTATTATAGGTGCTTTTGTTGTGTCACTACATCTGCAAGTGGCTAGATAGATACTTTCGCCAGTAACTAGCACAGAAAAGCAAGGCGGCAACCCTATTTTCTGTTTGGATGCATTAAAATGTTAGAACTATTGATTTCCTTAATTAATATAATATATGACTTCCCTTAATTTGTAAATATAGCTCTAATAAGGGTATAGTATATATAAATATCAATTTAGTATTAAAAATAGGTCATACAATTGGGAATTAATGATGGGATTAGATATATGACAAGTGAACAGGAATGGGAACAGGTTTTACAAATAAAAACAGCAGGCCGCGATGATAGTCGGTCTGATACAGAGCATCATCCGTATGAGCCGACTGATTATTGCGTCCTAGAGCGGTTGGCGAATAGCGGTCATATTCGCAAGAAACATACCCTCATCGATTATGGCAGTGGCAAGGGCCGTGTTAGTATTTTTATGGCTTACCAAACGGGCTGTCACTCTATCGGCATCGAATACGATGAACGATTGTATGAAAAGGCTCTTATCAATGGTGAAAGCCCAGCAGCGCGCAATCGGGTGAGTTTTGTGCACGGTGATGCGGCGCTCTATGAATTACCAGCTCAAGCAGATCGATGCTTTTTCTTTAATCCCTTTGCACTCCATACGATTAAGCGCGTTCTAGGAAATATCTTTGATTCCCAGTATCATCATCCGCGTGAAATTAAACTATTTTTCTACTACGTCAACGAAGAGGTAGAAAACTTCTTAAATAACCATGTGCGACTCGAACAAGAAGAACCTATCGATTGCAGCGATCTCTTTGAAGAAAGCGATGAAAGGAACGAATTTTAGTGTATTCAGTTAATTTATTTTAGTGCATTGATTATTAAGGAAAAAGCAGATAAATTCTGATATAATAATATATTAGAGATTATAAAATCAAATTATTTTTTATGGTTCTATACATTGATTCGTATGCGCTAATGTAGTGGATAGGGCTGAGTGTATTGAAGACTGGAGGTACCCGTGGAAATCATCGATACAGCATTGATTGAACGTATTCGCAAGGCCTTAATTAAACGATATGATCGAGATCAACAAATTCAACAAATGATTGAAGAAATTGGTGCCGAAGAGGGACTCAATGAAACTGAATTGGCTATTGTTTACCAAGCTTATTTAGAGGTTAAGGAACGCATATACTATACATCCTCTCTCGTTGATTTGTGGAATCAAATTGAAGAGGTTCAAAAACGGATGTCCATGTTGCATACCTATGATTCTCTTGAAGAGGATTTGTTTGGCAATGTGTTAGGCGACGATAAAGAGGATATCATCATTTCTGATGGATCTTATCTTGGCAAGGGTGCTAGTCATAATAATGATGTATACGCTATGGAACAGGTCCAATTATCGGATATTCCTGTGCAGCATGATTCTACAGTGGGCATGAACCATATTAAATTGAACGAATTGCATTCTATGGGCGGTCTTTTTACAGGATCTGGTGAAAGCTCCCAACATGAGATATCGGACCTTGATGAAGACATTGTAGAGCATATGGATGTAAATCCATTAGAAGGTGTGGAAAGCTTAGAAGTCCATCACATGGATGAAGAAAATATGTCCTCTATTGATCCATATACAGCAGTAAATGCTTTATTATTCGGTAAGTCTGGCTTAGATTCAGATAAAGCCAATAAGAAGATGGAAAAGCTTCTTAAAAAACAATTGAAACGCGTAGATGATGAATGGGCGCGTATCAATGGAACTGACGATACATCTAAAAAATCTAAGGATTATAAAAAATTCAAAGAAGATAAGAAATCTAAGGGCGACAAGAAATCAAAAGAGGATAAAAAGTCCAAAGATGATAAAAAGTCTAAAGAGGATAAAAAGGACAAAAAACATAAAAAGTCTAAGGAAGACAAACATTCCAAATCCGAAGATAAGTTAAAGAAAAAGAAAGACAAGGCTGAAAAGAAGCTTAAGGTCTTAAATGACAAGTTAAAAACCGTCTTTTTAGGCGATACTTTCAAGAAAAAAGATAAGAAGAAAGACAAGCAAAAGGATAAAAAGTCCGAAAAGGATGGATCCGAAAAAAAGCAAAAACGATAGTTTCTGTACGGAATAGTAAGGCCTATGAACAGAGAGCTAAGGAGAGTACTAGTGCGAAGAAATCAGCCAGTGCTGGAACTATCGACCGCGGATGCGGTAAATGTAAATGGTGTAAGGGACCTAAATGTAAGAAATATCCAACATAATTACAGTTAGGTAGTATAGAGTAGTTACGTTATATGAGAACAGTAGGGGTTAATGATGAACCGATGGCAACGATTATTTGAAGGCATAAAGACAGAGATTAAGGTATTTATCTTTTTCTCTGCTTTGTTGACTGCATTTAGAATCGTGTTTCTTGCAGTATTTCAATCACAGCTAGCATCTGTGACGATGGAGAATATCCTCACGTCCTTATGGCTAGGCTTTAGATTGAGTCTTAAGACCGTTGGTTCTTTGTGTTTACTAGGCTTTTTAGGAGGCACATTGGTACATACCTTTGTACCTAAATGGCCGTCCTTACGCATTAAACAGGTTGTGTATTCTATAGCGACTGTACTGTTGACCTTCCTATTCTTAGGCCGCATTCCGTTCTACAAAATATTCAATTCCTCTTATAATGCAATGCTCATCAATGGTAAAAACGATGATATCAGCGCCATTGTAAATACGGCCATCAATGAATATAACGCCCTCATGTACATCGTTGGGGCCGTAGTATTGAGCGTAGCCCTTTGTTATTTCCTCGTTAAATTCTTGGCGTGGGGTACAAAGAAATATAGTGATTACGCTGATACTCAATTAGTTTGTTCTACTTGGTATCCAAAGACGAAGAAAACGCAATGGATCACAGGTATTGGATTGACTGTAGCTATCGGTGTATTAGGTCTGTTCTTTAGATTTGGTGGTGCTTTTAACTATACGAATTCCATTAACTGGGAAAGTGCGGCACGCCTCAGTTCTAATTTGTTAAACGAGACTATCCTCGACGATGTGCAGGCTCTTTATCGTGTTAAAAGTATTGCAAAACGCGCGGATGAGTTAGAGGTTATCAACTTAACCCCTCAAGAATTGAGTGAGAAAATCAGTGCCATTGGAGGTACCTTTAATGGTAAGGATTTTGATGGTTCTTTCACAAGAACTATTACGACAGAGCGTTTAGCGGAGCAACCACAGTCCATCAATATCGTTCTCGGTGAATCCTATGGTTTGTGGCCATTCCTCGCTGAATACAACGAACCTGGTGCGTACCTTGTTGAACAAGGTCGTAAATACGCTGCCAGCCCTCAAGCGATGAGCACGCAGCTAGCCCTTGCTCAAGGTACAGGCACCATGCCTGCTATCAATGGTTTACTCACAGGTATGCCTGACACAGGTCTATATCCTAACTATGAAGGTGAAAGTTTTAAACAACCGTATGGTTTAGGCATTGGCTCTGTTATGAAAAAGCTAGGCTATAAAACTGTATTCTGGTACGGCGGATTTAGTACATGGCAAAACGTGAAGAACTTCACCTTGTCTCAAGGCTTTGACGAATTCCACGATGCGTCTGAAATGCCTAGCGAAGAAGGCAATGCGTGGGGCGTAGGCGATAAAGATTTATTTAAAGCGATTTCTGCGTATATGGATCAACATAGAGGGGAAAAAATCCTCAATGTCATCATGACCACCTCTAATCATCCGCCGTATAGCATCAATGTAGCCAAGGAAGGGTATGATGTGAATAAGGTAAAAGGTCATTTGCCTGATACAATTGCAGAAACTGACAAGCAATTGAACGAGATGGGACATATTTGGTATGCAGACCACGTGATGGGCGAGTTTATTGCTAAAGAAGAAAAAGCAGATCCATCAGCGCTCTTCGTTATCACTGGGGACCATAGCGAACGATTTACCTTTGCTCGTGAAGTAGGGCCTAATGTGGCATCTACGATTCCCATTATCTTCTACGGTCGCGGTATTCATAAAGACTGGCTTGCTCCTAATGCGTTTGGCATGAGCATTCAAATTATTCCAACCTTGGCAGAACTAGCGGGGCGACCTGGTCAAACCTATGAAGCCATGGTGCCAAGCTTGTTTACACAAGAGGAATTTGTATTTAACCATAGATTATATCTAGATAAAAATGGCAAAGTATTAGAACAAAGTGCGAATATGCCTCAATCCTATGGGGATATGATTAAAAACATGCGCGAACTCGCAGCATGGCGTATTAAACATGGGGATAGTATTCAATAATTTTTGTATACGATACATATGGCAGATATCATATTTGTATCTACCATATGTATCTACATAGTGAATTAAAGGGATTTGTAAGTTAAAGGATGATCTATGAGCACTGTGACGGCTATTATCTTAGCTCGCAACGAAGAAAAACATATTGTAGATTGTATTAAAAGTATTCAATTTGCTGATGAAATATTAGTTATTGATGATGGAAGTACAGATCAAACGGTACCTCTTGCTACTAACTTGGGGGCTAAAGTTATACCACATCCTCTGAATGGAGATTGGTCACAACAACGGAGATTTGCTATATCTCAAGCACATTGTGAATGGATTCTATTTATAGATTCGGATGAGCGTGTATCTCCTCAATTAGCAAAATCAATCCAAGAATCTATTAAAGGAGAGCCAAAGGCCTATTGGCTACGAAGATATAATTTATTCCATCACAATCCAGCTACGCATGGCGTAGTAAGACCTGATAAGGTTTTGAGATTAATGCCTCGTGAAGGGGCTACCGTGGAGGGGGCAGTCCATGAGACTTTTATTAGTCCTTATCCACAAGCTACATTAGAAGGTAAATTGTATCATTATACTTATGATAACTGGCATCAGTTCTTTGAAAAGTTCAATAAATACACTACAGCAGCGGCCAACAAGTACAAGAAACAAGGGAAATCTTGTAGTTTTTTAGGGGATATTATATTGCGTCCAACATGGGCATTTTTTAAGATATATATTTTGCAAGGTGGCATATTAGATGGAAAAATAGGTTTTCTATTATCTATCTACCATATGATGTATACCATGACGAAATATGTAAAATTATATTATTTAAAACAAATCTAATGGGCAATTATAATCAGTAATTTAGTATAGTAGATTACTATGGGGAATTATTGTTCTTGAAGTAGATATGGAAGTATGAATGAGTGAACAATTTTTTCTATCCCTACAACAAAATATAAAACTAATGCTTTGGGCTCCTATATTGAGCGCTATCTTTCGAATCATATTCATGTTTGTGTATAATCCTTACCCTACATGGAAGGGACGCTGGAAATCTGTATTAGGTTCATTGCGTTACGGCTTCTGGTGGGGCATGGATTTTGATGCTTATGTATTCTTACTACCCTTAGTATTGGTGACGCTCCCTGCATTATTATTTGATGGATATCACCAAATAGAAGATACTGTACGATTAGTGGGATTAACCATTTATTCCTGCATACTTTACGCAGCTTTTTGCAGGAAAAAAATGATTTTTTTATAAGCATTTCCAT
>BNJU01001292.1_pt1 | contig 60559 bp, 65 predicted proteins | sample 8539281 | NCBI WGS metagenome assembly BNJU01 (sample SAMD00202456, study PRJDB9452) | human saliva metagenome | isolation source: human saliva | place: Japan
TATAAATTTTTATATAGAACTCTAAGTGCCTGAAAAACAACGTTCTCAAAAATACTTGGATATGTCAGAAACTTCACCTATCTTAGTGCTACGAAAAGTGTGAGATTTAATATATTTACCTTTTGGTTACATCAAAAATTACATAAATATGGACTGGATGGGGTCGTTTGAACTGCCCTCCCCATAATTATGATAAAGCGGAAACAAAGAAGATCATGTAATGGAGTGAATAATCAGTAGTCATTCCAAATGTTATTACCTCCATAATGGTTCCGTTTCCCATCCCTGCGGAAAAGCCGAGAGCTTTTTAAGTCAATTTCGGGAAACCGAATGAATAACCATGTTAGTTTGGATTGCATATCATTATTTGGGGATATAACATTAAGAAAGTATTTGATGATGCAGAGGTCAAAGTAAGCACGCATAGAATCTGTTGGAAGCGTTATCCATTCTCCTGCGGGACTAATGGGAATTGCTGGCTGAATGGCATTTTGCTTGTTCCATACTCTTGAATGATGACCACAGGCATTTCGAGTAACAGCAATAACCGTGAGCCATGACTCAAACACATTTATAGGTAAACCAAAACGTTTTGCTATGCGTTTGCGTATGCGATTTTGTTTGATGTTACGATAAATGGCATTGACGTTTCCAACAGTAAGCAGTTCTCCTAAAATCCACGATGGTGGATAAGGGTCTGAGTAGGTTCGTTTGAAATGAAGAATGAACTCTTCCTTAGATTTACTATATTCCTTGGATATAGCTCGCATTGTTTCATTAAACTTGAAACCATCTAAGAAATAAGAAGAGTCTGTCAGCCAAAAAGGATTGCCTGTCATATCTGCTGTTATTTGCATCACCGCACGTCTGATAGCAATTTCAATCTTTTCTATCTCATTAAACATGAGCAGTCTTAGTTTCTTGTCAAAGCGATAAAGCATCATCACCTTCTTGAAGGATGAACCTTTCTTGTACAAATGTGCTGTTTTGGGCATTTTCAAAAAAGGATACATATAAGCAGACAATCTGTAATAACCAATGTTATCAAGGTATTGTATGGCTTTTGTTTCTATCACAAATTTGTAAACCTCGAGATTCAAGCAAATCAACGAGATTTTTCTGAAGATTCAAATCGTTTTTGTAAAGGGAATAAGATTCACTATATTCAAATGTGTATAAACAAAAAAACGCCTCGCACGATTTGAGCATTGTTAAGAGGCTTGGCGAGGACTGACTCAGCAAAGATACGAATAATTATCGATAATACAAAGTTTTTAGCAAGAAAAAAATCACGCAAAAGTGGATTTCTTTTATTGCACTTCGTTTTGTAACTTGCAGAAATGGTCGTGAAATTATAAAAAAATCAACTTTGCTGTCACTTCTATCACTTCTTATATGCTTGTAATATATTGATTATAAGCATATAGAGAAGTGTTAAAAGTGACAGGAAACAAAAATTAAACTTTATGTAGTGATATGGGGTTAATGGAGAAGAGACTTTTTGCTACTTCTTTTGTAGGCTTGTCAGTAAGTCGGCAACCACGTAGCTGGAGCCACCAACGAAGATAAAGTCGGATTGGGCGGCATCATGAAGGGCGGCTTGGTAGGCTTCATGGACGGTTGGGAAGATGTTTCCGTGCAGGTCGTAGTCGTTGGCTGTTTCGGCAACATTCTCTACTGGGAAAGCACGATGCGTACTCGGTTGTGTCCAATAGTAAATGGCATCATCGGGGAGCATAGACATAACAGCGTGAAGGTCTTTATCATCCACCATACCAAAGACAATACGTTTCTGCGCACATTGTTGACGTTTGATTTGTTGGGAGAGATAGGTCCATCCACCAACGTTGTGTCCTGTGTCGCAGATAACCAGTGGATTAGCCTGTAGTTTCTGCCACCTACCCATTAAGCCCGTCAGTTCGCAAACATTGGCAAAGCCTTTAGCAATACTTTCAGCGTTCTTGATGACACCTTTATTGTATAGTTGCATGACCGCAGTGAGTACTGTGTTAGCGTTCTTCTCTTGGTAGCTACCACCCAATTCGCCCACAATATCGCCGAAGAAACGAGTCTGATAAGAGATACCACCTTCAGGGTTAGGATGAGAAGAAAGCACTGCTGGGATGTCTTCAGCAAAGACAATGAGGGCATCCTCTTTCTGTGCTTTTGCCTTAAAAACAATCTGTGTTTCAGGGACAGACTCACCAATAACGACAGGTACACGATGTTTGATAATACCAGCCTTCTCTGCTGCGATAGCTCCGAGCGTATTACCGAGGAACTGGGTGTGGTCGAGTGATATATTGGTGATAATCGATAAGATAGGAGTGATAATGTTTGTGCAATCGAGCCTACCACCTAAGCCCACTTCAATGATAGCAATATCAACCTTCTGCTCAGCAAAGTGCTTGAAAGCTAAGGCTGTTGTGAGTTCAAAGAAAGAAGGGTGGAGTGGTTCAAAGAAGTTGCGTTCCTGTTCAACAAAGTCGATAACCTCCTGTTCAGATATCATTTCTCCATTGACTCTGATACGTTCGCGGAAGTCAACGAGGTGAGGACTGGTATAGAGTCCGACCTTATATCCTTCAGCTTGGAGGATAGCAGCCAACGTGTGTGAGCATGAGCCTTTTCCGTTGGTTCCTGCAACATGAATAGAAAGGAAGTGGGTATGTGGATGACCAAAGTGCTCGTCCAAAAGCCTTTGTTGTCTCAAGTCCTTCTTTGTAAGCAGATGCCCCTGACGTGTTCGAAGACGGGGGTGCTATTGAATAGATATTCTACGGTTTCTTGGTAGTTCATGGGGGGTGATGGGTGTTAGGTGATGGGTGATGGGTGGTGATGAAATGTAAGGAAATGATTTAGCCCCATTAGCCAAAGAAGTCTAATGGGGCATATAATCATTATCTCAATTCTAATTGTAAACTCATTGCTTATTAAAAACTTGTTTACTCGTCAACCTCGTTTAACTTGTTCACTTGTCAACTCATTTTAACTTGTCTACTTGTCAACTCATTTAACTTGTCTACTCGTCAACTCGTTTAACTTGTTCACTTGTCAACTCATTTAACTTGTCTACTCGTAAACTTGTTCACTCGTCTACTCGCTCAACAAAACAGCTTCTTAAAGTTCTCGAAGATAGAGCGTTTGGTGTTGTTATCACCACGGAAGTTTTCACTTTGGCGTAATTCTTCAATCATCTTCTTCTCTTCTTTATTCAACTCCTTTGGAACGTAAATACTGATGTGAACCACTAAATCGCCAGTACCGCTGCCATAACCTTGTACGGCTGGGAGACCCTTACCACGTAGGCGGAGCGTCTTACCAGGCTGTGTTCCGGGTTCGATCTTAATCTTTACATTGCTACCATCGATGGTTGGGATATCCACCTGACCACCTAAGGCAGCTGTTGGGAAGTCGAGCAAGAGATTATAGATGATGTTCTGTCCGTCACGAACGAAGGTGTCGTTAGGCTCCTCCTCGATATATACTTGGATATTACCAGCCACACCATTGTGTCTACCAGCGTTACCCTTGCCAGGAACATTGACCACCATACCTTCAGCTACACCCGCTGGGATATTGATTTCAACGACTTCCTCGCCCTTCACAACACCTTCACCATGACAGTGAGTACACTTGTTCTTAATGATAGTTCCCTCACCATTACATACATGACAGGTAGTCTGGGTCTGCATCATACCAAAGATACTCTGCTGTGTACGGATTTCAACGCCCGAACCATGACAGTTCTGGCAAGTCTCTGTTCCGCTACCCTCCTCAGCACCAGAGCCATGACAGTGTTCGCAAGGTACGTCTTTACGCACCTTAAACTTCTTGGTAACGCCCGTAGCAACCTCTTGCAACGACAGACGCACCTTCAAACGAAGGTCTGTTCCACGGTACTTAGGGGCTTGATGTCCGCCACCTCCGAAGCCACCGAAGCCTCCTCCACGTCCACCGAACACATCGCCAAACATAGAGAAGATATCGTCCATAGAGAAACCACCAGCTCCACCGAAGGGACCACCACCAAAGCCACCGCCAGGCGCATCGAAACCAAACTGGTCATACTGCTGGCGTTTCTGTGGATCGTGCAGTACATCATAAGCCTCAGCAGCCTCTTTAAACTTTGCTTCAGCCTCAGGGTCATCCGGATTACGGTCAGGATGATACTTGATAGCAAGTTTTCTGTATGCTTTCTTTATTTCGTCTTCAGAGGCATTCTTGCTGACACCTAACACCTCATAGTAATCTCTTTTTGCCATTCTTCCTTATGAAATTATTGTCCGACAGCAACCTTTGCGTGACGGATAACCTTGTCATTGAGCGTATAACCAGTCTGTACACAATCGATAACCTTACCCTTCTTATCGTCGCCCATACCAGGAACCATTGCGATAGCCTCATGGTAGTCGACATCGAAGTCGGCATTATCGGTCTTAATCTTGTTAACACCAAGTGTCTCCAAGGCCTTCAAAAACTTCTTATAGATAAGTTCATAACCTTCTTTAATCGCCTGTGGGTCCTCTGTCTTATCGGCAGTAGCACGCTCAAAGTCGTCAAGGATAGGCAGAATAGCAGCTACAGTCTTCTCACTTCCGTTGAGAATCAGTTCTGACTCTCCTTCAGTGTACGTTTCTTGTAGTTATCAAATTCAGCAACCAAACGGATATACTTGTCTTTCCACTGCTCAGCTTCGTTCCGTGCAGCTGCCAATGGGTCAAGTTCTTCCTCTGCAGAGTCTCCTCTCCGTTAGCTTCTTCCGCCTGTTCTTCAGCGTCGTTCTGGGCTGTTTCTTCGTTATTCAACTCCAGTTCTTCGCCTTCAATCTTTATATTTTTCTCTTTCTTACTCATAATTTTTATTGCACTATTTGTCATGGCATACCCTTGCAAATAGTATGCCATGTTTTGACAATCTTAGTACATTCCTGCTTTTTGCTCCTTAATCTGCTCGTCATGGATATAGTCATCGTAGCTCATCAGCTTGTCGATGGTACCCTTTGGAGTCAACTCAATGATACGATCAGCCACGGTGTTAATAAACTCATGGTCGTGTGAACTAAAGAGGATATTACCCTTAAAGCCAATCAGGTTGTTATTGAACGCCTGAATACTCTCCAAGTCAAGGTGGTTGGTTGGTGTGTCAAGAATCAAACAGTTAGCATTCTGAAGCTGCATACGTGCAATCATACAACGCATCTTCTCACCTCCAGAGAGTACGTTCACCTTCTTCTCAACCTCTTCCTGCTTGAACAACATACGACCCAAGAAGCCCTTCATAGCCACTTCGTTACCAGGTCCGAACTGTGACAACCAGTCAACGAGGTTCAAATCACAATCGAAGAACTCGGTATTATCCAATGGGAGATAAGCCGTAGTGATTGTCACACCCCAATTATATGTACCAGCATCAGGCTCTCGATTACCATTGATAATCTCGAAGAGCGCAGTCATAGCCTTTGAGTTGCGAGAGAGGAAGACAACCTTCTGTCCCTTCTCAATGTTGAAGTTCACATTATCGAAGAGTACTGTTCCATCCTCATCAACAGCCTTCAAGTTCTCAACCTCAAGAATCTGATTACCTGGTTCACGCTCCATAGAGAAGATAATACCCGGATATTTACGGCTTGATGGGCGAATCTCCTCTACGTTCAGACGCTCCAACATCTTCTTACGTGATGTTGTCTGCTTACTCTTAGCAACATTGGCAGAGAAACGGCGGATGAATTCCTCCAACTGCTTCTTCTTCTCCTCAGCCTTCATCTTCTGGTTCTGAGCCTGACGTAAAGCCAACTGTGAACTCTCATACCAGAATGAGTAGTTACCAGCAAAGACGGTTACCTTACCGAAGTCGATATCGATTGTCTGTGTGCTGACAGAGTCGAGGAAGTGACGGTCGTGCGATACAACCAATACTGTCTGATGTTCATCAATCTCACCGAGGTAATCCTCTAACCATTCAACGGTCTCAAGATCGAGGTCGTTGGTAGGCTCATCGAGCAACAAGTTCTCTGGCTTACCAAAGAGAGCCTTAGCCAACATCACACGCACCTTCTCAGTATTTGAGAGTTGTGACATCTGCTTCTCATGCAATTCCTCCTTAACGCCAAGGTTCTGGAGCAACTGTGCAGCATTGCTTTCAGCCTCCCATCCATTCATCTCAGCAAACTTCAACTCTAAGTCGGCAGCACGATTACCATCCTCCTCCGTCATCTCTGGCTTAGCATAAAGTTCCTCACGCTCTTTCATGTTCTGCCAAAGTGCATCATGTCCCATGAGGACTGTGTCCATTACCTTATACTCATCATATTTTGAAGTGGTCCTGTTCCAATACAGACAGACGCTCACCTGGTCCTAACTCTACTGTTCCCTTGTTTGGCTCCAAGTCGCCAGAAATGGCACGAAGCAAGGTTGATTTACCAGCACCATTGGCACCAATGACACCGTAAATATTACCTGGTGTAAACTTTAAGTTAACGTCCTTGTATAGAACTCTCTTGCCGAATTGGATAGCAAGGTTTGAAAGTGTAATCATCGTTTTTCTAATACCTTATTATATAATAATTTGGCTGCAAAGTTACGATTTTTATTTCAAACGACAAAGAAACAAGTAGAACTTAACTTTGAACTTTATGATTTGAGTTTAACCCTTGAACTATATCGGTAATCATAATTATGAATTATGGATTATGAATTTTGAAAATATGTTCCTTTACTAACTACGAATTTCGCTAATTACGCTAATGCTTATTGCGATATAATTCGTGTCATTCGTAGTCGGTAAAATTTCGCGTAGATAATGATTGAAAAACATTACATAATTTTCGAGTGAAACAGCTATAGATAAGGATAAAAATACGTATAAAAAGTAAGTTTGCAAACCAACAGATAATCAAAGAGTTATAAAGTAGCAAAGTAAAAGGTGCTTAATTGGACTTCAAAAGGGCGTTAATTAGACCTCAAAAGGGCACCTCTTGCAAGTCTATTAGGCGTCTTTAAGAAGCCTAAAGAGCATGTATTGGTTTTTAGTTGACTATGCCTAAATTTACTTCACACGTTTTTTGTTTATTGTTACTGAATTGGTTTACACATTTTTTTACTTGCTTCCTGAACAGCTTTACACCCCCATGGAAACTTTACTGATTCGCTTTACATAGTCATAAACTTTGACAATGAAGTCCGAACGTGTGTAGCACATGTTCAAAGTTAATATTTTTCCTTCAACTTACAAAATTTAATACCATGAAAAGCACAGAAGCCCTTATGCCGCATTGCAGTGCCTTTTCTCATTTGTCTTGGCGTAAGCATGCCGTTGCTCATATGAGGTCTCTTATTGTTGTAGAAGTCTATGATACCAGCAATGATGCATCGTGATCATCGAGGTTCTTCGGTCGTTTCATGTGGTAGAGCCACTCTTGCTTTATTATTCCGTTCACTCTTTCGGCGATTGCATTATCTGTAGGGTTGTAATCCTCAGTCATGCTTATGCACGAGTGTATACTCCAGCCTTGCCACGTAGGCGTTGCTGCAGTATTGAACCCCACGATCAGAGTGGTGCGTCATCAGCGAGAGATCCATACCCCTGTGACTGTTCTATTGCCATGTCAAGGGCAGCAAGCGTATTGACAGCCTGCAGACTGTCAGAAAGCTTCCATCCGATTATCTCATGAGTGAACGCATCGGTTATGAGGTGAAGATAGACCACACCATCCTCAGTATCTATATACGTGATGTCTGCTACCCAGAGCTGTGCAGGACGTGTGAGAACCATTCCTTTTGCCGTGTTCTTATACTTGAAATAGTTGTGATTGGAGTTCGTGGTGTGGCGACATCTGGGTGGCTTTGAGCATAAGGTGATGCTTGTGCATTAGCTGGTAGAACCTGTCGCGCCCAAGCATTAAGCCAGGATAGATATCCATAAGCATGTGCAAAAGTTTCTGTGCACCTATACGAGGAGCATCTGCACGAACATCCATAACGGCACGTACGACAATTTTCTCAGTAAGCTTTACGGCGTTCCTCTCTCTTTACTCACAGAGTAATAGCCTTCACGAGTCTTGCCAAACAGTCCACTCAGCAGCCCAATTGATAAACCAGGGTTGCTGACTCGAAGGCTGTCTACTGCTTTGGCGCCAGCTTTTTTTAGCAAAATCCTCCCCTGTATTCCTTACTGCTTATCTCTATGACCTTCATCAACCCTTGATTGCGAAGTTCAGAATACTCCAAAGCTTTCTTCAAATTGGATACTTGTGCTTCAAGCTCTTCCTCACGGGTTAGAGGGCTTTTCTCCATATCTTTCTTACTACGCATAGATTTTACTTTAGTAATAATATCATGCGACAAAGATAGCTTTTTTTCTCATCTAAAGCATACTTTTTGCCATTGATAAAAGCTGGCACTACAAATGTCGTACTTGCCACAGATGAAATTAATTGACACATCGGACGAGTAATACTCACGAAGTAAAGTGAGAATAAAGTCCTCACTGAATCTTTCATGTTCTAGAATGTTTACTTCCCATTTTGAATTTTTAAATGTTAAAATGATGTGAAGTAAATCTGGTATAAGACATAAAGAGCATGTATTGGTTTTGCATCACAAGAAAATAGTTTACAAGTCAGCACAATCCTGGCCGTCGCCGCACAGGACCTTCTGCTGCTAACGCAAAGGAAGAAGTAGAGTGGCTCGAGGTTGGTGATGAGGCTTTTGACAAACAGTGGTCATACATCATTGTGGAAAGATTAATCAAAAGAGAGTTTTAATTAAATAAGTAATAAGCATAAAAAGACTATATTAATAATGAGAAAACAGACTTTTAAGGTGCGCCTGCTATCATTAATAGCATTGTGCGGCATTGTAATGGCTTTTGCGTCTTGCTCTAATGAAGATGTAGCACAGAGCACTGTAGATACAAACACTGAAAACAACAGCAACCTCACTTCATTCGTGACAGGTGCTGCTGCAACGCGTACTTCACTCAACTATGACGACGGTGCTTTCTTTTGGGAGGCAGGTGATCATATCTATGTGGAACAGCAGACGCTACAGGTGGTAATGGCGTATTTAACTTCCGTCTCGATCATCAGGCAGCTATCCTCGTGTTCCAGCCATTTACAAACAATACAGGTGTAAAGAATTGTCAGTTGACAAAGATTGAGGTAACATCTGATAATGATATTACTGGTACTTACACACTTGACACAACAACAGGTGAGTTGACAGGTTCTGCAAGCGGTAAGAGTATTACTATGACTACAAAGGGTAGTGGCTCTTATGCTAATGGTTTCCCATTGACCAACAGCACAGCAGACCTTACAACTAATGGTGCCTACGTGGTGATTCGTCCTGGTACACATGCCTTGACCATACGTTATTGGATTAAGGACTATGTAACAAACGTTAAGGATGCGATTACTAAGACATATCCAGCGTTCGACTATGAGAAGAACGACTACTATGATATGACTGCCAATATCAATGTAACGGATTACGACTGTAGCAAGTACTACATGTGGGATGCACAGAATAATTTCTGGAATGGCCGTGAGTGGAATTCAGCAAATCTTTGCAGCCTGTACTTGCAAAATGAACCTTATTTAGATTATGGTACTGACAACTTCTATAATAATGATAGAACAAATGGTGTTAATTATGCTAAGTACTCTTGTCGTATGCTTCCAAATGTTAATCAGATAGTATGGTATATCTCGAATGGTGACCCACGTTGGGATGGAGAGGAAATTTGGAAATCTATGGGACATCTTCATAAGGGAGGTATGTGGCTGTTGAAAAAGCTGTATATCCCTCTGACATCAGAGTTTAGAGCTCCAGCCCCTTATAATAGAGATATACGTCGTGATGACTTCACATTCAATGGAACAATTAAGCAGGGTACTCCTACTTATAAGAGTAGCTACTTCTTCCTTCCTGCTTTGGGACACTACTCTTGGGGTAACTTCAGTGGCTTAGGAACAAATGGATACTATTGGACGTCAACTGGTCATGCTGATGATAGTAACTGGGCTTTACTATTTAACCTTATAATAGTAGTAATATAACTTTGACAGCGGACGATTCAAACGTAGGCAGATATGTAATGACTTTTCCAGTAAGAAACTTTCTAACTCCTCTCTTTAGGAAGTTCCCTTCTTAAAGCTGCAGGTTGAAAATATAATCTTGCCAACGCTCGTACAGCGTTGAGCTGTCTTCGGACAACTCAGTGAAGTGCGATTCGTTGGCAAGTTTTGTTTTATATAGTCTCATATGGCAACGTAATATGTACATATGTGCGACGTCGTCGTATTTATAAACACTGATATACGGATAAGAACTCCGTTCGATTAATTGGGAAATCTGATTCTTAGTTGTGAAATATGCATAAGTTTGCATATTAAGATGTAAAGAAGTTTTTAAGTTTTCGTATAAAAAGCTTACAAGTTATATGCTTTTTAACATGGTTTCGTGCTTAATCACACACTCTCTTACTTATTAAGTCAATTCTGATATTGACATTTTAAGATAAAAAGAATTTAAGTTAATCCCATCATCATAACCTGCATATTTATTACATAGGAAAGTCGTGGCACTTTACTACTATCTCGATGCGGGAAAAAGGTAAGACTTTTTATTTCTCTTTTTAAACCAGCTTTTTACCCTAAGTAGCACCCGAAAAGTATATTTTTTTACACTTAACGAACCAACTTTATGCCTAAAGGGGTTAAGTCTTATTTCTTCGCTTAACTTATGTTGTATTTTGGTTGTGTTTTTTTAGTGAGAATTTTTGCTTTTTGAAAGTCTATTTAACACTGAATTTTACGTAATTTAAGAATGTCAGATTCGTAAATCTTTATTAGTTATTTTTTTATCAATAGAAATCTAATTGTGTATATCGTTTTTTTGTATATCTTTGCATCGTCAAAGATTATGTTACACTTAAAAAAATAGCACATAGACTATCTGATTTTAGTTATTTTATTACCTCCTTTACATAAAGGAGAATTATTTGTAGGTTTACTTTGTAGACCTACTTACTTATTCAGATAAAGCTTGGCTCGAAAAAGTGAAAATATAGAACTTGCAATTTAGTATAATTTATTAATAACAAAAAGAATGTATATGAAGAATTATTTGAGACCGTACACAATGTGTACAAAAAGTTGAAACAGAAGGTTACTTGTTAGCTGGAACTGGTGGTGGTAGCAGGAAGTATTAAACCAGCAGGATCAAATTCAATTAAAAACAAAAGGGATTAATGGCAATGGCTCTACCTGTAGAGCACTATGTGGAAAGAAGGAACTAAAAAGTTTTAGTCCATTTAAAAATACTTCTCAGAATCAGAAAATGAATAATTTTTCTTAGGTTTAACAAATAACTCAAAACTTAAAAAAATATGACCATTAAAAAGTTTTTTTACACATTATTACTAAGTGCAACCACTTTAATTCTTACTTCTTGTTCTACTGAGGTGACAGACGAACAACCAGCTGCGGTAAAGTCTGCTACTCATTCATTCACCATCAGAGGGTACAGGAACCTATGACACGTACAAACATTGTAATTGGAAAACCAATTACATGGAATGCTGGTGACCGCCTCATTGCGTATAACATTACATCACCTCAGAAGGATTATGACTATTTGTCTGTAGCTACAGACGGTGTCTACTCTTTGTTCAAAGGGCGTATTCATTGGAATGAAGGCGATGAATTGGCTGTGTTTTATCCTTACAGGTATAATGTAAAAGAGCCACGTATGGGTTTCCTCAACTTAGGACTGGAAGAGAATGAACTTATGGACAAGGGCAAAGTCGTAAAAGGTCACCAAAATGGTACCATAGAGAATCTAAGATTCTTCGACTATTCTTGAATAAGTTGAACAATATCAAATCCGAAGGATACGATATTTGGGCTGATTTTGGCGTGAGAAAACAGTACTCTGTCATGGGTTTGAACATTCTTTTCAATGGCAAGCCTCTAAAGAAGATTAAGCGTTTGACACTTCAGAATGTCTATACCAAGGCAGAGTTTAACCTTGCTACAAGTGAAATGAATTATGCGCCTAAGAGCGACTTGACTATTACAGCTGAAGCACCGCTGGATACTTTCTATGTAGCACTCTTCCCTGATAGCCATTTTACTCCAAAGTTTGTTGTTGAGACTGAAGACGGTAAGATGTATCACTTTGAGGTTAAAGAGCCTTTTGAGATACGAGCGTGCAAGATTCTATACGCAGACTATCAACGTTACATGCACACCGGGTCCTTGGATTGAAATTGATGGAAAAGAAGTGGGCAAAGAATAATTTGCAGTACAACCCTTCTACACGTTTAGAAGGTTGGGTTGAAGGTTACAGACTGGCTAAACAGGCATGGGATTACTTCTATACCGAAGCAGACCCATTCAACTCCCATCCTCAGTATCTCCCACGTGACTTTAACAACTCTGCTTTCGATCACTTCCGTTGGGGTAACATCGCTTGTGCAAACAATTACAGCTACTGTTACTCTCGTTACTACTCAACTCACACGGGTAATATTCAGGCTGCAATTCAGAATAGATGTTATGGCGACCTTGCTTACCATGCTTCTAAAGGCAAGTGGATGATGCCTACAAAGGCTGACTTCGAAAAGCTGATGGCAAAGACTGGTGAGTATGTGGGATATTACTGTGATGGCAATAATGTTATCGTAGGTGTACTCTTCGACCCAACAGTTCCTGCTTGCAAGAAGGGTAAAGTAATTGACAAGAATGGGCACATTATCGGTAATACAAACCGCCCAAAAGCTATCTATGCAGGTAAATATTACGACCGTTGCACGCGTATGAAGAAGTTTACCAAGGAAGATATTGATAAGGGTGTGTTCTTCCCATTTGCAGGTGCTTACACTGAATACAATGACAGAGCACCTCGCCTCCAATGTCCGGGCAGTTCGGCTTACTACTGGACTTCTGACGGCAACCGCTGCAACTACACACAGGCAATCGCTTTCTCAGCTTGCTACACGAATTGTGGCTGGCTCTATCCGGGTACAGTTTACAGCTGCAGAAGAGGCAGCAGTCCTAAGTGGTGTATGTATAGCATTCGCCCTGTAAGCGCAGAATAAAGAAAGTAGACAAGTTGACTTGTAAACTCGTTTTACAAGTTAAATCATAGCAAGTTGATGAGTTGTAATAAACTTATCAACTTGCTTTTTATTCCTCAAAAACTATTACTCAAAGCATAAAGCTAACTGCGAATTAAGCGAATATCACGAATTACATCGCAATAATATTAGCGTAATTAGAGAAATTCGTAGTCATTCGTAGTTCTAAGCATAAAGTAAACTACGAATTACGCGAATGGACGAATTACATCGCAATAATGATTCGTGTCATTAGAGAAATTCGTAGTCTATAAGTTTATTTTTCGTTTGCTGTCACTTTTTAACATTTGAATGAACCAACTCTCCTTCAGCACATTACAAGTACTCAAATACTGACAGCAGTGACAGCAACTTCAAAACTAAGTTGGTTAGAGTCTATTCCTATAAGAACTGATTTAGTTAAAATAGTCATACATCTAAGAACATAGGGGGAAGTTGAGAGGATGGTAGGTGTTACAGAGGTCACGCTCTGCTAATCCATAATATTCGTTGGGTATATGGATATTCCAGAGTATCTCCTTATCCTTTGGCTGTAGTATATTCGTCCCACCTGGCAGTTATATCTTATCATTATAAGACTAAGTTGTGATGAACTTAAACTCTTGTTCCTCGACATAGTAATTCATTTCAAAAATCCTTTCAACTGAGTTCGCCACTCTGAAACACCACATGCTTTACCAATCCTGCTAGTTCATATTTATTCGAGTTGAAAGGTAGGTCTTTATCTTTAAACTAGCATATTTCAAAAGGTTTACTTTCGTTGTCCTTTACCAATGCTCACCTCACTCACTGTACTGATGTGACGTAGATAAATATTGTAGCCTATATGATGGGATCATTAACAAGATAATATCTAAAAATAGTATAGATTTATAATTAACATGAGTACTATTTGGGTATGTTGATTTAATTTTCTACTTTTGTAAAGTCGTTAACAAAACATTTATGTCGCAAAAGTAATGAAAATAGCTTTCAAATTCAACGATTGAGGAGTTATTCTTCAGTCTTTTTCGCGTATTGCCTTTTACGGAACTTATTAAATATGGTGAAAAAGATATTTTCATCAGATTTACCAACATTATGACTCTTCTGATTCTTGTAATGAAGGAACTACATTGGTATCTTTTTAAATCATGTTTATCGAGCATTAGCAAAGTCATATCGATGTGAGTATATCTATAAAAATGAAATAATAAATTCTCTTATTAAAAATATGGGACAGATAAGACGATAGCTTTTAATGAGTTCAAAGTAAAGAACTCTATTGTTGACATAGCTATGTTTAATGGTGAAAGTAAAGCTTTTGAAATAAAAACAGAATTAGATACTCCACACCGATTAAATGGACAGATTTGTGATTATACTCGTTTGTTCCAAAAATGTTATATTGTTATTCCTGAGGAGAAGTTATATAATTACATTAATTACATAGGTCCAAATGTAGGTATTATACTCTTGAAGTACGTCAAACGACATATAGAATTATATGAATATAGGGAAGCCGTGTCCAATGCAAACATTGATCCAGAAATGGTCATGTCATGTTTGAGAACAGAGGAGTATAAAAATATAGTTAATACTTTTTATGGGGCTATTCCTGACGTTAATGATTTTCAAATGTATGATATTTGTAAACAACAAATAAGCAATATTCCCGCTTCAAACTTACAAGAATTATTTCTACAGGAGATCGAAAAAAGGAAAAATTGTTCCAAACTTCTCAATGTAGTACCAAATGTAGTGAGACAAATATGTCTTAGTATGAACCTCAAACAAAAACAATAGATATTTTAATAAAGAAATTAAACGAACCTTTAATATAATCTTATTATGTATTATCCATATTTACGAAGCAAACAATTCGAGCTTATAGCATTGAAAGAATTTTGCACAAGAACATCCTTCAAATGGATGTATTATTCCAATCATAGAACCAGTCAAAGAGAATCTACATTCATTGACAGCAGCTATTGAAAAGATGAGTTCAAACAATATGAACTTTTTCTTTAATATTGAATCCAACAGATGGAGATTTTCAATATAAAAGAAAGATATACTAAGCGAAAGAGAAGAGTTACAGACCACAAATTATATTCCAGCATTTCTATATTCTTATAACCAAGATGCTATTTTTAAATTATATCAACAAATACGATTCTAGATAATATCATGATTATATTTTCGAGATGGTATGGATTTCAGTAATGATAAGGAGCTTAAAGAATTCTTAGCTCATCCTCGGATAACTACTATTGTCAATGGACAAGCAGATGTACGTGCTACATACCGTAATTTGCAATATCTACATAAAAAAGTAATAAGACTAGATGACAAATTCTTAAATAAGAAAAGAAATGTAGATTATGCTGCAACCGAAGAAGAGATTTTTACGGAAGAGCCTTTCTATTATCAGCAAGATGGTTTTGTAGGATTCTCAGACTATACCACGCTACCAAAAAACTTTGTGGAGGGGGGGTTCCTTCCATATGCTATAGCCATTCACTTGACAAATAGAGGTGATAACAACATTATATATATCCATCATTTTGTTTCAGATACCAATTTTGACCAAACAAACATCCAAGGTAAATTCGCAGAGGCTAGTAGAAAGGCTATTGATTTTTTCGATAACCATCCACTTGGTTTTAGAAGCTCTGCACTCGAAGAATTAAAGCGTGATGTTGCTGATGCAAAATATCCAGGATTAGGTATTGTGAAGAAAATTTCAATTAAGCATCATCTAGAACTTATGTTGAACGTTTTAAAGCCACAACATGAAGATTAGTGCATCCTGTTTTAAAGATGATGAGATTAGAAATACCATAAACTCTTCAGGGAATGCAGGTTTATGTGAAGTAACAAATCAGAAAGGAATTGTTGTAGATATTGAAGATTTTTCTGATTTCTTTTCAGACTTACTTAATATTTTTCAGGAAAGTACGACTAGTAAAAAATCCTTAGTCCAACTCTATTCAAGAAGATTGGGATTTCTTTCATGATGAAAAATATAGCTAAAATTATACTATCTGAATGTATAAAACTATATCGTCCAGATTTTTAATAGCACACAAGTTGAATACAATACTCAGATTTTAGATTTTATAGAATTATGGGAAAAGACGCACATTCAATTAGTAAATGCGAATACTCTCGGTAAGAAATAGTTTACAAAAACTATGAAAAACACCGAGGGTTGCCCTGCGGCAAGGGGGCCGCGCCCCCTAAGAGCATATTCAAGTATCGAGATATAAAAACAAAAAGAGGAGACCCAAAGTCTCCCCAAGATTAATTATCTTTGTATTTGATATGTGTAAACACTAACCTCAGGGCAAAGGTACAATATTTGCCTTATTACAAAAAGGTTTCTCTAAAAAAGAGATAGCCTCTACTATTGGAGTTCATTTCAGTACGGTTTACAGAGAAGTTGACCGTAACAGGTCACCTTACACTGGAGAATACCGTCCATTTCGTGCTCAGCGTATGGCGGAACGCCGCAAACGCCGTTTTCAGAAGCCCCGCAAACTGACACCAGAAGTACGTGCAACTGTCATTAGGTATCTGAAGAAGGATTGGTCTCACAGCAGATAACAGGTAGACTGAGGGCTTTAGGAAAAGCGGTCGTCTGTCATGAAACCATCTATGAGATGATACGCAGAGATAAATCTTCTGGAGGAAAGCTTTATCAACATTGTAGGTTCCAGCTAAAACACATAAATCACTGGCTTAGCAGAAAAGGAAGAATACTACCAGATGGTAGGAAAAGCATAACAGAAAGACCATTAGAGGCTGATGGTAGACGATTTGGAGATTGGGAAATGGATCTCATTGTAGGACCAAGACGTTCAGCTGCTCTTACAATGATAGAAAGGAGTACAAATTATCTTATCATAAGAAAGCTACCACAACGATATAAGTCTGAACAGGTGAGCAAGGCTATTATTGACGCATTGAAACCATACAAGAAGAATGTAATGACAATTACAACTGATAATGGACCAGAGTTTGCCCAGTACAAGGAAATTGAGCAGAAACTACAATGTGAGGTTTATTATGCAAAACCCTATGCACCATGGCAGAAAGGAGCAGTGGAGAATGCCAATATGCTTATAAGACAATATGTACCAAAAGGATTCAATATAAACACCATGTCAATACAGTATTTGGCATATATACAGAACAAAAATTAATAGTAGACCAAGAGAAAAAAATTAAATTTTAAATCACCAATACTTGTTTTTAACAAAAAGATTCAGTAAATTGCACTTGGTACTTGAATCTACCAGATTAAAGACATTCTTCAACATGAAACACGTTATTTTACGAACTTGGAAAAACTTTTGTCCTTTTGACCCTATGCTTGAAAGATATATAGTAGCAGATGAGCCTATTGCAAGGGGACACACTTTCTATAGAGCGAGAGTTCTTCCAGATAAAAAGCATATTATCAGAAAAAGACATGGAATGCCTTCCTCCTGAAAAAGTAAAATGCAGGGAGGGCTAATCCTATAGGTATACCATATCTTTACCTATGTGCAGATAAAGAAACGACTTACTATGAAGTAAGAGCAAGATTCTTAGATCGTATTTTGTATTGGTACTTTTTAAAACTAACCGTGATTTAAATATTGTCAACTTTGCAGATAAGGTAAGTCTCTTTTTATCTTCGCATTCTGGTAACATTGTAGAATTTATTAAGAAAAACTTTTATTGAATGGTATTTCCAAAGATATGTCGAAACCTTTAACACGTTATGATTCAGAATTGAATATGTACCAACACAGTATATCTGTGAATTATCTAAATTGCATGGAGCCGACGGGATATGTTTTGAAAGTTCTTTAAAAAGGTGGACTTAATTATGTACTCTTTAATGAAAATGATGCAGATTGTATAGATGTTGAGAATATACATATAAAGGAAGTCATAATAAAAAGCTTAGTCTTTTCAAATTCTCTAAAAGTATACTATTGTCCAATCATCTTTGATAACTATTCAGCGGTATTGCTTCATCTAAACGCAGCTTGAATTTTTCCTTACAAAAACAAGGAATAAATACTCCTCAAATCATCTAAAAACAGCCTGTTTGGATATCTTTGTAACAAACAACATATCAGACTATTGAAAAACTTGCATAACAAGAGGTAGTTAATTAGCCCAAGTTTAACACCCACTTTTGGCCTAATTGTTGCTGTCACCATACTTTCCTCGTTTTTTTCTTATGGGCTCTGTGTCCCTACAAATTTTTATTCTTTTTGAATGGTGAGTGTTTTAAGTTCAACTTATCGTATATCTGTTTTGCTTGCTTCGAAGGACTACTACATTGGCGCATCTCGATGGTTTCACCTAATGGATTCTTCCCTTTTGTGGTGACAAGCTTTTGGGTGCTCATACGTCGTACTATCTCGGTCCAGTAACAGGATTCTCCTTCTCGTTTTAATTGACAACGGATGGTGTTTACCACCCAGTAGGCTAATAAACCGAAGAAAAGGTGTGCGTCGCTTCGCTCATCTTTCTGATGATAGATAGGACGGAGGTTGAGATCATTCTTTAGTTGTCTGTTCGTACATTCTATCTCACGAATGAGATTGTAGTATTCCCATGTCACACGCTCAGAAAGTGTCCTGACATTGCTGCGGAGGAAATAGACTCCATGCCCAGATTCCATTGCCGAGAGGTCTTTTATCTCCCAGTCTACACGCAGCATCTGCTTGGGCTTTCTTCTCATTTTTTTATGTAGCTTATCTGGTAGAACTTCGCTATAGAAGGGTACTTGCATGGCACGTCCTGTACGTTCAACAACCTTTTCATAGGTCTTTGTTCCACCTTTCTTGGATATTCCATTGTTTATCCTCTGCAGTTCCATCTCAAAACGCTCTTTCCAAACCCTGTTCATGGACGACTCTGTCATAGCTTTCGATGGAGATGTTATTTCGAGATAATAACCTTATCATCCTCTGTCTTAACCTCTTTCAGCGTTATCTTCTGCCGGCGGGCATCCATTACTGTAACGCTCTTGTTATCATCACTGAGCGTATAGTCTTTCATTTTCGTACGGGATACGCAGAGATAATTGTAACCCTTTTTCTTTATTAGATCCAAGTTCTCTTCCGTGGCAACACCTGCCATCCATGACAACAAGCGTATCCTTTGTTCGTGATGGATTCCTCTTTGCCAGCGTATCAATCATATTGGGTAGAGACTTGGGATCTGCTGTATTACCCTCCAAGATAGAAGAATAACGTATAAAACCTTCTTTATTGATACATAATGCAAGTACAAGTAGCTACAGTCAGAGCGTTTTTTTCTTTTGAACGACCGAACTTGGCTTTATCGCTATTACGCTTGCTACCCTCGAAATAGAAGTTGGTTAAGTCGAAGAGCATCAACTTGTTGTCTATATTAAAGAGATTGTCAGTAACGCTGCACAGATGACGCTCTAACTGTTCCTTTAGTTCATATAATTTGTCAGTGATTTTATACAGAGAATTGATTCCTGGTGTCCAGCCAGGAACTCCACTATAAAGTTCAGCGGCAGCCGAGTTATCGCGCAAATAATAATAAGATGAACGTTCAGAAACAGCATATACCGTGCGAACAATCAATGCTGACAAAGCCGTGTGTATCGCATTCTCCGTCCAGCCATTTTTGCGCAGAAAACCCTCTAATTGTAGCTTGTCTATTGTCTGCTTGCAGAGCCACTCTGCACCAACATTCCTTGCGTCAGTATAGTTTGCCGTCTCAAGGTCAATATAGTTCTCATATTTTCTCAGCGACTTCTGCTCTTCCTTATTAAACCTATCGATTCCACCTTCTTTCTCCATACGGCTCCACCATTCGTCAGCCTTTGCCTGTTCAATAGGAGTAAGACCGTCAAGGTGTTCTATGAAAAGCGAGGGTGTACTTCTGGTTTTGAAGCGTTCGGTAAGAGCGTATGCAATTTTTCGAACCTGTACAGCAGTAAGTGAAGGTTCGAACCCAATGTTCAACAGAATTAGCGAATGTACATGACCCTGCACATCACGATATGACTCCTTGATGCGATAATAAGGAGCCATGTCCCCTGTGGCAGGGTTGAATCGTGTCTGTACATTTGCGTGCATGAGTGCAAAGTAACAAAAATAATTTTTGATATGGCTGTGTCCTACAAATCGGATTTTACCCTCGCAACAATACTCTACACTTGATTATCAATCATTTATCAAATTGATACTACACAAAACATCCCGAAAATTTATGAAAAATAATTTTGCCGGTTAAACTTGGGGTAACAACATATCAAACTATTGCAAACTTGCATAACAAGAGGTGGTTAATTGGACTTCAAAAGAGCGTTAGTAAGGGTCCAAAAGGGCATCTTTTAGAAGCGAAAAGAGCATGAATTGAAAGCCAATTCATGCTCTTTTTATGTTTAAGATTTGATTTTTATTTACAATACGGAGGTGGCGAAAGGGAAGAAGTGGAATATTTTATTAGGCAAAGAAGCAAGTGTAAACGGTGTTGTCTTAACTCCTTTAACTCCATTTCACTCCTTAACTCCACATAAAATCCTCCTTAACTCCTCATCACTCCTCCTTCTTCGTCCGAATCTTGTAGCCTGCGAGTCCGTAGTAGAGGATGAAGAGGAAACAAGGGACGCTGACCCAGTAAGAGGTTTGGAAAAGAGGTGCAATCCTGCACGACCCCACGCAACCAAGGCATCACTGCACCACCTGCCATCGCCATGGTCAGCAGTGAAGCACCAGACTTAGTGAACTTACCAAGGTCTGCCATTGCCAAAGGCCACAACGCTGGCCACATCAAAGAACAGCCTAAAGCCATCAAGAAGATGCAATAAACGGAGATAACTGGGTCTGGCACAACTGCTACAGCCACACTACCAACGAGGGCAATGATAGCGCAGATACGCATTGCAGCAGCCTGAGAGAGGTAACGTGGGATGAAGATTACACCACAGATATAACCCACAATCATACCCACAGAAGGGATAAATCCGTAGTTGTCACCCTCCAAAACCTAACGACTGTGCATAACCTGTTGCCGTAGCGAGCGAGATGGTCTCTACACCGACATAGAGGAAGAGTGCCAAACAGCCCAACAACAAGTGTGGGAACTGCAGAATACTTGTCTTACCGTCAGCGTATGAACTGACTGCTGCCTCGTCGCTACGCTCACTCGTCCTCACCTGCAGCCTTCACATCTGGCAGTGGAGCCATCAATGCGATAACACCCAAGAGCAAGAAGATACCGATGATGATGGTGAATGGCATGCAAAGATCGCTGAGTTGCGTATCGCCAATACCCTTACCAATCACCAAAGTAATGAAGAGGGTCGTCACTGGCCAAAGCCAACTTATTGCTGATACCCATGCAAGAGATACGACGTGCTGCCGAATCCATCGGACCCAGAATCGTCACATATGGATTGACAGATGCCTGTAAAACGGCATTGGCTGCACCACTGACAAAACTCGCAATGAGGAACCATGTCAGTGAGTTCTGCTTCGCTGCGAGGATGAAAAAGTCCAAAGGCTGCTGCAAAGATAGCGAACGACAAAGCCATCGTACGCTTATAACCGATTGCCTTGATGCAATGGGTTGCAGGAATACCGAACAAGAGGAACGGTATGAAAGTCGCTGCAAGCAACAGACTTGAAGCTGCACCAGAAATGTGCATTGACTTCTCTAATACTGGCATCAGATGAGTTGATACCCAAGGCAAAGCCAATAGAGAAGAAGAATAAGCCGATAATGGCTAAAGGAAATAGATAGTTAGTTTTTTTGTTTCATAATAAAGATATTTTTTTATTTACTACTTCATAACAAAGCTTTTTATGCTTTCACTCCCGCTTCAGAGAGAACTTCTGTGAGCTTACTAAGGCTCCGCACCAATGGTGTTTACCATCAACACGCCATGTGCTAAGCCTCCGCACACTCTTTGAAAACGGAAAGAAGGGCACATTATTATAGCTTTAGCTTACTTTATTATCGCTCCATACATCGGAGGAAGGATATTTTTAGTCAACCATTATAATTGCCTTTTTGAAATATAAAGGCGCACGAGGCACCCATTCCTTAGAATGATGAATACCATGTGCGCCCCTACCCTACAGTCAATTCATAGGCAGTGAAGACTGCTAGGCGTTAGTTAGCATGAACCTTTCCACCCTGAATATAGAATCCTTTGGCAGGAGGTTCAGGGAGTCTACGACCAGAGAGGTCGTAGACTTGTGCCATTGTTGTCGCTGAGTTTACTACGGCAGAGATTCCGTTTGTGGGATCATCTGCCGCTTCCGAAAAAGGGATGAAACGCACGGTGTTTGAGTATGTTTTACCCTTTTCTATCTCATACTTCGGCAATGGACCAGGACCACAAGAGCCGTTACCAAGACCACGCTGAACAGCATCAAAGTGAGCTACGGTGCGATTGCTTGCTGGCAACTCCCATTCGTGGCGTGCTGTGCGCAATTCTGCGTCTGTCCAAGGCGTCAGAGAAAGCTACATCGCCCGCTGTCTCTACCTTCACACCTGTTCCCTCGTTGTTAGTGAGGGTGAGCCAACGAAGACCAACTCGGTTGCCGTTGCTTTGTGGGTGTGCGAATGGCTCATACATATCCTTAACAGAAGTCTCGTAGATACCGAAGTCTGAACCTTCGAGACGGTCAACATAGTTTGCCAATGGACCACGAGCATAATAGCGAACCTTAGAGAGTTCCTCTGGGAAGTTCAGACTAAAGCCCAAACGTCTTGCTCCGTTGCCCTGTGCCTCGTAAGAGCTGGTGAGGTCGATGGTACCATTTGCATAAATAGTGTACTTATAAGTAGCCTTACAGTGGCTGCCGTTCTGGTTAACATTCACTGTTGCTGTCTTACCATCGTCAGAGAGTTGGAAGGTAGCTGTCTGCGACTTCACGCCATTATCGGTAGGATCATTACCATAAGCCTCCATAGGACCATCGTTTCAATCCAACGGTAGCGGTCGAAACGTGGACCGTTATTCTGCACAAAGAGGTCCTTGCCATTGTAAGACCAAACAGTGATATTACCCTGCCCATCGAATGTCACCTTCTGCTTGCCGTTTGTGTAGGTGTAACCACCATCTGCATTCTTTGTAGAAGTCAGCTTTTCAGCCTTAGCATTGTCAACTGCAGCGAGGGTTGTTATGCCTGCTACCAACTGTTGCTGGAACTGTGCAACTGGGTAATCACGGTCGCACCAGTTCGTTGCCTCCTTCGTATAAAGTCCGATATTGAGGAAGAGTTCCTTACCTGCAAAGGCTGTAGGGTTATACTTCAAGTCAACGGTTTCAGTACCACCAGCAGCGCAATTCAGCTTCTTTAACGATACCATCCTGTACAGGCTTACCATCGGCAAGGAGGGTCCACTTAAGATAGAACTGGTTGAGATTACGGTCGAGATACTTATTCGTCAACTTCACCTGGCGGGTGTTTTTATTCAAATCGAAGCCCACCCATTGGTAAATACGCTTCACCTCATCCAACTCAGCACTCCATGCACGGTCGGCATTGACAAGTCCGTTGTTAACGAAGTTATACTGATGAGGACCCGGACAGTCATATCCTGTGATATAAGCAGGGAATCCATTCTTTGTCAATTGATTGTTTTTAATCGCATCATAAGAGTAGATACTCTGATCCACCCAGTCCCAGATACAACCACCAACACCTATCTGAGAGCCTTCCATAGCCTCCCAATACTCACGCAGGTTGCCCACAGCGTTACCCATAGCATGGGCATACTCGCACATGAAGTAAGGCTTATTCGTGTTCGGATGGTTCACATCAGAGGTCACCGGACCCGTTGTTCCGCTGCGCCAAGCATCCATAGCAGGGTACATTACAGAGTGGATATCAGTACCTTCAGCCTTATCTCGTGTTGATCCCTCATAGTGGATATAACGGTTATCGAGCTTACGAACAGCGTTGTAAGCCGCCATGATGTTCAGACCAGAGCCACTCTCGTTACCCAAACTCCAGAAGACAACACTCGGATGGTTGCGGTCGCGGAGCGTATTACGTACGTCACGGTCAACGATAGCACCTGTCCAATCGGTGTTATTGATGATTGTCTTTGAGCCTTCCCAGTTCCTATGAAGTTCCATATCAGCCTCATCAACAACGAAAAGACCGAAGTAATCGAACATTGCCATCATCTTTGCATGACGTGGATAATGGCTGGTACGAACCGTATTCATATTAGACTGCTTCATCATTGCTATGTCTTTTAACATAAGGTCGGTGCTGATACTGCGACCATGCAATGGGTCAGTGTCCTGTGTGTTAGCACCCTTAAGGTAAGTACGACGGCCGTTCACCTCAAGATAACCCTTACTAAGGTCAATCTTTCTGAAGCCATATTTCGTAGAGAAAGCCTCTTCCTCGTTGCCATCCTGCGACTGACTGAAAGTGAAGGTATAGAGCGTTGGGGTCTCAGCAGACCATAGTTTCACGTTAGAGAGTGTTCCGAAGTCAACTGTCTGTGTCTTCAAGCTATCGCCAGCAGCAAAGACAAAGTCAGACTTCAGCTTCTTCACTTCCTTACCCGATGGGTCGAAGAGCGTTACGGTTACGGTCTTCTTCGCTGCAGTCTTATCGCGATTGCATACGGTAAGGTCTACAGATGTAGCCGCACTACCCGTAGCAACGGTAGTAGAACCCGGTGTAACAGTAGCCTTAATATAATGATCTGCCAAGTAAGTCTTTGGTGTAGCCACAAGGTAGACATCACGATGAATACCACTCATATGCCACATATCCTGACCCTCAAGATAAGAGCCATCGCTCCAACGAATCACCTGTACGGCAACATTATTCTTACCAGTGCGGAGATATTTAGTAATGTCAAACTCGCTGACATTGTTTGCTCCTTCGGTATAACCCACTTCATTGCCATTCACATAAACGTAAGCAGCAGAGTAGATACCATCAAAGTGGAGGAAGACACGCTTATTCTTCCAGCCTGCAGGCAGAGTGAAATCACGACGATAAGAGCCCACAGAGTTCTTCAAAACCAGCCTTCATACGAACGTAAGGCTGCTGATCTTCAAACGGATAGTCTACATTCACATACATTGGCAGACCATAACCATTCATCTCTAAACAAGAAGGAACAGTGATATCGTTCCACGCAGAGCCTTCAGTACTTACACCATCGCCCCAGAAGTCGTCCTTACCGAGCAAAACTGGCTTAGCTCCCTCGCTCCAACGCAACTTCCATGTACCGTTCAAACTAAGGTAGTTTGCACCTGTTGGGTCCAACCAAGGCTTGTCATAACGCTGACCATCAGCCTTCATAGCCTCTCGTTGATGGATAAGGCATATAGGTGGCATGCGCACGCTCCTTGTTACGCTCATAGACCTTCGCATTCTCCCCAGTCGGCACCCTCAGGAATAACCACTGCAGGCACTTCCTTGAACTGTAGCGTAGCAGCTGACGCCTCACTGTTCTCATAACCACAGTAATATCCATTGACAGAAGAGATAGAACCAAAGGTTACATAATAAGTCCGACCATTCCTTGCAGACACTGCACTCAACTTATAACCACTGCCTTTCTTAGTGATATAAATCTGTTGATTAGGATTGGCGATGCTCTGTGTCCACATACAAGGGTAGCCAGAGACTTTCTTTTCTTCGTTGAGTGCCATGTCGAAAGCCAACTCGCCGTCGCCATTTACCAACTGATAGCAGTCCTGCTTACCGCTCACAGCAACGAGTTTCCACTTCTGTGCATCGTTACCTTCGGCATAAGCAAGGAACGCAAGACCCGTGTCCCTTAACCATGAATACTTGTAGGGAGTAAGGACATTCTTGGTGTCTTGCCCTACTGAGATTAAATAGGTCTTACCGTGTTCAGGCTTTCGCACCCCTATAAAGCCAGCCCTTAGCACGGTTGGTGCTAAGGCCAGTAAGAATACGAGGAAGACCAATGTTTCTGATAGTTTTCATATAAATGAGAGTAAATATTTACGCTGAGTTGAACCCACACCTCAGCCTAAGCCGAAGTGTGGGTAAGATGTATAACCTGTGATTAGTTGATTACTTTCGTAGTGCTTGTTGTACCGTTGCTATACTTCATTTGCTTGATGTACACGCCACGGCTCTGTGACTGACTTGTCTTTGTACCGTTAAGGCTGTAATAGTCTACAGAAGCGATGTTACCATCCTGTGCCTTTTGTACGGCTGCGATAGTGTCTGCAGTCTTTGAAACAATGACATATACACCGCCCTTCACTGTTGGGAAGCTGATTTCGTCATCACTGATACGCTTTGCCTTAACCGTCTTTCCGTCAGCAGTCGTCACCTTATAATCCTTTGCTACGTTAGCATATTTCACAATACAGGTTGTACCCATGTTGGAAACAATCTGTACCTTCGTAGCCTTCGCAGCAGCCCAATCAATGTCAACAGTGAAGTTGCCTACTGCCTTCAAGCCCTTCACTGAACCCTTCTGCCAGAATGTTGTTGGCAAGGCAGGGAGAATCACGAGTTTATCATTATGACTCTGTAGGAGCATCTCGGCTACACCGGCTGTATAACCGAAGTTACCATCAATCTGATAAGGTGCATGAGCATCCCAAAGGTTCTCATAGATACCACCTGCAGCCTCGTTTGTTCCGGTGTCCCAAGTCTGCTGTAAAGCACGCTTGATAAGGTTATGACAGTGGAGACCTTCGTAGGCACGGGCGTTAAGATTTATCTTATGCCCGAGCGACCAACCTGTTCCATGACCATCGCCACGGGCTATCAGCGACTGACGAGCAGCCTCAAAGACGGTCTTATCGGCATCTTCACTGATCTGTGTACAAGGATAAAGCCCCATCAAATGAGAGATATGACGGTGTGCCTTATACTCGTTTACGCCAATCTTGCTTGGGTTGTTAAACTGTGAAGAGTACTTCCACTCACGGAGATAAGTCTGTCCATCAGCTGGATTCACCTCTGTATGGCAACCGTCGTCAAGCTTAGTAAAGTAGGTTGCAAGCGAATCACGGAATGCCTTTGACACTACATCATCGCCAAGGACTTTAATCGCCTTGCGTGTGTTATTGAAGAGGTCCCAAACTAACTGCTGGCTGTGTGCGGTAGCATTCTCCGTTGGTCCGTGTTCTGGTGACCACTCATTAGGACATTCGTAGGTGCCGTCAGCAGCCTTCACGAGCTTCTTAAACCAATAGTCGACAGCCGACTTCATCGCAGGGAATGCCTTTGTGCGCAGGAAATCCTTATCCATTGTGTAGGTATAGTGCTGCCAGAGGTGCTGGCAATACCACGCATTAGCAACGGTATAGGTGTTGGCAAAGGTAGTACCAGAGCCATAGATGTTATTCTCTGTTGGTAAGGTCCAACCTGTATTTACGTGACCCATGTCCTGTGCAAAGCGACGCCATGTAGGCTTCACACATGCCTCACGATAGATATAATCGAGGAATGGGCGGTGAAGTTCCGAGAGGTTGGTTGGCTCAGCAGGCCAGTAGTTCATCTGTACGTTGATATTCGCATGGATATCAGAGTGCCATGCTGGTGTATTGTTGTCGTTCCCAAATACCCCTGTAAGTTAGCTGGGAGCGATACACCACGGCTTGAACTGATAAGGAGGTAACGACCATAATTGAAGTAGAGTTCCTCTAAGAAGAGGTTGTCCTGCTGGTTGTCACGATAGCTGCTGATGAGCTGTGGGGTTGGAATATTGTTCTTAACATCACTGAGGGTCAGCTGACAACGATCGAAGAGCGACTTATAATCGGTCTTATGTGCTGCTAACAAAGCATCGTAACCCTTGTTCTGTGCACCATTCACTGTCGCTGCTGCACGACCTGCAAGGCGGTTAGCTCCAGACACATATGTCGGTGCGTCTGGGTCGAAATCGGTCAAACCACGGAGATAAACAGTCATGCTATTGGCACCATTTACCTCAATAATGCCCTTTGCATTCTTAGTAATCGTACCGCCATCTGTCTCGATGCGCGCTGCACAATAATAGCTCTCTGGTGTTGTTGCACCATGATCATCCTGGCGAGCGACCTGACCATCGAAGGTAATCGTTGCCTGATTATTATTATCAACGGTATAACTTACGTTACGTCCGTTCTGATTCTTCAGTGTAAGGGTTATATTGATTTTACCGTTCTGTGAGGCTGTGTAACGAACTACCACACAGCTATCAGGATTGCTTGCGAAGTAAGTACGACTGTATGCTACGCCATCCATCGTATATTTCACACCTGCTACGGCATCGTTGATATCAAGGTAACGCACGTAGTCTGTTACCTTTGACATTCCACGACTGCGGATATAAAGGTTGCCAAAGTTAAGATAATAACCGTAAGCAGCCGTGCTCGTCAGCCCACCGAGCTTACCGCTCCAAAGGGTCTTGTCGTTAAATTGTACGTCGTCAATGGCTACATCGCCCATCAAAGTTGCACCAAACTGACCGTTTCCGATAGGAAGACAAGAGGTCATCCAGTTGGTTGCGGGTTTTGTATACCAAAGCGTATATTTGTTGGCAGGGTTAAAAGTAGTAATACCTGACACTGGTACCAATGCTTCTGCTGGTACGAAGCGCACGACATTACCACCATCGCCTAAGTCCCAGAAGCTGATTAACCTACCTTCACCAGCACCTTGGAACATATTAAAGAAGTTACGTCCTGTGGTAGACTTACCAATCTCGAAGCCACCCAATGAGTTATTTGACTCCACCATCGTAAAGAGCGTATCCTTCACGTTGCGAGCCTTTGCAGCGTTGACGTATGAATCGCTGATATAAAGAATCTTTCCACTCTTGCTAACAAAAGAGTATTTGCCGTCTTTCTCTGATACACGCCATAGCATGTCATCAAGATTACCATTATGCAATGAGGCTGTTTGGCAGGTTGCCTTATCCCCCTTGGCACTCAAAAGCCAGTTACCTGTCTGGAACTGGATGTAATAATAAACAGGATTTGCAGCTGTTGAGATGACTGGCATATAGTATGGGAACTCCATGTCATCCTTGCTGACAAAGGTCAACACGTTGTTGATGTCGCCCTTATCCCACAGTCCAATCTCTTGTCCAGCCCTAATCTCACCCACTTGGTTCATCGCATGACTGTTAGTAGAGTCTGGTGCCAACTCGAATGTACCCGTTCCAAAGCTGTTATTCATACTCTGGAAGATGTGGAATGAAGTAATATCTGTAGCCTTAGTAGCCGCCATAAAACGCGAACTATAAGGATTTGTGCCATTGACATAAAGGGTACGACCGCTCTTACTTACCAACTGGTACTTCTTATTACGACCAAAGTTCTCTGCCGCTACTACCTTCCATAACTGGCGATCACCATTCATAACCTGTGGAACGGCAGTGAGGCATTTTTGCTTTTCGCCCTTGTCTTCCAACACATTGTTAGAACGAAGATACTTAACGTAATACCAATGCTCATTGCCTTTGGTACTGATGCGAGGATAACCTTGTGCAAAAACTTGTCCGACACATACGACAGACAAGAGAAAAGCAGCACAAAGACGCTTACAGATATTCATAATAGAGGATAAGATATTGTGATAATTATTTAATTATTAATGTTGAACAATAAGACGAAAAAGGGGGTTGTATCAAAATGGTGTCAGTGGCAAGTGGTAGAATTACACATGTTGTGCATCTATGCTTAGCCTGCTAACAGACACACCCTCAAGTGTATCCTTCCTTTTGATACAGCCCCTTAACCCCTATCTGTCCTTAGACAAGCGAGTCTATTCTTCTTTTTAACAGCATTGTCGATTGACAAATGGGGGTTAAACTATTTTCACTGTGAAACTTACTTCACAACAACCTTCTTGCCATTTACGATGTACAAGCCCTTAGCAAGACCATTGAGGCTCTTAGCTACCATGCGACCATCGAGGGTGTAAACATAACCGTCAGCCTGCTTCTCCTGTACCTTAACATTAGAAATACCAGTTGTTGCATCCATCTCTGCAATCTCATCATCGCTCAACACCTCATTGATTGGAATGAGCTTGAGGGCGTTGTTAATGTCGTTAACCTTCCACTTACCCATGAAGTGGTGCCATCCTACGTTACCCCATACGTTAAGGAAGTTCTGTGACTCCTTTGTCATTGCTATCACCGATAGAGTAGCACTCACTACCCTGATTGCTTTCGAAGATGTAGAGTTCCTGTGGGTCTGTAGTTGCCATGAAAGCACCTGTCATCTTACCACCACCACTTTTGCCGTTGCGTACCCACTCACCAGCCTCGTTCTTCTTATACATATCGTTACCACCTGACATCTCTGTTGCCAAATCAGTGTACTTGATGTACTGACCAGCCTCGTTAACGAGAACTATCTTCTTGGAATCAGCATCGAAATCTGTAATGTGCCATACCTTATATCTGAAGTTTACATCACCCTTTACAAGAGAGTCAGCAATCAGAGTATCCTTGTCTACAGAGAGAATCAGCTTGTTACCTGTAACACCAGCCAAACCAGTAGGACCATATGTTGGGTTGTTAGCTGCAGGTCTGTTGAACTGAATGAAGTAACGAGTACTGTTGTCACCCTGCCGGAAAGTACTGAAATCAAAGTCCCAGTGTGGAATCTCTACCTCAGAAGCCTTGATAAAGTAAACCTTAGAACCATTGTCTGTTTCAGTCCAAGGACCATACTCATTACCTAACTTCTGACCGCTGTAGATGTTTACGAAAGCATTACCATCCTTTTTCAAGCATCTTAATAGCACCAAAGGCTGCTGAAGGATCGTCATTGTGGTCGATAATTTTGAAAGCCTTGAAGTTCTCGCCAGTATCAGAACCAGCAGCAAGACGCTCACCTGCATTGGTATACATTGTCCAAGTGTTGCCATCAACAGTAACAGTGAATGTCCAAGTCTCATCAGCATTCTTTGTACAAGTCCAAGTCTGCTTTTCAACATCACCCAAAGAAGCAGCCTTAGCTGTCAACTTCTCACCATCGCCATTAGCTGTAACGTAACCCACTTTTTGGTTACCAACAGCGATGTAGTACTTTTCACCGCTCTCAGGAACTGAAACCCACTGAGCGAAAGTTGTCATTGCGACCATGCACAATGAGAGTAGAGTAAAGATTTTTCATAAGTTGTAATAAATAATTGGTTTTTGTTTTATTTTTAAATAGATGTTAGTTTCTACCTCGATTAAGGTTTACTATTTTCTACCGTTAAGTTTATATTTTTAGGTTTTTATCTTTTTGGGCTTTAATAAAGGAGTCGTCTACCTTCTTTAAGTCGATGGCAAATATAAACATATTCTTTTAAATATTCATTGTTGTAAATACAATATTTAATATTTTTAACTATTGACATCCGATAATCGTTAAATCGTTGATGCCCTCATGCTGAATCTTCTTTAGTCAAATAACACCTTATTGCCCTAAGAAATTAAGTCATACGACCAAATAGAAAGAGCTTATTCATAGTCGTTTAACTCCTTCCAAACAACAAGTTGACACCCTATCAGTAACCATTTGCAGAGCATTCAGCGCCCCGCACCATATGTGCGAAGCATCCGCACACGATGTGCTAAGCACCGACACCACAGCATTAAGTCCCATACTTCACCTTTCAGAATTAATCTTTTATCCTTATGATTACCCATGTTGGAAACGCTGAAGACGACAGAAAACATTTTATAGAGGTACATATAAAATATATACCGAGTGAAAACACCCTCCGTATTTGCGTCCTTTTAATAGCATAATCAGCCATTCCGTAGTAAGTTATATACAGACGACGTGAACCATCTCTTTGAAGTTCTGTGCTGCTATTTTATTAAGGCAAGGCAGTATTATGTAACAATTAATTTGTAATTTAATAAAAAAGTATTATCTTTGTCACGAAAAGAACTTTTGCGTTTATGCAAACGCAGAGATAGATATACTTCATTAGAATGGAGGTCAACCCAAACAATAGAATACTCTTATTCTTAAACTTAAAAATATTAAAACCTATGAATCGTAATTTCTTTTGGCAGTATCGCTATTCATGTTTCTAACGTTGACATCCTGTAATGCGCAGGGCAACAAGAAACTTTGCTGTGGACATAAACCTGACCCAGCTGCAATAGAATTAAACAATCAAGCAGTAAACGCATATACAAATCATTCAAACTCACCTGACTCTGTGAAGAAGGCGATGACCCCTGCTTGATCGTGCTATTGAGAAGGACCCCTGACTATCAAATTGCCTACGCTCACAAGGCGAAATACCTCAAAAATCAGGGCGATATTGCGCAGGCATTAGAGACCCTAAATGCCTACCTCAAGCGTAACCCAACAGAGCCTACACACTTCTTGATGCAGGTATATTCTATGAGAAGATGGGAAACAAGAAGGAGGCAATGGACTACTACAAGCGTGCTGAAGAAAACTTCAAGAGGCTATATGAGGAAGAACACGAGAGTCCAGACGAGATAAACCGATATTTTGCCATCAGGTTAATGGAGGGACCTAAAAAGGCAAAGGCACTGTATGAGGCTGAGAGAGACCGCCTTGCTTCAGACGAAGAGCGACGCAAAATAAATGATGTCCTTGTGATGTCTATCATTGAAACTCCACGTGAACAGTTTTTTAAGTAGACGAGTTTATCACGTAAACGAGTGGACGAGTTAACCAGTTGCTTGTAGACAGGGTAATTAAAGACAAGGTAACAGGGGAACAAAGGGGAGTCAAGTGAACAAGTTTACGAGTAGACAAGTGAACGAGTTACTTGTAGACAGGGTAAATGAAGACAAAGTAACAGAGGAACAAAGTTCTTTCAAGTAACAAGTTTACGAGTAGACAAGTAAACGAGTTACTTGTTATAAAGGATAAACTTGTTCCTATGTTACTTTGTCTTCTTTCGCTATAAACTTGTCAACTTGTTAACTCGTCAACTTACCCTGTTACTTTGTCTTCTTTCGCAATTAACTTGTTAACTTGTCCACCCGTTGACTCGTCAACTTACCTTGTTACTTTGTCTATCTTCGCAAGCAACTGGTTAACTTGTCTACTTGTTGACTTGTCAACTTACTATGTTACTTTGTCTTCTTTCGCTATCAACTTGTTAACTTGTCTACTGGTTAACTTGTTAACCCGTTAACTCGTTAACTTAACAACGCAATCAACTCGTTTACTTGTCCACTCGTCCACCTGTCAACTACCCCTCCTAACCATAAATGCCCCTAAGGTGAAGGACTTCTTCTTGTGGTTATAGACCTTGAGGGAATACATACCATCGGACAGGGAGCCGATATATAACTGATTGTTTCTTACCGATTTAGCATTAACAATGCGGAGGATGACACCCTGTAAAGAGAGGATTACATAACGATCGGCATCCGTTAGCTTTGCTGCAGCAGGGAGGGTGAGGGTGTTACCATCATTAGCAAGCAGTGAAACAGGAGACTTCGAAAGCGTCGAAGACTTCATATTCTCCTGTAAAGCAGGTGTTTCAAGTCCGTAACGATCCATGCCTCTAACCGCAAAATAGAGGTTAGGATTCACATTCTTCAACTGCAGTGTCTGACCAGTATAACGTGTGAAAAGCAAGTTTCGCGCATCCTCAGTATCAACAGGATAGGTGTAGCTGGCGTATATATTATAATAAGGAGTGACCGCCTTCCACCTCAGAATCACTGACTTATCCTCTCGACGTTCTACCAATGAGGAGTTGACAGCGTAAGGCATGGCAGCCGTTGACACAACACCCTGCATCTTATGAGGGAGGGAAAGCGTAGCATTAAACTGCTTCTCAAAGTCGTAGACACCCTGCTTATTAGCCGTGAGGAAGTAAGAACGGAAGTGAGCATGTCCCACACCGAGATCACGACTCACATACATCTGGCGAGTGAGGTCGCCCAATGTCCAATTACCCTCACGTGGATCAAGGAAGTAAGTACCCAAACCTGTCACAATCTCACGCTTATAAGCATTCTCAACCCAGTCTGCAACAAAAGGATAATAGTTGTCGCCACGGAAGTATTGCATCGGATAGAGCTGGTCCATCAATCCTAATCTCATCCACTCCTGCGCCTCTTGTGAGACACGGTCGTGGGCATTGAAATTCTTTGAACTATAACGACTGAGGTCGGCATGCTTACCGATTGGCGAGCACGACATCTTCACCCACGGTTTGACAGCCTTCACCTCGTCATGAATAGCACGTACAATGGCTGTGATATTACTGCGACGCTGGTCGGGCGTATCGCCATCACGGTAAGAAGGACGTGGCCATCCATCAGGGTAACGGATATAATCGAGGTTGATACCATCCACATCATACTTTCTTACAATCTCTCCACAGATAGAGGCAAGGTAAGGTGCAACACTGGGATCGGCAGGGTCGAGATAAGAACCCGTTGAGAAGTTTCGAATTCGAAAACCCTTCTTCATCAGCGTTCTACAGCCCAATGAGTTCTTTGCACCCACCGGAATCGTCGCTATCCATGCGTGAATTTCCATGCCACGTTTGTGACATTCCTCTACGGCAAAGCCGAGTGGGTCGTAGCCATAGCCTGGTGCCCTACCCTCAACGCCAGTGATACACTGGTCCCAAGGCTCAATATCCGACGGATAAATCGTAGCTGCACGCACACGCGCCTGCAAGAGTACGGTGTTGATATTCGCCTTCTGGTATTTATCGAGGATGTCAATAAGTTCCTGCTTTTGCAGTTTGATACTTTCTTCCGACCGTGCATAGTTCTTCGGCCAATCAAGGCTGGCAAGTGTCGTAAGCCATACGGCACGTGTCTCCCGCTTCGGCATTCGCTTCGTAAGATAGTCGGAGAGATTCGTCTGTGCTTGTGTTGTCATCGTTATTACGCAAAGGAGCGTAAATAAAAAAAACTTCTTCATATATGAAATGATAATATACGTGAATTTGAGCGACTAATTAACCTGAGTTCAATGGGGTATAAGTATCTGTAAATTCAGTGATTAATGAAATTCCACCCCCTTATCCTGTGCGCTCTAAAGAACTACAAACAGAAACCACAATAGCCACCGAGGGCAAAATTACTAAATTATTTCGTATGGCAGATGACTTCTATTCGTTTTTAATATAATGTGACGAAATACACGTTAAATCCACGCTAAAATGCGATTTATACGGAAGAAGGAGTGATAATGTCTGCTTGCTTCAGTCATTTGGAACGATAAGGCTGCTGCCTAAATTTAGGACATTTGACGAAATGTCACACAGAGAAACGGAGGGCACGGAGGTTTTATTTAAACCTACACAACCCACAGAGGCACCGATGGTGCAGGGAGCAAAGGAGTATAACAGCAATATTTAATCCCTTATTAGTAGAGAATTGTAAGCTATTTTCATACAGTTCAAAACCAACACATGCTCTTTTGGCTTCTTAAAGACGCCTAATTGGCTTGCAAAAGGTGCCCTTTAAGAGCCTTACTAACGCCCTTTTGGAGCCTTAACAAGCACCTTTTGAAAACCCTACTTTACAACTACTTGATAACAAGTAACTTACATAAATGCTAAAACAGCTCTGTTTTAAGACGTTTCCCGACCTTTTCTTCGGACGTTTTGTCAATATATTTCTTTGTCTTACTACGCTAAATCTCACACGAAAGAACGGAGGTTATGGAGGTTTTATTTAAGGATATGTTGCTGACAGAGGCACCGATGGTGTAGGGAGTGAAGGAGTATAAAAGCAAGGTTTATTGGGGAAAACAAATGACAAAGATATTACAAGAAAATTATTTGATGCGTAAAATCACAGCATAAGTTTGGAACTTTCACCTAAATAAGTTATATTTGCAAACAGAATTTACTAACAATTAAAAAGCAATTAAAGGTATGAGAAGAACTATTCTAATATTATTGCTCTTTATTATTGGCAATAGCTTATTGTTATTGGGAACAGATTTTAAGCCCACAATACCTACTATTACACTGCTAATTATGAGTTTCTGGGGAACTTACAAACTGATAAAAGATTCTAATCTTTCCAAGAAGAAGGAGAAGAATCTGCCTAATTAGCCTAATTGGACTAATTAGGCTAATTAAACCTATTATTCTCATTGACCACCCAACACCCATCAGCCATCACCCATCACCCTTTCTGCCTCTTGGAGGATTTCCTTATGGTCAAACGCTAAGTCGGGAAGTTCGGTCAGGGAGAACCACTTTGCTTGTGCTGCATCGTCCAAACCGCTGACTTCTGCAGGTTTGTCAAGAATCGTGTAATAAGCCACGGTGATGATACGCTCACGTGGATCACGGTCGACGGCATCAAAGATACCAACGCGATGTAGCTCGCCAACCACTAAACCAGTTTCTTCTTTCAACTCACGGCGAGCAGCATCAATCGTTGTCTCGTCAATATCCATGAAGCCACCGGGGAATGCCCATTTCCCCTTACAAGGTTCGTTTTTCCGCTGAATCAACAGCAGTTTCATCCCCTCATCAGTGTGGGCAAAAACAAGACAGTCAGCCGTTACGGCTGGGTGTGGGTAATTGTATGTGTACATTAGGTGTATTCTTGATTTATAAAACTCCTTTCTCTTTCATGTATTCCGTCAAATCTTCCATCAGATAACGAGAGCCGAATGTATGCAAGACATCATAAGATGGCACAATATATTCATCCAGTATACCAGAGGTTTTCAACCCTACGATACACTTCTTGTTGTGGTAGTTTCAGGATTACTGACAACTTGCCGATGCAATAAGTAACAAACTCTAATGTCTTTTTGATCCATATCATTACTCAACTTAAAAACAATAAGCTTTATAAGTAGGGCAAATATACAAATAATATATGAGATTGAACATTATCTTACAGAATAATTATCTTACATGAATATTTAAGCAATAAAAAGTATGAAAAAAATATTCTTTCCGTTTGAGCATTCTATCCATTTTTCTTACCTTTGCGCTCAATGGAATTTAGAACAATTGTCAACATCCCCGTCCAACGTTTGAGTTGGAACCTTGTGAGCGGATTCTTTTTGTAGGGTCGTGTTTTGCCGACAATATTGGCAAGCGATTCGAAGAAGAGAAGTTTCGTGCCATGGTAAAACCCCTCCGGTGTGATGTATAACCCTGTTTCAGTGCTACATACGGTGAAGAAGGTGGCAAACCATACGTTTGACACAGCCGTATTCACATTGGGAACAAACCATGTCTATGTGGAGCGAGCTACAGGCGAGATTGTTGACAACTGCCAGAAACGTCCACAACGAGAGTTTGAAGAGCGCAAACTTACGGTTGAGGAGTGTGCCGATGCACTGCGCGAGGCTATCACCCTACTACGCCAAGCGAATCCAAAGGTCAATGTCATCATCACGGTCAGCCCTATCCGTTATGCCAAATATGGCTATCACGGAAGTCAGTTGTCAAAGGCTGTGCTGCTGTTGGCTGCCGACAAGGTGATCAAGGAAGAAGGTGAGAGGGTCTATTACTTCCCAGTCTATGAGATTGTCAACGACGAACTGCGCGACTATCGTTTCTACAAAGCAGATATGCTGCACCCCAACGAGCAGGCTGTAGAATACATATGGGAACAGCTAGGCAACCTGTTTCTCTGCAGAAGCCAAACAGTTTCTTGAGGAATGGCGACCTATCAAAGAGGCGTTGGCGCACCGCCCGTTTAATCCAGAGGCAGCGGCTTATCAGGATTTCATAAAGAAAACAAAGGAAAAAGCCAAGATGTTGGAACTAAAATATCCCAATATAGAATTGAATTTATAACTATGGAAGAAATGAATGACAAGCAGATCGAAGCACTGCTGAAAGCACATGGTATTAGACTGACCGCAAATCGCATTCTCATAGCACGAACACTGTCAGGATTGGACAACCCAGCCTCTATGAAAGAGTTAGAAGCAAAGATTCAAACGATTGACAAGTCAAATATTTTCCGTACACTTTCATTGTTCAAACAGCAACACTTAGTACATCAGATGGAAGACGGAAATGATATAGTTCGCTACGAATTATGTCTCAGCGATGACGATGAAGAAGATGAAGACATGCACGTACACTTCTATTGTGAGCGTTGCCATCGCACCTATTGCCTCAATGACATACTCTGTTCCACAGGTCGATTTGCCTGCAGGATACGAACAATCATCTATCAATTATATGATAAAAAGGAGTGTGTCCTAAGTGCGCTCACCGCTATTATATTAAATGATAAGACGAAAAAACAGCAAGGATAATACGCTGTATTAAGACTTTTCACTATCTTTGCATAAGATATAAAACAATTTAGATAGTAATGAATTATACTATTGAGAAAGTAACAACGCTCATTGGCGCACGCCGTTATGGTGATAAGGATGCAAATATAAGCTTTTGTACTTACCGACAGCCGCTCTCTGTGTTTCCCTGAAGAAACATTGTTTTTGCGCTCAAAACTGAGCGTAACGACGGACAGAATTACATTCCAGAACTCTATGCAAGGGGTGTGAGAAACTTTGTCGTGGAGGTAGTGCCTGAGGATTGGGCAACTCGTTATCCTGATTCTAACTTCTTGAAGGTGGTTGGTTCGCTGGAAGCTTTGCAGCGACTGGCTGAACGTCATCGCGATGAATACTTGATTCCGATAGTCGGCATCACGGGTTCAAAATGGTAAGACGATGGTCAAGGAGTGGCTTTTATCAGTTGCTTTCTCCGCAGATGGTGGTCACACGTTCACCTCGTAGCTATAATTCACAGATAGGGTGTTCCGCTGTCAGTACTGCTCTTGAACGAGAATACACAGGTCGGAGTGTTTGAAGCGGGTATCAGTCAACCAGGCGAGATGATGGCTTTGCGCGACATTATCCAGCCTACTATCGGTGTCTTCACCACATTAGGTACTGCCCATCAAGAGAACTTCCCTTCCTTAGAAGCTAAGTGCCACGAGAAGATAAAAACTCTTCCACGACACCGAGGCAATCGTCTATTCTGCCGATAATGAGGTGATGGCACAGTGTTTAAGCCAGTATGATTATAAGGGTCAGAAGCTCGATTGGTCTGTAAAGAATACGGAGGCAGCCTTCTATATCAAAGCTATCGAGAAGAAAGACATTGAAACAACCGTTTCATATGTATGGAAAGGACAGACGGAAGGACAATATAAACTACCTTTCATTGACGATGCCAGCGTTGAAAACTCTATCACCTGCGCAGTCGTTTCACTCCATTTAGGACTCACCCCTGCTACTATCAGCGAGCGAATGGCACAGTTAGAGCCAGTCGCTATGCGCTTGGAAGTGAAGGAGGGACAGCATGGCTGTACGCTTATCAACGATTCTTATAACTCTGATTTCAACTCACTCGATATTGCACTCGACTTCATGAATCGTCGTCCTGACCATAAGGGACGTCGTCGCACATTGATTCTGAGCGATATCCTGCAGAGTGGTGACACGGATAAAGACTTATATAATAAGGTGGCTTTCCTCTGCGAGAAGCGTGGTGTTGAGAAGTTTATCGGTATTGGTGAAGGACTCTTGGCACAGCGTTCTGCCTTTAAGCATTTAGGCGAAAAGCATTTCTTTGCTACCGTCAACTCCTTTATCCACAGCGATGTCTTCGCTAACTTGCACGATGAGGTAATCTTATTGAAGGGCGCACGACAGTTTGGTTTCGACCGACTGACAGAACTCTTGGTGAAGAAGGTGCATGAAACGGTGTTGGAAGTAAACCTCAATGCCGTTGTTGACAACCTCAACTGGTATCGCTCTTTCCTCAAACCAGAGACGAAATTGGTTTGTATGATTAAGGCTGATGCCTATGGAGCTGGTGCGGTAGAGATAGCAAAGACCTTACAGGATCATCGTGTTGACTACCTCGCTGTGGCTGTTGCCGACGAGGGTGTGACGCTCCGTAAAAACGGTATCACAAGCAATATCATGATTATGAACCCAGAGATGACTTCCTTTAAGACGCTCTTCGACTACGACCTTGAGCCAGAGGTGTATAGCTTCCGACTCATGGATGCACTCGTGAAGGCTGCACAGAAGGAGGGTATCACGGGCTTCCCTGTTCATATTAAGCTCGATACGGGTATGCATCGATTAGGTTTTGACCCACAGAAGGATATGGACGAACTGATTAAGCGACTGAAACAACAGAACGCTATCATCCCTCGTTCGGTCTTCTCTCACTTCGTTGGCTCTGATGCTGACAACTTCGACGAGTTCTCTGCTCATCAGTTTGCGCTCTTCGATGAGGGTAGCAAGAAACTTCAAGCTGCGTTCAGCCATAAGATTATCCGCCACATGGACAACTCTTCGGGCATCGAACACTTCCCTGAACGTCAGATGGATATGTGCAGATTGGGCTTGGGATTGTATGGTATCAACCCACGAACAAACAAGACAATCAACAATATCTCTACGTTGAAGACTACCATCCTGCAGCTACGTAACGTACCAGCTGGTGACACGGTAGGCTATTCTCGCAAGGGAACAATCGACCATGACAGTGTGATTGCAGCAATTCCAATCGGCTACGCTGACGGCTTAAACCGCCATTTGGGCAACCGCCACTGCTACTGTTTGGTGAATGGTCAGAAGGCAGAGTACGTCGGCAACATCTGTATGGACGTAGCGATGATTGACGTTACTGGCATCGATTGTAAGGAAGGCGACAGTGTCGAAATCTTCGGCGACCACCTTCCTGTCACCGTTCTCAGCGATACGCTTGACACCATTCCATATGAGGTGCTGACGACTATCAGCAATCGTGTGAAGAGAGTTTACTTCCAGGACTAAATGAGTTAAGTTGACAAGTCGACGAGTTGACGAGTAAACAAGTTGATAGTAGACAAGTAAACGAGTTAATAGTAGATAAGTAAACGAGTTAACAATAGACAAGTAAACAAGTTGATAGTAGACAAGTAAACGAGTAGTAGACAAGTTATGTGTGCTGCTGTGTACATTTATGAGGCTTCTGAAATATGGAGTTATAGGGTCCGCAAAAGTATAGGAACTTTGCCAAAATGTCACACAGAGAAACGGAGATAACGGAGGATTATTAAACAAGACAATAAGTATCACGGAGGTGTCGACGACACAAAGAGCAACAGAGGTAGTTTGCGGATTTTATGAGAGGCTTTTATTTGCAAAAGCATTTGTCTCAAAAGTTATTAGAAATCTGTACGCTACACCCCTGCCGCTCTTTGTGCCTTATGATGTAAGAACTTTCGTTCATCAGCCCAAATCTCAGAAGAACCAACTTCATTTTCCCTTTCCCTCTACCTCACCCTTCATCGTATAACCCGATGAATTATCCTTTACCACACAGTCTTCATTGTAAAGAAAATTCTAACCTTGAATTTTAAAAGGGCGTAAACAGCGCTCGAATTAATGCCCTTTTGGCTTTCAAAAGGTGCCCTTTAAGACCCTTACTAACGCCCTTTTGAACCCTTAATAAGCACCTTTTACTTTCGCGTTTTATAACATTCTGATTTCCTGTTAGTTGCAAACCTGCTCACAATACGTGTTTTTTACCCTTATTTCAGGGATTTTATTGAAGAAAACATCAAGGTTTTTGACACTGATAAAAGCGATAATTATGAATTATAAAAGTCACACTGGGAAAGCAAAATAAATGGAGGTTAGAACAAAGCGGAGACTTCATTAGCGCAAAGAGAAAAGGATATACTCCATATATATGATAAGAGGAGGCAAGGCAAGTAACAGATAGATTGTAGCGAGTTAACGTTGTAAAAATCAGAAATTGTTATATCCAATTGTCTCGAACAAGGGAGGATTATACCTAATTAAAATGGGGTATAGTATGCCCCAAAAGGCTTTACAACACTGTCTTTTCCCAAAGATTTACACCAGTGAAGTTTATAAAAGAGGAGTAGATTATGTAGCAATTTTTGCTAAACTAACACTTTTTAACAAAACTTTATTCTTATGCGAGGCAAGATATTTAGAATATTGCTTTTAAATAAGCGAAATCAATTCGATAAAAAGAATATTTTCAACTTAATATAAACCCAAAACTAAAACAATGGAAATGAAAAGTATTTTCAAAACAATGGTGATGGCAGCTCTCTGCCTTGGTACAGTAACTCTCGCATCTTGCAGTGATGACAATGGTGACAAAAACACTGGTCTGAAGTTCAGTACTACTACAGTTAATGTGGCTCCCAGTGCCTCTGCAAACGTAACTATTGGTAACGGAACCCAACCTTTCACAGTTAAATCTACTGACGAAAAGGTTGCTACCGTAAAGGTTGACAAGAATGTCATGACCGTAACAGGTGTTAAGGAGGGCAAGGCTTCCATTACAGTTACCGACAAGAACAAGCGCTTCGGCACTATCTCTGTTAATGTAATTACTCCACTTGCCTTTGACAAGACAAGCTTAAACATTGCCGTTGGCAAGGAGGATGTTGTTAACATCAAAACAGGTCAGGCTCCATACACGGTTAACGTGAAGGATAGCAAGATTGCAACTGCTACCGTTAAGGACGCTAAGATTACCATCAAGGGCGTGAAAGCAGGAACAACAACTGTTAACGTGCTTGATAAGAACAAGCTGGCAGGTACAATAACCGTAACTGTAAAGTAAAGAACTTACTACAGGATAAGGGTATATTGAAAAGCAAACCAACAAACTGACAACTTTCTATTTGTAAGTATAAATAAAGTTTCTCATAGATCAATAAAGACCATTTCCTTACTCAAAAACAAGTTTTTGAATAGTCTTTTCCTCCTTAAGCGATCACTGCTTGAGGAGGATTTCTTTTGGTCTATAGGTCAATAACAACATATAACAAGAAAATAAAAAGCTCTTCTAACGGACGGTTTTAGCCATCGATGCAACACAAAAAGGAAGGACTGAATATATCATAAATACAAATGTTTACGAAGGAAACAGTATCTATACTACGAAAAATTGCGGAGATCTATGTAGGGGGTGAAGCTATTTATTCTTCCCTACAATCCCCCTCAACCAAAAGTAAGCCTCCTCCTGTAAACGGAAAAGATGCCACGAACAACGGAGGGGTATATAACCAAACTTCCTTTTGATGGAAGGGTTTACTTGTTTTAGATTGATAGTTTGCCAAACATGGTGCATGACCGATAAGCCATGCTGGCGTTCAGCTTCTGACAGTTCATTGCGATGAAGGTAATAAAACATATAGACACCTACTAAGTTGAGCCATCTGACCGTTTCGTAACAACAGAGATCCTCATCAGATGCACCCAAGGCAAGGAGCTGACGACGCATACTCTCATTCGCTACAAGGTAATCAAAACGGCGAACACTGATGTTATGCGTTGTGGAAGAAGTGTGCTGTCGATAATAGTAAACACCCTCACAAAAAGCTACTTTACGAGACTTTAGATAATGAATTCGTGTTACATTCTCATCGCTATAGGTCAGAAGTGTGTCGTCATAAGGATAGGTATGGTGGATATCTCCTCTAATTGCATACACACCATGTATCTTCCATGTGAGGCTCTCCTTAAAAGCCTCTGTGCCTGACAACGTACCGAAATGAGGCATAGGGAAGACCTTTTCCACTCCATTCGCATAATGATGAACAACCCGAAAGAGTACGGAATCAACCTCATCGGTGAAGGCTCACATACTTTCTCAAGTGCCGTTGAAGCCAACCAGTCATCACTGTCCACAAAACAGATATAATCTCCGGAGGCATTGGACAGTGCCATGTTCCGAGCATAGCCTATTCCATGATTCTCTTTCAGCGCAAAAACCTTCACACGCTCGTCCTTTTCAGCATACTGATGGAGAATCTCCAATGACTTATCCGTTGACGCATCATCGACACAAAGAACCTCAATATCCTTCAAGGTCTGCGACAACAGCGAGTCAAGGCATTGCGGTAGGTAAGCTGCTGTGTTATAAACGGCTACAAGTATACTAATCTTTGGCATGGCGAACAAACTTATTCTTCACTTTACTTACTAAAGCATTCCATAGTCCCGACTTCGCTTTCATCACACGGAGAGAAACTATCGTACTCACAAGGCATAACAAACTGGCTACGCCCCACCGCATCCACTCGTCATCAGAACGCACACAAAGAAGCACAAGGAGTCCGATTGAGAAATGGAGTGCAGCATAACGCATCACTGATGAGGACAGACGATAACCATAACGGACGTAAGCATAGCCATAGACACAGACAAGATTGAGCAGACCTGTTACTGCTATACCTAATCCTGCACCAAAGAGTCCCCACTTCCAAAAGCCAAGAAGTACGAGTGAAACAAGTAAGATGTCATACAATCCCTCTAATAGTAAATAGGATTTTGAGTCGCCTTTTTGCTAAAGGAATATACTCAACAGGGAGGCGGATAGCACGTACATACATCGCCAATACCAACACCTGCGCCATGCTGAGGGCTGGAAGGAACTTATCGGAATAAAGGAAAAGAATCAGCTGGGGCAGGAATAAGAGGAAGAAAGTAAGCAAAGGAGAGATGAGAAGGAGTGTCACTTCTATCTGTCGGTTGACAATCTGATTAAAAGTAAACTTCAAGTTGTTTGCCCCAGAAAGGCGTGGAAAGTAGTCAGTTTCCATTGCAGAGAAGATCATACCTGCATAAACCATCGTCATCATGAAGGCAGAATTATAGAAACCCACGGTTGCTATATCCGAAACATTATTGAGATAGCTACGGATAATCAGGTCGGCACCAGAGCCCAAGATGCCTGCAAAGACAAAGGCTGTACCCAAACGAATCATGCCCCAACCCTTGTCTAAGAACGCTTTTTGGAAGGAAACACGGAAAGGATAGAGCCGACAAGAAACCATTATCGTCAATAATAGTTGCACCAATGCCATCAATACCAACGAAGGAACAATGGCTGCATTACCGAAGAAATAATAAAGTGGAACGGTTAAGACTAAGGCTCCTAATACGTTATACACCGATATAGCAGCTAAGGCACGCAACTTACGAACGCCCTTGAGGATAGCAAGCTCGCCTCCAGCTAAGGCAGTCAATGCCACACAAGGAGAAAGAAGGATGAAATGAAGCGTATGTCCGTCCCATGCAAAGGTGTAACGGCTAAGCAACGGACTCAGGAAGATGCAGATAAAGAATCCCAACAAGGCAGCAAGCAGGCTCCATGAACGCACAAGGGCAATGTCTTCCGTCAGCTTCTCCTCATTGTTCTGGTCGTAATCCTCTGATATATTGCGCACAGCACTCATAGATATTCCAAAGTTCGTGGAGTCACTGATGAGCTTAGTTGTGGAATTAAAAAGCGAGATAAGTCCTACTCCCTGCGGTCCGAGCAGCATGGCAACAAACTTGTTGCGAACGATACCAATCAGCACATTCAGCACCTGTACACCACCAAAGAGGCTGATGTACTTCAAGATATGCAAATAGCTGTCACTATTAGAGGCTTTTTCATCACATTAACTAACGGATTTAAAAGTTTTTTTATTATTTTTTTGCATCAAACAATTATTACATGAGATTATCTATCATCATCCCCATCTATAACGTTGAAGACACACTCCAGAGATGTTTTGGAGAGTGTGTTAACGCAGATGGATGAGAGGATGGAGGTGATTCTCATTGATGATGGGTCGACGGATTCCTCTCGGAAGATAGCCGAAGAGATGACAGCTGACAAGGGAATTGTAGACTTATCCACCAAGAAAACAAGGGCCTTTCGGCAGCAAGAAACGCAGGAATAGAAGTGGCAACGGGAGATTTTTCTTACCTTTGCCGACTCTGATGACTTCGTTGCTGAGAGTACATACGATGCGTTGTTGGCTGTGTTGGCAGCACATCCAGACTATGATATCCTTGAATATCCTGCTATGCTGTATTACGGAAGTGCGACGAGGCAACGACTGCTGACCTTTACGGACACAACAATCGGTTCTATTCGTGACTATTGGTTGGGCGGGGCTTACCTCCACACCTACGCTTGTAATAAGCTTTTTTCGTCGTGAACTCTTTGCGCAGACGCGCTTTCCAGAGGGTAGAGTGTTTGAAGATGTCTACACTTATCCTTACTTATTGCAACAGGCAAAGGTAGTGGCAACAACTGCATCGGGCTTTGTATTACTACTGTCAGAACGACAAGGGAATCACCGCTCAGGCAGGAGGAAAGGAATTGAACGACCTCTTAGAAGCGCATCTTAAGCACCTCAAGCTGTGGGGAGAACTGACACCTGCTTACTATCAGGCATTGGTTAATATTCAGTTGGATGTCTACGAGGCTACTCATGCTGCCCCTATCCTACCCGTTCTGCCCTATAAAGGAACCTTGAAACTCTTTATTCTCCACTTAATCGGATTAAAACGCTTATGTCAACTCAACCAGTTTATTCACAAAATAAGGAAGATAAGCCACTCGTAAGCTTCATCGTGACTTACTATAGCGAGCCTGTTGATATGCTAAAGGAGTGCATCAGCAGCATTTTGGCATTGAGTCTGAACGAGACAGAACGCCAGATTATCGTCGTGGATGACGGTGCGGACTATTCACCTATCAACGAATTGCTTGCGCTTTCATCGAACATTGTCTATGTCAGACAGCCTAACCGAGGATTGGGACAAGCACGGAACACAGGGATTGAACTGGCTGAAGGTAGTTTTATTCAGTTTGTCGATGGTGACGACTTGTTGCTGACAAGTGCCTATGAGCAGTGTCTTGACATCATCAGATACCGCGAAACGGACATGGTTTTGTTCCAGTCTTCTGATAAGAAAAGCTCAAAACCGCTTGCTGATGCTGAGGGTCCGATAAGTGGAACGGAGTATATGACGCACAATAACCTGCGGGGCAGTGTCTGTACAACTCTTTTCCGCAAGGAGATTCTGCACGATCTTCGTTTCCCTAAAGGCATACTTCACGAGGATGAAGAGTTTACGCCACAACTCATGTTACGTGCTGAGAACCTTTATTTTACCAATAACAAGGCGTATTACTATCGTAAACGTGAGGGGTCTATCATGCACAAACGTGACAAGCGTTGGCATATCCGCCGCCTTTCTGACGCTGAGCAGGTACTTTATCGGTTGAAAGAGCGAGTCGACTATCTCCCTGTTAAAGAGCGTATTGCAATGGAACGACGCATCGCCCAACTGACAATGGACCATATTTACAACGTGATAACGATGACACATAACGAGACTCATCTCGATCATGTGCTACAACGTCTGTCCCGACATGGACTTTTCCCGCTGCCTGACAAGGACTATACAAGTAAGTATAAGTGGTTCAGAAGAATGACCAACAGCAGTTTCGGGCGCAAGACATTGATAATGCTGTTAAGGCTAAACAAGGGATAAAACGCAAATAGACACGGTATCTATCTGTCTTCTGCAAACAGTTTATTCCCTTACCAACTGATTCTTGTAAACTATTTTTCATGTAGTTTGAAACGAATACATGCTCTTTTGGCTTCTAAAAGACGGCTAATTGACTTCGAAAAAGATGCCCTTTAAGCCTCTTACTAACGCCCTTTTGAAGTCCTATTAAGCACCTTTTGGGATTCACCTTTGCAACTACTTGATAGCAAAAACACTTACAAGGAGTTGAAACAGCTTGTTTTTAGTCTTTTTCTCCGCCATTTCATCGAATATTTTGTCAATATATTTCTTTACCTATTGGGGTTAAATCTCACACGGAGACACGGAGTTTACGGAGTCTTTTTTAATGACACGGAGGCACCGTCGGTGCAGGGAGTAACGGAGAAAACAACCCATAAAACTTGTATAAACGTAATTTATAAGTTACCTTTGAATAGCAAACTCGGTAATCATAATTATGACGTACTGATGAGAACTTCGTTCGAATAATTGTGAATTATGAATTGTGGATTATGAATTGTGGATTATGAATTGTGGATTATGAATTGTGGATTATGAATTGTGGAATATGAATTATAGTAGTAATCATAATTATGAATTATGAATTATGAATTATGAATTATACTGAAGTGAATTATGAAAGTCCTACTATTAGGTGAATATAGCAACGTACATAACACGCTGGCACGAGGCTTGCGTGAACTTGGACATACGGTAACGGTGGTGTCGAATGGGGATTTTTGGAAGAATTACCCACGTGATATTGATGTTTCCAGACGGTCGGGAAGACTGGGTGGCATGCTTTTGATGGCTAAAATCTACACCTTACCGCCCCGTCTGCGAGGCTATGACATCGTACAGTTTATCAATCCTGTGTTCTTTGAACTGAAGGCGGAACGGCTCTTTCCGCTCTTTCATTATCTGAAAAAGCATAATAAAAAGGTTGTTCTCTGTGGCTTTGGGATGGATTATTATTGGGTAAACACGTGCTCAACGACGATGCCACTGCGTTACAGCGACTTCAATATCGGTAAGGAACTGCGCCAAAATAAGGAGGCGATAATCGAGAGAGAGGATTGGATTGATACGGAGAAAGGGCGTCTGAACCAGCTGATGGCTGAGCAATGCGACGCTATTGTGACAGGACTCTACGAGTATTGGTGCTGTTATGAGCCGTATTTCCCTAAAAAGACAACCTTCATCCCCTTCCCTATCGTTGTCGGTGAACCGCCTATCATAGCCGATGAGACACCCGAGAAACTGAATCTTTTTATTGGAATCAGCAAGAGTCGGTCGGTATATAAAGGGACTGACATCATGCTGCGAGCCGCTGAAACGGTGAAGAAACAATATCCCGACCGCCTCAACCTCACTGTTGTTAATGGTCTACCCTTTGACGAATATGTGCGAACAATGCTCGGTTCAGATGCTATTATGGACCAACTCTACAGCTATACGCCCTCGATGAATCCCCTTGAAGCGATGGCGCATGGTATTATCTGTATCGGTGGCGGTGAGCCAGAGAACTATGAAATCATCCACGAGACTACGCTCCGACCGATTATCAATGTCCTCCCGACTTACGAAAGCTGTGTTAGAGAGCTTACCCGCCTCGTGAATAATCTCTCTCTCATTCCACAACTGCGTCGCGATAGCTATGAATATGTGCGCAAGCATCATGACTATATCAAGGTTGCCCGCCAGTATGAGGATTTCTACCAATCGTTATAGACTATCTTTAGACGAATAAACATACCGCAGGAAACACCCTGAAAAATCGTTACATAATTCCGTACAAAAATCCTAAAATAAACACGAAAAACACCTATTAAAAAGCAAATCTGCAACTAACAGAAAATCAATCAGTTATAAAGTCGTGCAAGAAAAGGTGCTTAATTGGACTTCAAAGGGCGTTAGTTACACCTCAAAAAGGGCATCTTTTGCAAAGCCAATTGGGCATCTTTTAGAAGCCAAAAGAGCATGTATTAGTTTTTGAGATGACGAAAATTGTTTACAAATGTCAGTAAACAAGGGAACAAGTTGTTTGTAGTAAGCAGAAAGACATGGTCATAGATAAACATCATAACTATTTGCCTTTTTTAGCACTTTTTAATTCTATGACTTATCCCTGCTATAAGACCATTTGACACTGGATTGTCATACCATGCAAGTATATATTCTATTTCCTATCTCACATTTAACAGAAGAAACAAATAAAACAAAAATCTGTTCAGGCTCTAATAATCGATTGGAGGTTATGCTTATTGGATAGTCATAAAAACAATTTTACCACAGCCCAGCAAAGAGATGCCAAACTGTGGTAAAATATTTATTGATAGTTACTTATGCTTGAAAAAGTTTTACTTACAATGTACTTCTTGTTGTTTACAATGTAGATACCCTTAGGGAGTCCCTCTAATGAGGTTGCCCCAGTGCGAACCACTTGTCCGTTGAGGTTGTAAACGGTACCCATTACCTCATTATTATTGCCATTTTCAACAACAATATTGTCAATACCAGTAACCATGTCCTCTTCAACACCATCAATGAAGAATCGTATAGTCTTTGCATATGCCTCAGAACCTGTTGCAATCCAGCAACGGAATCCCTTGATTGGGAGAGCATTCTGTGTAAAGTACCACTTACCATCATTTGAACCTAAAGCATAAGTAACTATCAATAAAGTTTGCAGGGACAACTTTATTAGTCTGATTGATAACTGAACCGCAGAACTGCAACTTCTCATCCGGTGTTGTTGAAGTTGTAGAACTCTCCTTGATCACTCCACTTCTGTAATTAGGCAACAGAGAAGGATCCTTAGGCAACGACACATTATTGATAACATAGTAAGGAGCTGGTATACTTAGTTCTCTTCCACCCTTCAACTTCTTCGTATAAGGGTCCTCTCCTTCTATACCCGTTGGCTCTTTCTGCGGTTTGATAAGATAGAGCTTATTTGCTTCTATGGCAACATTCTCATCATCTGTGTCAAGATTTACACTCTCAAATGATATACGGCTTTTAACAGTACTATGCTGTTTAGGCTGACAAGAGAGCTTAACATCCTCACCAAAGGCAGCCTTCACCTGACCAACTGTAAGACTAACAGGAAGCATGATAGAGTTCCATGTATTAACCTTCATCGTACGCTTTAAGATAAGGGTTCCAGCATAGATAGGGTCAACCTGATCCTTTATATAATCGATACTGTTCTCTCTCTCGTCCAAGACAATATCATTAGTACCACAATACAGCAACTGTACATTATCCCAACAGGTCCAGTCACGTTCATCTGTAGAACCATCTATCTCCACACCTATATTCAAAATCTCACCATCATGTGGCACAAAAACTAATACGGAATTAGTATATTTACCTTCTTCAAACAGCTTTCCAGCTTTCACATAAGGACTTTCTTTAGTAACATTTCCCTTACCTCCTTTGCTCTTTTCCAAGTCATTAGCATCATAAATACGAAGTAACTCATTCTTAGAATAATCAAATTCGTGTCTAAACTTATTCAAAGTAGTGCTTACGTTAGAGATGGTTGCATTATTTCCTTGCACCTTTGCAAAAGAACTTTTGATATCATTTTGGCTATTACCTTTTCTACTGTAGAAACCATTGCAAGTTACTTTATACCAACCCCTCTTTATAATTTGGACAGACTGAGTAATTGTTCCATTTGCATTAGTATTATTACCTACATTGCGAACATTTGCATTAGTATAGCCAGCATATTCTGCCATATAATAGTTTGGACTTACGGCTCCATTACCTACATAAAAGGTATAATTTTTATCAGCGGGTGTAAAGGCTCTTTCATTATTTTCTGCGTAATACTTCCATTTTACTCCTGTAACTTTCCACTTGTCGACATAGTTGCTACTACGTGAGAAGTTCTGGTCATACAATAAGGAAGGTTGCATCAGAAGGAGCTTCATTAGATGCATACTTTTCCCTTAAAAAGCATCCTTCAAATCTTTCTTTGTCACAATTTTCCACTGGCATTTTTCATCACTCGTATTTATATTTTTAGGAAAGTTTATCTCATTTACATTACTATGCTCTCGTCTATTCATGCATAGATAACGAGTTCCCTTTATACCCCTCGTCCTCATCATTATAAAATGAAATATAATATGTCTTGGAACCAGAGCGGGTCTCTGTAAAAAGTCCAATCTATAATACCATTAAGATGCTTACCAGTGCCATACGGATTATAAGTTTTATCATGGTCAAATAATGTACCTCTGTCAACATATACTCGGTTATAGTTTATCTTATTTTCATGACCCGGTGTATCCTTTCTACGACCGAATGCTATCAAACTTCCAGCACCTGTTCCGAGTGGACCTTCCATCTTAAATTTACCAGACCCATTCTTCTTAATATGAATCGGCATACCTACATTAAAACCGACAGCAACTGTACCCCAGTAGCTACCCGTGTTAAGAAACTTTTTAGTACCAACGTTGTAAAGGTAGATAGTATTCATATCCTCGTTGGAGTTATCAGCAACATTATTAATGGAATTTCCATTCCAAATATGGTCGCCATTTTGTCCCTGTGCCATTGCACCTGTATGGGAAAATAAGCCTAATATAAACAAGGCTATTGTTATAAGTGTAAAATGTCTTGCCATCTTTACTATTCTTTTTAAAAATTTACTTCAGTTTAAACTAATAATTAATCTTCCCATATACTATGATTAATAACACCCCATGGTGTACTTGGCTTAGCACCAATACTCCCCATCAGGATCTCCAGGATAATACGGTCATTACCCTGACCTTTCTGTTCAGGGATACCATCTCCATCATTATCAATCTGAGATGCGCCAGGTAATGCATTACCTCATCAGAATTAAAAACCACAGTTCAGCAAGCGGCTTTTTGGTAAACTTTTTTCTTCATTCTTCTATGTTTATATATATTCTTCTAATAAAGTGATTAATCTATACCTATTATTTATTATCAGAATTGCAGAGGGTATCTCACGATTTTCTGCTTCCATACTTAAGGTGATAGAACAATCAGATAAACAACAGTTATATCAATCATACAACACCTAAATGTATTGCGTAAGACACTTATCTACTTATTAGTAGCTTTGTAAAAAGTCAGCAAGTTTATCCTGATATATTTCCGCTATCTTTCTCATTTTCTTGCACTATTATAATAGCTTTTATATCTTTTGCGGTGCAAAGATACTATTTTTCTAGTCACAACCAGCCTTTTTAATCTAAATTAACTATAATTTAAATAACAAGATGGTTAATAATCATAAAAGCATAGACACACTCAAACCAAAAATATAAAGAACTATATATAGCTACTATCCCCGCATAAGAATCACCTATACTTACAATCTTTTTCCACAGATAATCAATACTTAGATAAGTGTTGATTATCGTTCATTCTTATCATTAACTTAGAGCAAAGCGTCTTACAAAGAACTACTTACAACTCATTATAAGTATAGCTATCTTCCTACTATCATCTAACTATCAATCTAAAGTTACTCTTGTTTCTACAAAACATCCACAACATAGCAAACCTACATTTCCAGTAGAACAACTATACTTATGATTATAAAAATCTTATTATATATTACTCAAAAATATTTCATAGTATTAAATAAATTATTTAAGAACCTTATTTATGTATCTGCATTAATTTCATACTACCTTATCTTATAAGTAAAGATATAAAGAAAAAGTGTGAAGCCTAAAGCTTCACCTTTTTCTTTTACCATGACTTTCGTTACTCATACGGTCAAGAGCAGTAACGACATAGACGTATTTTGTACTGCCGTCTTTATAATTAAGACGTAGCTTATTGCCGTAAGGCATTCCCACAATCTTTGAAGGATCATCGAGATTGATTGGCTCACCGGCATAGAAACGATAAACGATATAACGATAAGGAGCATCCCTCCAGCCTTCTCCCCTTGGAGCCTTCCATGTGAGATAATAGTAGCCATCACTCTCCTGTCTTGCCTTCACCTTCTTTGGTTTCGATGGAGCCTCATCGTCAATGAATGGCATCAAAGGCTGCAAAAGCTGGATAACGCCAGTAGTTTGTGCGAAGGAGTGTACCATAGTTGCCAGGGTTATCAACAACCGACTTAGCATACCATAACACCGTTCCATTAACGTTCTGACACTGCTGATGCAGACGACGTTTCGCTGGAAGCTGATTTGAGTTAGGGTTCTGTGGATCAGCATACTTCACCGTACGAAGTACATCCTCACCAATATACAACGGACGATTGCCTGCATAGCGGTTCCACCATCCGATGAGTTCCTTTATAATCAGCTGCACGATTGCCAATCTCCCAGTAAAGCTGTGGCACACAATAGTCTATCCACCCATTGTTCACCCACTTAAGAACGTCGGCATAGAGGTCGTCATAGTTCTGCAAACCATTTGTACGACTACCATTCTTTGGGTCGTTCTTCTGATTGCGATAGATACCAAAAGGAGACACACCAAACTTCACCCAAGGCTTTACGACGATGGATAGACTCACCCAACTGCTTGATGAAAAGGTCTACATTATTACGTCTCCAATCATTGATATTGGTGAAACCACGTCTGTCACGCTGGAAGTAAGCTTGGTCAGGAATGGTCTGTCCTGCAGCAGGATAAGGATAGAAATAGTCATCAATATGTAAGCCATCAATATCGTATCGGCTCACGATATCATCAACCACAGCACAGATATAATTGCGATTCTCTGGCAGTGCAGGGTTGAGGATGTAAAGCCCATCGTATGAGAAAACACGATTAGGATTGGTCACTGCGACATGATTCGTTGCCAACTGTGTGGTATTCTTTGTCTTTGCACGATAGGGATTAATCCACGCATGAAGCTCCATACCACGATCGTGACACTCTGTGATCATCCATTGCAATGGGTCCCAATAAGGTGAAGGAGGTGTACCCTGACGCCCTGTAAGGAACTTACTCCATGGCTCATACTTACTTGGATAGAGCGCATCACACTCTGCACGCACCTGAAAGATGATAGCATTCACACCATCTCGCTGCAGTTCGTCCAACTGATAACGCAACGTACGCTGCATCTCCTCTGTACCAATACCTTGGAACTGTCCGTTCACACACTGAATCCACGCACCGCGGAACTCTCGCTTCTTAGCTGGAACCTGTCCATACACGGCATTTGCCGTACCAATGAAAAAGCACTGCGGCAATCAATAATCTCAATAGAGAATGAAGTTGTCTCATTATTATAATTTAGTTATATCAAAATAAGAACAAGCAGCACAACCAGCACAACTGGCCCTCCCCTTACCCCTCCCCCAAAGGGAGGGGAGGAAATACGTGATACCCCTTGTGATTCGGAAGGTTTTATGCGTAAAACTCCTATCAATTAAGGAAGGTTTTATGAGTGATACATCTATCCATTCGGAAGGTTTTATGCGTAATTCCGCCCTCTCTGTAAGAGAAAAACCTTTCTATGAATCCCCAAGCAAAACCGTTTCAGCACTCCCCTCTCCCTTCGGAGAGGGGGTTGAGGGATGAGGTTTTTACCTTCTCCTCCCTGCCATCTTCCTAAACATTTGGCGGTGGAAGCGGCGTTCAGCCTCTAACACGCGCAGCAGTTTGGTGGCAGGAATCACCTTTAGCATTTCCTTATGATAACGCTGTTCTATCTGTTTTAATTGTATTTCATAGGCGTCAGCCTGTTCAATCATCTTACTTGCCTCACGTTCTGACGACGGCTTTGCACTAAAATATAGCACGTAACTTATCGAAATAGACACGCTGCTTACCTCTCTATCCTCATCATAGACAGGGAACAGTCGTGCTGCCTCTTGCGCACTCAATCCCGCCTCTTTAGTAATGAAGTTATGCGACTCTGCCTTGATTCTGTTAAAATCAAACTTCCCCTGTGCATGCAGCAAAGACACACTGAAGAAGATACAGAGCAATAAGATTATCCGTTTGTGTTTCATTCTCCTTACCCCCACATTATTATTCACTTGCTAAATAAGCATACATATCCGACTCGTCTATCATGAAGTAATCGGCTGCCTTATCAAACTCGTCTTCCGATGATGCCGATGTCTCATGCGCTCCCTGCGCCAAATGACCCTCTGCCAAAGCATGTTTCCCCTGCGCACCATCAAACTCTTGATAAGCAAGGAAGCCTACCAACACAACACCGATTGTCATCGCTGCTGCTGCCAATGGGCGGAGATAATGCACCATCGCACGACGTGGTTTTACCGCAACCACCGTCGCTTTCTGCTCTTCAGCTGGTATCTGAGCCATCACACGGGAAGACAATTCAGAGAAGTAATTCTCTGGAACTGTGAAAGGCCGCTGCGTGCCATATTCCTTTTGTAAGTGATTCGTTGATTCCATAAAGTTTTTTCTTTGATATAACTTAGACTGCAGAAAGGCTGAATGGTTTAATTATCAAGGCAAAATATTATTCATACCGCTTCACGTAGTCAGTAATCTTCTGTACAGCAATATGATAAGAGGCTTTCAGCGAACCCTCGCTTGTACCTAATATCTCACTCATCTCGGAGTATTTCATCTCGTCATAATAACGAAGTGTGAACACCGTGCGCTGCACATCGGGCAAGGTTGCAATGGCTTCCTGCAACACTGCCTGACTCTTATCGCCATCGAAGTAATCGTCTGCTAATAAGCGATTGGCTACAGAGAGGTCGGCATCGGCACTGGAGAGTGCTGCTGTCTTTTGATGACGAAGGAAACCGAGCGATTCGTTAATAGCTATGCGATAGAGCCAAGTGGACAATTTAGCTTTTCCCTGAAAGGTCGGAAGACTCTTCCATGCTTTTGAGAAACGTGTTTTTGCAATACGTCGTCAGCATCCTCATGTGTGAGGACTATACTACGAATCTTCCAATACAGCGATTGGCTGTACTGGTCAACAATCACGGGGAAAACCTTCTGTCTTCCTTCGGGACTCGCCAACTGGCGAATCACTTCAGCTTCATCGAGGGAGTCACTACTCTTCAAGAAAAGGTTTTGATTGTCAAGTGCTTAACGCCTTCTTAACGAATTGACACCTTACGGACTACATTACCCACCTTGACGATGTAGCATCCCTTCGGGAGGTTGAGCGTATAGTGCTTGTCGTCACCGTCAACCTTCACACTCATCACGCGTACACCCGTCACATTATAGATTGCCAACTGTTCGTTCTCAGCACCAACCACATGCAACACGTTACCAACAATTGAGATTGAAATAGTCTGAACGTCTAAGTCAATCAAATCAATCGCTGCACGCGCCTGCACCGGTGCGGTGAAACCTACGAGAGCAGTAATGTGAAAAGAAAAGGAGTAAATATTTTTTTATCATAGACTATGCTTTATGTTAGCTACAAAGATAACAAATTTAGGAATACATCTACTTATTTTTATTGCATTAGTCTATTAAGATTTAATATTAATTAATACTATAATTCATAATCCTTTATCAATTCACAATTCAGAATTCATAATTATGATTACTATTTTAATTCACAATTCAGAATTCATAATCCATAATTATGATTACCGATGTTAACTGTGGTTTATTGCTGCAAATAACTTGTCAACTCATAAACCAGTCCACTCGTCAACTCCCAATAAAGCACTACGAATTACGCGAATGACACGAATTACATTACAATAATCATTAGCGCAATTAGTGAAATTCGTAGTCATTAAAGGTACATATCATAAAGTTCAAAGTTCAAAGTTCAAATCTCAAAGTACAAAGGATAAAAAAATTCGTAGTCCGTGTTTGAATTTCTTTTTACTTTTCGGTTTAGTAGAGCGTGGAAAATAGGGTTAAAATATCATGGTTTCAGTACCTTCGTAAGTTTTTTTGTTATCAGACAATTGTGGATGTATAGTTCAAAAGGTGCTTAATTGGAGTCCAAAAGGGCGTTAGTAAGGGGCTTAAAGGGCACCTTTTGCAAGCCAAAAGGGCGTTAATTTAATCGCTATTGGGCGTCTTTATTTTTTGAAGTGTGAGTTTATATATACAAAACGAATAGTCAGAAACGAGCGTTCTGACCATCCGTTATTCCATAAATCGAGCAATGACGGCTTTTCCTTTTAGGCAGAAAGGTTCATCAAGGAGTGCCGTATCGTGTTTAAAAAGAGCCTCACCCTCAACGATACAATCTTCAAGGGCGAAAACAATCGTCCGACGGTTGTCCGTGAACGCAGCATCCTCCATTATCCCCACTTCGACACGGATGCCATGTCGCACGATGATATTAAAGTCTACAGCCCCCTGCGTATTCTCCGAACTAACTTTCTCGTCACCTTCAAACTCATACAAAGTATTGTGTGACAAAGCGATACGCCGTCCTTCTTTTATCAGCGTTATCTCTCCTTCCAAGGGTAGGATATAACGTGTAAAACCAGTAAAATCAGAGAAATCGCTCGCCACATCATCGATAATAGCAGACGAGATACGCACATCGAATTGCCGTGCTGACAAGTCGCCATCAGCAGGTGAGATAAAAATCTGACGTGTGACACCACCTTTCCATGTGGTAGTCTTGTAGGATGATTGAGTGAGTGTGAGTGTGAGCATGATAATAATAAAAGAAAAAGCCTCACTTCTCAACCCCTCTCCGAAAGGAGAGGGGGAGTGCTGGATATAATTTGCTTTGGGAATTATAAAAGACTTGCCCTCAACAAATTTATTTAGGAGTGAGGAAATTATTTATATTTACTTGGATATGTCAAGAATTTACCCCTACTATGTTTTTTTAGCTCAAGTTTAACCGGCAAAATTATTTTTTCATAAATTTTCGGGATGTTTTGTGTAGTATCAATTTGATAAATGGTTGATAATCAAGTATAGGGTATTGTAACGAGGAGTAAAATCTGATTTGTAGGACACAGCCATATCAAAATTATTTTGTTACTTTGCACTCATGCACGCAAATGTACAGACACGATTCAACCCTGCCACAGGGGACATGGCTCCTTATTATCGCATCAAGGAGTCATATCGTGATGCAGGGTCATGTACATTCGCTAATTCTGTTGAACATCGGGTTCGAACCTTCACTTACTGCTGTACAGGTTCGAAAAATTGCATACGCTCTTACCGAACGCTTCAAAACCAGAAGTATACCCTCGCTTTTTAAAAAACATCTTGACGGTCTTACTCCTATTGAACAGGCAAAGGCTGACGAATGGTGGATCCGTATGGAGAAAGAAGGTGGAATCGATCGGTTTAATAAGGAAGAGCAGAAGTCGCTGAGAAAATATGAGAACTATATTGACCTTGAGACGGCAAACTATACTGACGCAAGGAATGTTGGTGCTGAGTGGCTCTGCAAGCAGACAATAGACAAGCTACAATTAGAGGGTTTTCTGCGCAAAAATGGCTGGACGGAGAATGCGATACACACGGCTTTGTCAGCATTGATTGTTCGCACGGTATATGCTGTTTCTGAACGTTCATCTTATTATTATTTGCGCGATAACTCGGCTGCTGGCGAACTTTACAGTGGAGTTCTTGGCTGGACACCAGGAATCAATTCTCTGTATAAAATCACTGATAAACTATATGAACTAAAGGAACAGTTAGAGCGTCATCTGTGCAGCGTTACTGACGATCTCTTTAATATAGACAACAAGTTGATGCTCTTCGACTTAACCAACTTCTATTTCGAGGGTAGCAAGCGTAATAGCGATAAAGCCAAGTTCGGTCGTTCAAAAGAAAAGCGCTCTGACTGTAAGCTACTTGTACTTGCATTATGTATCAATAAAGAAGGTTTTATACGTTATTCTTCTATCTTGGAGGGTAATACAGCAGATCCCAAGTCTCTACCCAATATGATTGATACGCTGGCAAAGAGGAATCCTCAAGAACAAAGGATACGCTTGTTGTCATGGATGCAGGTGTTGCCACGGAAGAGAACTTGGATCTAATAAAGAAAAAGGGTTACAATTATCTCTGCGTATCCCGTACGAAAATGAAGGACTATACGCTCAGTGATGATAACAAGAGCGTTACAGTAATGGATGCCCGTCGGCAGAAGATAACGCTGAAAGAGGTTAAGACAGAGGATGATGAGGATTATTATCTCGAAATAACATCTCCTTCGAAAGCTATGACAGAGTCGTCCATGAACAGGGTTTGGCAAGAGCGTTTTGAGATGGAACTGCAGAGGATAAACGATGGAATCTCCAAGAAAGGTGGAACAAAAACCTATGAAAAGGTTGTTGAACGTACAGGACGTGCCATACAGAAGTACCCTTCTATAGCGAAGTTCTACCAGATAAGCTACATAAAAAACGAGAAGAAACCCAAGGAGATGCTGCGTGTAGACTGGGAGATAAAAGACCTCTCGGCAATGGAATCTGGTCATGGAGTCTATTTCCTCCGTAGCAATGTCAGGACACTTTCTGAGCGTGTAACATGGGAATACTACAATCTCATTCGTGAGATAGAATGTACGAACAGACAACTAAAGAATGATCTCAACCTCCGTCCTATCTATCATCAGAAAGATGAGCGAAGCGACGCACACCTCTTCTTCGGTTTATTAGCCTACTGGGTGGTAAACACCATCCGTTGTCAATTAAAACGAGAAGGAGAATCCTGTTACTGGACCGAGATAGTACGACGTATGAGCACCCAAAAGCTTGTCACCACAAAAGGGAAGAATCCATTAGGTGAAACCATCGAGATACGCCAATGTAGTAGTCCTTCGAAGCAAGCAAAACAAATATACGATAAGTTGAACTTAAAACACTCACCATTCAAAAAGAATAAAAATTTGTAGGACACAGAGCCCATAAGAAAAAAACGAGGAAAGTACGGTAACAGCAACAATTAGGCCAAAGTGGTGTTAAACTTGGGTTAGGAGTGAGAAAAGCCTCACCCTCAACCCCTCTCCTACAGAGAGGGGGAGTGCTGGACACAATTTGCTTGGGAATTATAAAACACTTGCCCTCAACAAATTTGTTTAAGAGTAAGGAAAGTCATTCCCCTAACCAATAGGGGTATCTTGGTAATTACGCCCCTCTCCTTTCGGAGAGGGGACGGGAGTGAGGCTGTTACTTCTTCACAACCTTCACAGTCTTGTAAACCTTACCAT
>BNJU01003377.1_pt1 | contig 60552 bp, 106 predicted proteins | sample 8539281 | NCBI WGS metagenome assembly BNJU01 (sample SAMD00202456, study PRJDB9452) | human saliva metagenome | isolation source: human saliva | place: Japan
TGCGCGTGACCGGTCGAAGCGAGGATCAGGTGCATCTCGTCGAGGCTTATGCGAAGGCTCAGGGTCTGTGGGCGAGACGATGCCGAGCGCGTGTCCGGCGAAGTCATCGATATCGATCTCTCGCAGATTCCCCGCGCCGTCGCCGGGCCGAGCCGCCCACGCGACCGCATCGATTTCACGCAGGCGCGCGTCGCGTTCGAGGATGTTTGTCGCGATCGCGGCCTGGACCGCTCTGCGCGCCCACGTCTATATCGAGGATGCGGCTACGATCTCGCGCATGGGGCTATCGCCATCGCCGCCGTGACGAGCTGCACGACGGCGACGGATCCGGCCATGATGGTCGCATGCGGCTTGCTCGCGCGCAACGCCGTGACGCGAGGCCTTGCGGCGAAGCCGTGGATCAAGCGGATTTTTCGCGCCAGCAGCCATGCGACGTCTCTTTCTGCTCGAGCGCGCGGGGGCTTTTCGTCGAGCCTTTCCGCGCTGGATTCGACCTTTGCGGCTTCGGATGCATGAGCTGCATCGGGAACTCAGGCCCCTGAGCGCCGGATGCATCGAATCTCCGCCGACATCGAGCTTTCGAGGCGTTCTTTCGGGCAAACCGGAACTTCGAGGCGCATTTCCCGGATGTTTCGCAGAACTATCTCTGCTCTCCGGCGGCCGTCATCGCATACGCTTGCGAGGCACGATGGACTTCGATTTCGAGACCCAGCCTCTGGCGCAACGTCTGGCGGCGATCAGGGTATTCCCTGCGCGACATCTGGCCGAGCGGCGCCGAGATCAGATCCATCCTCGGTATGTACGTAGAACGAAGCCCTGTTCGAAGAAGGCGGACAGGATTTGATGGAGGGTCCCGACGCTTGGAAGGCCCTCGGCGTCAGCGGGGATCGACCTATGCTTGGGACGAACGCTCGACCTATGTTCGCCGCGCCCCGTATTTCGGCGGCATGACGCGAGAGATCAAGGCCGTGCCGGGCGTATCGCATGCGCGAGCGCTCGCGGTGCTGGGCGACTTCATCACGACGGACCACATCTCTCCTGCGGGCAGCATCGCTTCGGACGGCCCGCGGCCGCATACCCTGTCACACGAGGCGTCAGCGAGGACATGTTCAACACCCTACGGGTCGCGTCGCGCGCAATCACGAGGTCATGGCGCGTGGTGGTTTCGGCAACGTGAAGCTTCTCAATATAGCTTGCCGACGGGCGTCGAGGAGGATGGACGACCGATTTCATCGATGGAGCCGTCAAGTCGATCTTCGATGCCGCATGCGACTATAGGGATAACGGCGTCGATCTCGTCATTCTGGCGGGAAAGATGTGCGGCAGCGGATCGAGTCGCGATTGGGCGGCCAAAGCTCCTCTGCTCCTAGGCGTCAAAAGCGGTTTTCGCCGAGAGCTTCGAGCGCATCCATAGGGTCAACCCTGATCGGGATGGGCATCATTCCTCTGCAGTTCGAAGAAGGCGTCGAGGCGCTCGGTCTCGACGGCGGCGAAAATTCCATATCGAACCGATCGATTTCGGCGCGGGTGAGCCCGTCTTGCCGAATCCTCGCATCGTCGGCGTGACGGCTCGCCGCACCGACGGCACCGAGCTTCAGCTCAATGCCGTCGTGCGTGTCGATACGCCGACCGAAAAGTGTCCATCGCTCGTGGCGGCATCCTGAATTACGTGTTTCACGCTCTTTGACCGCCGTTTCGCAGAAAGGACGTGTATGGCGCGCAACGATAATCCGCTCGACAGCTTCTTCAGCAGATCTTCGCAGGGGGTGCCGATGGGGACGTGCGTTCCGACGATGCCGGATTCCTCACGTCGATTTCTCCCAGACGGCCAACGTTTCGACATCAAGGATCGTTTCGCGGCTATGAGCCGCAGGTCGCTATGTGGAATCGCGGCGGTTGCCCTTATCGTGCTCGGCTGCGCCTACTGGTGGTTCCATCCGCGCTCAATATCCACAGCCCCGATATCTGGGCGCTTCTCTTCCGCTGGCGATTGCGCTGTTCGTGCTGTTCCGCTCTGGCGCGCGCAGCCCTAGAAAGGCGGTGGCAGCCATGAGCCTTCGCCGAGCAAGGCGAAGCTCTTCAAAGGCTTGCCCTCATCCCTCTCGTCGTGCTTGCGGCGGGGAATCGTCGGATGGCTGCTCTCCGCGTCGTTCTTCCCCGGCAACGCGAAGAAGTTCGCATCCATCCTGCCGACCGAGGAATACGAAGTTCGCCGAGGATATCGCGCAGGTCAATTACGATGAAATCCCTGTTATCGACCGCGATTCGCCGTGCTTCTCGGCAACCGCACGATGGGCTCCATCTCCGACCTCGTGAGCCAGTTCGAGATCTCGCCCATCTACAGCCAGATCAACTACAACGATCGTCCCGTGCGGGTGAGTCCCGCTTGTCTATGCCGATCTCTTCAAAGTAGCTGCAGAATCGCGGTACCGGCATCCCCGCTTACGCGATCGTCGACATGACGACGCAGGATGCGCAGGTCGTGCGTTTGGATGAAGGCAAAGGCATCAAGTACTCCGAAAGCGAGCCTCTGGCCCGCAACATCGATCGCTACGTGCGAGCTCAAATGCACCCTACGTATATGTTCGGCGAAATCGTTTCGAAATCGATGACGAGGGAATCCCTGGTGGATCTGCCCGGTGCGTCACGTTCACGCTCGGCCTTTTCGGCGGTGAAACCGTTTCTCGCGCCGTGCTCGTGAACGCCGTGACGGGGGAGACGCAGGATCTGGCCGTCGACGAGGTGCCTGGGTGGGTCGACCGTGTGTATCCGTCCGACCTGCTCATTCGTCAGTACAACTGGCGTGGCGCCTACAGCAACGGCTGGTTCAACAGCTGGCTCGGCCAGAACGGCGTCGTGCAGACCACACGGGCATCAACGGAGCGGCAGGGTACAATTACATCGCGAAGGACGACGATGTCTGGCTGTATACGGGCGTGACATCGGCGACGAGGATAATTCCATCATCGACTTCGTGCTCATCAATCAGCGCACGGCCGAAAGCCATTTCTATTCCGTTGCCGGCGCGACCGAGGAATCGGCGATGTCCTCGGCAGAGGGCCAGGTTCAGAACCTGCGCTATGCCGCAACGTTCCCTCTGCTCATCAACGTATCCGATAGACCGACGTACTTCATGGCGCTGAAAGACGGTGCGGGCCTGGTCAAGAAGTATGCTATGGTCGACATCGAGCGCTACCAGAACGTCGCCGTGGGCGATACGGTCGCCGAGACGCAGAAAACCTACGAGTCGCTGATCGCGGCCGATGGCGGGTCCGCCGACTCCGGCGCACCGGCCAAGATGTTCGAAGCGTCGGGCACCATCGCTACGGTCGCGCAGGCGGTGATAGAAGGGAATTCGCACTTCTACGTGACGCTCGAAGGGGATGACCATATCTACGACTTCCCGCTTCCGGCGCTCGTGCAGGTGGTCGGATACGGCGTGGGCGATCATATCTCGTTCTCGTATGTGGAAGGATCCCCGACATCCCCGGTGAGCGAGATCGCGGATGCGAAGCTCGCCGCGAGCGCATCGGCGTCCGGCGGCTCTGAGGGAGCGGGCGCACCTGCGAGCGGGGCGGCTTCGGGATCCGTATCCGCATCGGAGAACGAACCGGCGGGAGGCGCGACCTCCGCTTCCGCATAATGGGAACCATGCGGAAAGCATGGACGGCCTTCACTGCGGATGTTTTCATGACGGGCCATCCATGCAACACTACAAATGACTAGTTGCGTCCAATGAGGGCGTGTGGACATACGTTTCCGCTACCGAAGACAGCCAGGTACCTTTACGGGTTCAGTTGCAGAGCAGCCGGCCGAGTGGTAAGCAAAGCGATTCTTTTGCGGCCTGAGTTCTTCATGGCACAGGGGCCGTTTCGTTTCGTTGTGCGAGGACGACCCACCCACGCATGTGGCGGATGCGTTCGAGCAGAACGAAAGGAGGTGAACAGCATATGCCGAACAAAAGCAATATCGAATCCGTTGCGAAGATCGTGGACGAGATCAAAGAGGCAAGCGCCCTCTGGATCGTCGATTACCGCGGCCTTACCGTGAAGGAGACCGAGACCCTTCGCCGTGCCGTGCGCGTAGCGGGCGGTCATGTATCCGTGCATAAGAACACTCTTGTGAAGCTTGCGCTCAAGGAGACCGAGCAGCCTGCGATCGACGAATTCCTCGCCGGTCCTTCAGCTTTCGTCTTCGCAGGCGCCGATGCCGTCGCTGCGGCCAAGGCCGTCAAGGACTTCGCCAAGGACAACGAGAAGCTCGTCATCAAGGGCGGTGTCATGGATGGCAAGGCATGCTTTGCCGCTGACGTGGAGGCCATCGCCTCTCTTCCGTCTCGCGAGCAGCTCATGGGTCAGCTCGCCGGGCTTATCTCGCGGCTGGCCCGCGGTCTCGCGGTTTCCATCGGCGGCGTTTCTCGCGGCTCTCGCGGTCGTCACGTCTGCGGTCGCGGAGCAGAAGCCTGCCACTAATCATGCCCATTCCGCGATGCGCGGCATAGGGTATGGATACATGAAATCGATTGCCGCCCTGATGGCGGCCTTGAAAGGAATAAGAACATGGCTGCTACACCAACGAAAGAGATCCTCGAGGCTCTCAGAAATGACCCTTCTCGAGGCCTCTGAGGCTCGATCAAGGCTATCGAAGAGACCTTCAGCGTCTCCGCCCGCCGCTCCTGCGGCCGTGGCCGCCGCTCCTGCCGAGGGTGGCGCCGCTGCCGCCGGAGCAGACCGAGTTCGACGTCGTTCTCGAGGGCTTCGCGACAACAAAGATCGCCGTCATCAAAGGTCGTGCGCGAGATCACCGGCCTCGAGCCTCAGGGAGGCCAAGGCCGCCGTCGAGGGCGCTCCGCTCGATCGTCGAGGGCTCGTCGACAAGGCCAAGGCCGAGAAGTCGAGAGAAGCTCGAGGAGCTGCCGGCGCCGCCGTCACCCGTCAAGTAGTTTCGTTTCTTGCGGCAACGATGCCGCCTGAAATACGCAAAAGGAGGTCGGAGGCTTCATGCCTGCGGCCTCGCTGCATATCGTCGCGTTCTGCGTATCGGAGAAGCATGCCGAAGCATCATGGATCGACAGAGGCCGTCGAAAAGACCAATGCCATGCGCATCCTCGATGCCGCAGGCGTATCGTACAAGGGTGTATCCGTATGAGGGAGAACCAGAGCCTGACCGGCGTCGAGGTGGCGCGCCTCATCAGGGCATGAGTCCCGACAGCTTCTTCAAGACGCTCGTGGCCCGGGCGAAGGACGGATCCTGCTTCGTCTTCATGGTCCCGGTCGCATGCGAGCTCGAGTCTGAAGAAGGCGGCACGTGCCGCAGGGAGAAAAGCCTGTCCATGCTGAAAGCCGGGATCTTCTTCCAACGACGGGATACGTGCATGGAGGATGCAGTCCGATCGGCATGAAGAAGGCGTTTCCGACGTTCATCGACGAGACGGCGGAGCTTTACGACGTCATCGCATGTTCCGCAGGGCGCATCGGCTGCGCCATGGATATTCGATTCGACGATCTGCGTCGCATGACGGGAGTCTCCGCGTACGACATCACGCGTCGACATCGTGCTCTTCTTCGTCAAGCGATCGCGCACGGTGCAAGGCGGTGGAAAAAGGAGTAAAAGTAGTCGCTTGCATTTGTTCGGGTGCTTTGCCATAATGTGCAAGCTGTTTTTCAGCTGTCCCCATAGTCTAGAGGTCGGGACGCAGCCCTTTCAAAGGCTGAGACACGAGTTCGATTCTCGTTGGGGCACCATCTTTTCGCATTACTCGAAACTCCGTGCTCGAGTTTTTCTCATTCGAAACGGTGCGCGGCGATCGTGCATCGGACGATCCTGATGATCAATGGTGCGGCCTGTGTTCAGGGACGCTCTGCGTACAAGGAGGAGATTTGGCCGTCGAACGGGTGATTCTCACGCCGAACCGCATGAGGGCCGCAGAAATTCGCCGGTTCCATGCCGATGGTTCCCGCACGCTGTCGTTCGGCGTGAAGGTCACGACGCTTTCCCTGTTGGATCGATGACCTCTGGAGCGTTTGGGGCGATGGCCGGCGATTCACGGACGTGCGGCTCCGCCGCCTTCTCATCAAGCAGGCGATAGCGAAGGTTCCGGGCCTCGAGCCGACGGCGGGCGCGATCCGTCTCGTGGGGAGGTCGTCGAAGGGGCCGCAGGCGTCGTTCGACTCCCGTCCGATCGAAAGGCCGTTCCCGATGCCGGACCGGCGGAGCTTCAGGTGCTGGATTGCGCGCATCTTCGCCGAGCTCGCGGCGGCTCTTGCAGGGCTCATCGAGCGCGGCGACGCCATCGCGCATCTGGCCGAGTCCGTTCCCTCGCGATTTCAGGTGACTCTCATCGAGCCCGGCCCTTTGTCCGGACCGGAGCGCTTTCTGCTGGAATCCCTCTCGACGTCGCTCGATATCCGACCGGCCGAGGCCGCGGTCGACCGGGCTGCTCCCGGTGTGGAGGCATGCTTCCTGCTTCCTGGAGGCGCCTATGCGCAGCCGCGCATCGTGGCCGATTTCATCTGCGAGAGGCTCGGTGCGACGCCTGCGATGCCTTCCGTTTCGTCTCGGGATGCGACGTGCGGGGCGTCGCGTGCGAACGCCTTCGTGACGAGCGTCGATCCGCTGCACCTGTACGAGGCGACCCTCGATCGCCTTTCTCAGAGGATCGCATCGGCCGTCATCGCCGTCAAACATGCAGAGATACGAATTTCGGTCGAGCGCTTCTGTCTCTGCGCGCGTTCTCGTCAGAGCGGGGAAGCCTTGCGCTCGGGCGTTCGCGATGCTTGATGGACTTCCTTCTTTCTCCCTTCTCGGGCTATTCGCTGCGCGAGGCGTACGCAATAGACGTGGCGGTCAGGGCCGATCGTCTGATGACCGTCGATGCATGCATGGATCGCGTCATTGCGGGGCGCGAAGAGTCCCGCTACATGTCGAGCTCGTCGAAGACCTGGATGCGGATATCCTGTGCGGGTATCTCGTCGAATCCGTCTCCCGCCACCGCGACGAGGGATGAAGCGTATCGCCAGGAGCAGATATCCGCGATACGCGCCTGGCGGCAGTGCGCCGAGGCCGTACGCTTCGTGGCGGATGCATCGAAGACGCGTTCGAGCTCTTCTCGGCAGCATCTATCGACGTTTCACGTGCGTCGGGACCCGATCCCCGCGTCGTCTACGCGCGTCAGGAGGACGCCGCGGGCTTTGAGCCGGGGCGCTTCGATGTCGTCGTGGCGTGCGACATGACGACATCGTCCTATCCGGTGAAAGATCCCTCCGATGCGGCCCGCACGCTGCTCGGCAAACTCGGCGTCGCCGGTTCCGAACCGCCCATCGATCGGCAGCGTCGGCGTTTCATGCGCGCGCTGCGCCTTGCGAAATCTTCGTTCGCGATCGAGGCGTCCCTCAACGACGAAAGCCGCCGCCCCCGGCGTATCCGTGCGCGGTTCTTCAAAAATACCTGGATGCCTGCAGGATGCTCCCGACGATCGAATGGCGCGGCCCTTCGATCTGCCGGCCTCCTGCGCGGATGCGGCGCGCTCGATCGGCGAAGATGCGCTCTATGAAAACGTCGTCTCCTCCGCCTCGCCCCAGAAGACGAAAACGACGATCGAGCTGCCCCGGCCGGGGGAGATAGCTCCGACATCGCTTCCGCGTCTCGTGCTGCGCCATGCGTTTCCCGAAGGAGGATGCGCCCGTTTTTCTCTCGAGCCAGATAGAGCGGTATCTTGAATACTATCGGTGGTTCGTCGAGCGACGCGTGAATCCTCGGGACATCGACGAAGGATTCGGACCGTTGGAGAAGGGCGACTTCGCCCATGCGATCTTGCACGATATGTGCGCGAGCTCATCTCGAAAGGCGTCTCCAGGGTGACGGATGCGGTGGTTCCGCATGCTCTCGACGTTCTGGACGCATGCTTCGACGCGCGTCTTTTCGGCTCAGAGGGCCGTCGATGCGGCCGATGTCTTCTCGTCCCGCCTCATCGCGACGAGGCGAGATGGAGCGTCGCGAGGTCGGCGAGCTTCGCGCCGCCTTGCATAAGCTGGTCCGGTTCGAGCCCTCGTTCCTTCCGCACGGCCGTCCCGTCATGCTCGAAAGGCGCATTTCGCTGGAAGACGGCGTCGCGTACGCCGGCGTGCGCATGCGCGGGACGATCGATCGCGTGGATGCGACCGATGCGGGTTGCGCGGTCGTCGTGGACTACAAAGGGTTCCGCAACGTCGGCCCACGATTCGTTCTCTGCGGACGGGACCGTGCGGGGAAGGTGCAGACGCTGATATACGCGCAGATGATCAGAAGGAGCCTCGGGCTCGACGTCGGCGCGGCGGTGTATCTGGGCTATCGGGATCGCGCGCGTCGCAGGCGCGTTCGATGCCCGTCGTTTTCGGCCCCGAGCATTTTCCGGGCATCAAGCCGAAGGGCGCCGCATGCGGCTCCGGCGGGCGCATGTCCTTCGAAGATCTGCTCGATGCGACGGAGGAACGCGTGCCCGTGCGCTTTCCCGGATGCAGGCCGGCGACATAGCTCCCGCTCCCGTCGACTCCGCGGCCTGCGCATGGTGCGCCGCATCATTGTGTTCGCGGAGGAGGGCTAGCATGAACAAGGATGCATTCAATCCGGATCAGCGTGTCTGCGTCGAAACGCTGGACGCGCCTTTGTTCGTCGCTGCGGGTGCGGGCAGCGGCAAGACGTTCACGCTGACCCAGCGCATCGCCTGGGCGCTGCTCGACAGGGTCGGGTCCCGACGGCGGTCCCTTCGCGTCTTCCATCGACGAGATCATGGCCATCACCTTCACCGACAAGGCGGCGAGCGAGATCAGGCGCGCGTCAAAGCACGTTGCGCGCCGAAGGGCTTGCGGAAGAGTCCTCAAGGTCGATTCCGCCTGGATATCCACCATTCATGGTGCCTGCGCCCGCATCCTGCGCGAGCACGCCTGGAACTCGGCATCGATCCTGATTTCCAGATGGCTTCGACGGCTTCGTCGCCGACGCGCTCGCCCTGAAAGCGGTTGAAGAGGTGTTGATCGGTCACGAAGAGGATCGGCCGACGGTTCGGTCGACGCGCTGTTCGCCGCATATCCGCCGCGCTCGACAGGGCATGGAGGCACGTCGGTCGAGGACATGCTGATGGATATCGCGCAGGCGGCGGCCGAGTCGCCTGCGGGCATGGATTCCGTCGTCGATGCGGGCGCGGGCCCTGCGCCGATCGTGCTCGCCCAGCGGGCGCTCGACCTTGCCCGCACGATCGCGCCATCGCTTGCAGGGCTGAACGACAGCTCTTCGAAGCGTGAGTTCGAAGCCGCGTTGCACGGGTGCGAGCAGGAGCTCGACGAGCTGCCTCTTCCTGGTCGGAAGGCGCCGACGAACGTTTTCTCGGCATCCTCGGGGCTTTTCCCATGCCGAAAAGGACGTTCGGGAAGGGCGACAACCCTATGCCGCGCACGTGGGCGAATGGGCGCAGGAACTCGCCGAGATCTGCCTGAACGCCCTGCAGGCTGCGGCGCGGATCCATTTCGCGACCTTGCGCGGCCTCGCATCCGACGTTCTCGCCGCATTCGAGCGCATCAAGCGCGAGGCCTGCGTTCTCGACAACACCGACCTCGTCACGAAGGCGCACCGCGCGCTTGAAGACTATCCGGCCATAGCTCGAGAATACGCGCATGCGTTCCGGCTCGTCATGATCGATGAGTTCCAGGATACCGACCAGATGGGCATCGACATGGTCATGCGCCTGTCGGGCGGCGGCGCGCGCCTGTGCACGGTCGGCGACGCGCAGCAGAGCATCTACCGATTCCGCGGCGCGGATGTCGGCGTGTTCCGCGCGCACGAGGCGCGCATGCGTGCGATGGGAGATGCGGCGATGGTCCGCACCTTGGATACGAACTACCGCAGCAACGCCGATGTGCTCTCGTTCGTCGACTGCCTGTTTTCCGGGCGTGCGATGTTCGGGGCCTCGTTCATGTCTCTGCGCTCTGGACGGGACGAATCCCGCATCGATGCTCCGTATCGGGGAAGCGCGCCCCGCATCCAGATCGTGCTGGTGCAGCGATCCAAGCCTCCGAAAGGCTCATCCATCGACTCCTCATGCAAGACCGCCGTCGCGGCGGACGCGATCGCGCGCCGGTTCGAGCGCCTGCGTGCCGAAGGGCATCGAGCGCGGGATATGGTCGTGCTGCTCGGCCGCTGACGAACGCCGATGCGTTCGCTCGCGCCCTGAGGGGGCGAGGATTCGAATGCGTCATCGCCGGGGGATCGTTGTTCGGCGAGGCGCCCGAGACCCGGACCGTCGTGAGCCTCGTTCGGGCGATCGCGAATCCCAACGACGAGACCGCCCTGCTCGATACGCTCGAGAGCGATCTTTTCGCCGTGGGCGACGACGATATCCTTTTCCTGGTTACGGAATGCAGGGAAGACGGATCGATCGCGCGGCGCGCTCCTTGCGCGAGGTTCTGGGATCTTCTGGATCGCGAGCCGACGGTCGGGATATCGCAGGGACTCGCGCATGCGGCGTCCGTCCTGGACGCATGCTGCCGCATAGCCAGAACGTCGACGGTCGAGGACGTCCCTTCTGCATGCGCTTGCGGCTTCAGGCTGGCTGGCGCGCCTTGAAGGCCGGGGCGCCGAAAGGCATCGCACGTGCGGGCAACGCGCTCAGGCCGTGCGTTTCGCAGCCGGCCTCGCTGCCGAGCTCGGCTGCGGCATCGCCGGCGTGGCGTCCGCGATGCCCGATCGCATCGCCCGAGGCCAGGAGGCTCGGGCGCGCTTTCGGCTGGAGAAGGCGATTTCGTGCGCATCACGACGGTTCATTCGAGCAAGGGCTCGAGTTTCCCATAGTCGCGGTTGCGGAGATCGGCGAGGGCAGGGAGCCGACGAACGAGGCGTTCTATCGACCCGCATCGAAGGGGTCACGTATGCGACCTTGCTGCCTCGAGCGCGTTCCTGCCGAAGGAACTGAAGAAGAAGGCCGACGCGTTCGTGCTGCCCGAGGACGTTCGAGCCGACGTCGATCGGCTCGTTGCCTCGTCAGAGCCCCGCCTCCCGTCGCCGGGCGATCGTCGCGTACGAAACGGAGCAGGGGCGTCAAAAGCACAGCGCCTCATGTACGTGGCGCTGACCCGTGCGAGCGAAGCCCTCGTCCTCGTCATGGATGTCGGCGACAATACCGCGCATGATATCCGGGCCTATGCACCTTGACGGCGCCATCAGGGATTCGATCATGGGATTCGGCGGCGATTCCTCGCAGATTTCCCTTCGGGCGCCTCGACGCTGCCGTATGGAGGATCGGAGGATGCGACGTTCGAGAGGATCGTCATCGGTGTGAACGACGAAGGGGCGTCATCGTCACGGGAGGAGACGGCGAAGCTTACCGTTGGGGCGATGCCAACGCCGACGAAGGGGAGAAGCGAGTTTTCACCATCCCCGAGGCCATGCCTTCGCGCATGCCCTCCGTTCCCGTTCGGACCTGAAAGAAGGCTTCGAAAGCTATACCTCGCTTTCATCCCTGACCAGTGCGCTCGATGCGAACAAGGGAGTGCGTCTGCGGCGGCCCACGAAGGCGTGCCTTCGTTCGACGAGCATCAGGCGGGGATAGATCCTTTCGCGGACGATGCGGAAGAAGCGCGTTCGGGCGTGCGGGCGCGGCGTTCGCGCTCGACGAGGACAGGGCGACCGACGTAGGGCGCGGCGTTCCATGCGCTTGCCCAGTGGTCGGTCGAGAATTTGGATCAACCTCTCGTCCCGTCGTTTGCGACGCTTCGCGCCGCGAAGGACTTCCTCTGCCGCCGCCCGATCGCATCGAGGCGACGGCACGAGCCTTCGGCGTCTCGTCGAGCGCCGCGCCGCGCCTGGAGGCGGCCTGCCTCCGGTGGACAGGGAGCGCGTGCGCCCGGGAAGCGAGCGCGTGGCCGAACCTGCATGCCGAATATCCGTTCTTCATCCCGATGGACGCGTCTTCCGACGGGTCTGAGGAATGGGTCCTGGAAGGGTCGATGGACCTGTTTTTCGGGCGAGGAGGACGGATCGTGCGCGCGCATCGTCGATTACAAGACCGGCGGGCGCTTCGACGACGCGCCCGAGGATATCCTCGAAAGGCATCGCCTGCAGGCGACCTGCTACGCCTTCGCCGCGCTGTCATCCGGCTACGATCGCGTCGAGGCCACGTTCGTCTATGTCGAACAGTCGGTTGGCATCGAGACGCGAACCGCGATGCGTCGCCTATTCCTTCGACGCGGCAGACTTCGACGGCATGCGCGACCTACTCGAGGCCATCCATACGAGGAGGGTCCGCCCATGACGGACGCCGAGCCTCCCCGGCTGGCGATTCGCCTGCCGACTCCGCGCCAGAGGGCGCCGTCGACTCTGATGCCGTCGTGCTGTCGGCCGTGCATAACAGCATGGTGGGCAACAAGGGGAAGAACACGAAACCCGAGCTTTTCGTGCGACGCCGGCTGCGCGAAGAGGGGCTTGCCGGCTACCGTCTCCATTGGCGCGTTCCCGGACATCCCGACACTAGCCTATCCGGGCAAGAAGGTCGCGATCTTCGTCAACGGATGCTTCTGGCACCGATGCCCGCATTGCAACCCGTCGACGCCGAAAATCGAACCAGGACTACTGGGTGCCGAAATTCAAGCGCAACGTCGAGCGTGATCGCGAGAACGTCGCCGCGCTCAAGGCCGATGGCTGGCGCGTGCACGTCATCTGGGGAATGCGAGTTGAAGAAGAGCGGTCGAGAACACCTTCGCACGGTTGATTCCCCAGCTTCGAGAGGAACTGGGGAAGGGGCGAGCGGGCGCCGCAGGCTCGGGATGCTTCGTGAGAAGCCATGGGCCTACGGCTCGGCGCCCGTCAGCCTTCCTTGCGCGACGACAGGATCGCTTCGATCGAAGGGCGATCTTCACGCAGCAGACGAAGACTTCGAGCGCGCGTTCAAGTTCCTCGAGGGGCGGAAGCGTCGGCGCGATACGGATGTTGCGATCGTCGGGATCGATGCCGCCCGGCCAGGTCGCGCCTGCTCCGGTCATGGTGACGCCGGCTTCTTTCGCAAAGCGCCACGGTGCGTTTCGCCGTATGCGGCAGTCCGTCGAAGCTGACGAAGTATCCGCCGTTCGGATGCGTCCATGCGGCTCCCGTGCCGAGCGAGTTCGCGATCGAGCATGTGCGACCAGGTCGAACTTCGGTCGAATGATGGCCGCGTGCTTCGTCATATGCGCGGCGAGGCCATGCGCGTCGTGCAGGAAGCGCACGTGGCGCAGCTGATTGAGCTTGTCGTATCCGACGGTCTCGCAGCCGACGCGCTCGATGACGTCGTCGAGGTTGCGTTTGCTCGCCGCGACGGCGGCGATGCGGCTCCGGGCAGCGTGACCTTCGACGTGCTTGCGAATTTGAAATAGCGGTCGGGATGCCCCGCCTCTTCGCAGGCGCGCGCGATGTCGAGGACGCGGGCCTGACGGCCCTCGTCCTCGTAGAGGTGGTGGATGCAGTACGCGTTATCCCAGAAAATGCGGAAGTCAGGCGCCGCGCAGGGCATGGCGGCCAGACGCCTGACCGTATCGTCGGCATAGACGGCGCCGGTGGGGTTAGATACTTCGGCACGCACCAGATGCGCTGACGGAGTCGTCTTCGGCGACGATGCGCTCGACCTCGTCCATGTCGGGGCCGTTTTTCGGTCATGGGGACGACGACGGGCGTGAATCCGAGCCTCTCTACGATGCGGAAAATGGCGATCGTAGCCGGGCACGGGGCAGATCCACCTGGGTTCGGGAGCGTCTTCCAGGCAGGACGGCCGGCATATCCGTAGAGCATGCCGGCGACGACGAGGTCGTACATGATGTTGAGGCTCGAGTTCCCGAACACGAGCACGTCGGCCGGATCATGGTCGAGCATCGATGCCATAAGGCGCTTCGCCTCGGAATTCCTTCGAATCCTCCGTAGTTCGCGCAATCGGTGCCGTCTTCGGCGATGAGATCGTCCGCGGCGCCGACCGCATCGAGCATGGGCAGGCTGAGCGCGAGCTGCTCGCGCGAGAGCCTGCCGCAGGGCCATATTGAGGGAAAAGTCCCTTGGCCCGGTGCGTCGCATATTCGTCGCGCAGGGCGGCGAGGCGCTCCTCGAGCTCTTGGGATGAAAAGGTCTGCGTAGGGGCACGGCGCATCTCCTTCGATTCGGCGCGCAGGCGCGCATTGCCTTTGCCCCTGCACTTTAGCAAAATGGAGCAGGAGGGAGCGTCGCGATGCGCGCGATACTCTATAATCTGCCTTCTCCGTAAAGCGAAGGGAATCGCATATGATCGCACCGAACCAGCATGACCTCTGGGTCCCGCTGCCCGTAGCCCTCTATTTCATCGTCGTCCTCGCGGTGGGATTCTTCTATATAAAGAAGTCGAACGCCGATAGCGACAGCTACTTCATCGGCGGCCGCGGGCTCGGCCCCTGGCTCACGGCGCTTTCGGCGGAAGCGTCCGACATGTCGGGCTGGCTCCTCGTGGGCCTTCCCGGCGTCGCGTACTTCACCGGCGCATCCGATGCGGTCTGGACCGCCATAGGTCTGGCTGTGGGAACGTATCTCAACTGGCGTTTCGTCGCTCGTCCTCTGCGGAAGTACTCGGAGGTCGCGAGGGAATTCGATCACGCTTCCGATTATTTCTCGAATCGGTTCCATGATTCAGGAAGGTGCTCATGAGCACCGCCGCCGATCATCATCCTGGTGTTCTTCAGCGTCTATGCCGGCAGCTGCTTCGTCACCTTCGGCAAGCTCTTCACGACGCTGTTCGGCGTTGACTACACGACGATGATGATCATCGGCGCGCTCGTGGTCTTCGCCTACACCTTCATCGGCGGCTATCTCTCGGTCTGCACGACCGACCTCATCCAGGGCGCCATCATGGTCGTCGCGCTGGTCGTCATCTTCGTGGGAAGCGTCGCCATGGCCGGCGGCGTCGAGAATACCGTCGCGTTTCTGAGCTCGATGCCGGGTTTCCTTTCGGGCACGACCACGGCATCGCCCGTGCTTGAGCGAAAACGGCGTGCAGAAGGTCGTCGACGGCATGCCGCAGTTCGGCGATGCGGTCGTCTACGGCGCCGGCGCGATCAGCATCGTAAGCGGCCTGTCGTGGGTCTCGGGTATTTCGGCATGCCCCAGGTCCTCGTGCGCTTCATGAGCGCGCGCCATTCCGACGAGATCAAGAAGAGCCGCGTCATCGCGACCGTCTGGTGCGTCGTATCGCTCGCCTGCGCCGTATGCATCGGGCTCGTGGGGCGCGCCGCCATGCCCGATGCCCTGCTCACCGGGTCAGGCGGGAAAACATCTTCGTCCTGCTCGCGCAGACCATGCTTCCGGCGTTCCTCTGCGGGCTGGTGGTCTCGGGCATCTTCGCGGCGACCATGTCGTCGTCGTCGAGTTATCTGCTCATCGCCGGCTCGGCGATCGCGCGCAATCTGTTCAAGGCGTCATCAAAGAAGGACGCGACCGACCAGCAGACGATGTTCGTCGCGCGCCTTGCGCTCACGCTCATCCTGCTGTTCGGCATTCTGATCGCGCTCGACCAGGAACTCCTCGATCTTCAAGGTGGTCTCGTACGCATGGGCGGGCTTCGGCGCGTCGTTCGGGCCCCTGGTGCTTTGAGCCCTCTACTGAGAAGGACGAACGCGGCCGGCGCGTTCGCCGGGCATGGTGAGGGGCGGATGCGGTCGTGCTCTGGAACCTCCTCCTGTCGCCGCTCGGCGGCATCTTCGAATCTACGAGCTCGTCCCCGGATTCATCGTCGCGACGGTCGCGATCGTGGCCGTCTCCTTTCTCACGGCTCCTCCGAGCGAGGATGTCGTGCATGAATTCGATACCTATATGGATGCCGACGTCTAGGCGTTTCGGGCGGGGTTTCCCGATGTGGGGAATTTATCGGCGAGCCGGTCGAGCCATCGCGGCGATTTTCAAAGTCTATTGCCGGAATCCCAGTTCGCGAGCCTTGCATCAGGTGCTGAAGATATGATACGCCCGGAGGCGTGTAAAGTGTTGACACGCTAGGGACCCTGGCGTAATATGCTTTCGCTCACGAGTTCGAAAGCCCTTTTTCGATTGCGTGAGCTGGCAGCTGAAAAAGTACACATGAAATCGAGCACCTTATGAAACTGGGCGTGTGCCCGAGCGGTTTAATGGGACGGGCTGTAAACCCGTTGGCTCTGCCTACCTAGGTTCGAATCCTAGCGCGCCCACCAGTTTTGCCCGTGTAGCTCAGTCGGTGGGAGCACTTCGTTGGTAACGAAGAGGTCACCGGTTCAAGTCCGGTCGCGGGCTCCAGTCCTGCTTTTTCGAAAATGCTCTGCATTTCGCATTCGACGAGTGTAGCTCAGTTGGTTAGAGCACACGGTTCGTACCCGTGGCGTCACTGGTTCGAATCAGTCACCGCTACCATTCAGATTGAACGCGCGCCTTTCCGGGGCGCGCGTGCGATATCACGTACTTTGGCATTCGAGCCGAACCTGGAGGAGGAATAATGGCAAAGGAAGTTCAAGCGTACCAAGCCGCACGTTAACATCGGTACCATCAGCCATGTCGACCACGGCAAGACCACCTTGACCGCAGCCATTTTCCAAGACGCTGTCCGAGAACGACGGCTCTCACGGCACCGCGCATGCCGACTTCACCGCCTTCGATATGATCGACAAGGCGCCTGAGGGCGCAGGCGCAGCATCCCCATCTCCATCGCTCACATCGGGTACGAAACCGACTCCCGTCACTATGCTCATGTCGACTGCGGCCGACGCCACTACGTCAAGAACATGATCACGGGCGCTGCTCAGATGGACGGCGCGATCCTGGTCATCGCGCGCCACGGACGGCCCGATGGCTGAACCCGCGAGCACATCCTGCTTGCCCGTCAGGTCGGCGTTCCCTACGTCATCGTCTTCCTGAACAAGTGCGATATGGTCGACGACGAAGACTCGTCGAGCTCGTCGAGATGAGACCCGCGAGCTGCTCAGCAGCTACGATTTCCCCGGCGATGATCTGCCCATCATCCCGCGGCTCCGCGCTCAAGGCCCTTGAAGGCGACAAGGCGTGGCGGGAAAAGATCTGGAGAGCTCATGGACGCCGTCGATTCCTACATCCCGACGCCTGAGCGCGATGTCGACAAAGCCGTTCCTGATGGCTGTCGAAGACACCATGACCATCACCGGCCGCGGCACCGTCGCCACCGGCCGTGTCGACGCGCACCCTCCGCTGGGCGATCCTCTGGAGATCGTCGGCATCCGCGAGACCCAGACCACGGTCTGCACCGGCATCGAGATGTTCCGCAAGCTTCTCGACACCGCCGAGGCCGGCGACAACATCGGCTGCCTGATGCGCGGCATCAAGCGCGAGGACATCGTTCGCGGCCAGGTTCTCTACAAGCCCGGCATGGTTACCCCGCATACCGAGTTCGAGGCCAGGTCTACATCCTGACCAAGGAAGAGGGCGGCCGTCACACCCCGTTCTTCAACGGCTATCGTCCGCAGTTTTACTTCCGTACCACCGACGTTACCGGCATCGCCCATCTGCCCGAGGGCACCGAGATGGTCATGCCTGGCGACAACGTCACGCTTCGTGGCGAGCTCATCCACCCGATCGCCATGGAAGGCCTCCGCTTCGCCATCCGCGAGGCAGCCGCACGGTCGGTTCCGGCCGCGTGACGAAGATCATCAAATAGACGATCTTTCAAAGAGGCGGGGCATCTCGCTCGCCCCGCCTCTTTTCAGAAGCTGCTCAGCGTGTACGTTTCAAAAGCCTCTATAATTGATTCTTAAAAAGGTATTCATGCGTGCGTTGGTCACGCCTTGCGCACTGAGTGCAAACGCCGCAATACACGACCAAGAAGAACAAGCAGAATAATCCCGAACGCATCGAGATGATGAAGTACTGCAAGTGGTGCCCGCAGCACGCTGCATCGCGAAACTCGTTAGGGTATACGATACAGGCCAGTAGCTCCAATGGTAGAAAGCGGCGGTCTCCAAAAACCGCATGTTGTGGGTTCGAGTCCTACCTGGCCTGCCAGCTTGTTCAGCAACAGCTTAGATGAGCTGCTTGTTTTGGGATATGAGAGATTTAGCTCGATAGCGCATCGATTCCGATTTACGAGGCATGAGGATTAGATGGCGAACAGGTCCCAAAACGCTGAAAGCCTGAGGCATCGGCCGCCCGCCAGGCCCGCAGTGCACGGGACAACGCGCCCGAAGTCGTCCGATGGCTTCTGCCGCCGACCAGGCCGCTCCTTCAAGCTCAAGGGTCTCTTCATCAAGGCGAAGAGAGCCCAGGAGGAGACTAGAAGGCTGAGAAGGCTGCAAAGCCAGAAACAGCGTTTCAAGTTCCTGAAGGATGTTCGTCTCGAGCTTAAGCGCGTGACGTGGCCCACCGTCAGGAGGTCATCCGCTGGACCGGCGTCGTGCTCGGCGCCCTGGTCTTCTTCAGCGATTCGTCGCCGTGCTCGACGCGGTGATCCAGCCCATCGTGATCGCCATTTCGGTTTGGGGGCGTAAGGAACATGTCTAAGAAGTGGTACGTCGTCCATACCTATTCCGGCTATGAAAACAAAGTGAAGCAGACCCTTGAGACCCGCATCGAGATGTACGGCCTTGAGGACAGCATCGTTGACATACAGATTCCCACCGAGACCGTGACCGAGATCAAAGAGGGCGGTCGCAGGGTGGAAAGCGAGAAGAAGGTCCTGCCGAGCTACGTGCTCGTCCGCATGGAGATGAACGACCGCAACTGGGCGGTCGTGCGCAACACGCCGGGCGTCACCGGGTTCGTCGGCCCGGAGAGCAGCACGCCGTCGCCCCTGACGCGCCGAGTTCAACAAGATCATGCATCGCAACGACGCATCCGCCGGCGTTGCGGTTCAGAAGAAGACCTCGACGTCCCTTGAGGTCGGCCAGACCGTGAAGGTCACGAGCGGCCCTCTCGCCGAATTCGACGGCATCGTCTCCGAGGTCTCTCCGGAAGCGGGCAAAGTCAAGGTCCTCGTGTCCATCTTCGGACGCGAAACTCCCGTGGAACTTTCCTTCGATCAGGTGGCTTCCATCTAGGAAGCCGCCTTTCGGCGTTTATAATGGCTCTTCGCGTTTCGTGCGCCTTAGTGGACAGGGCTTCTCGCGCGATGCGCTGGACGACATAGGTTACGGTACAAGGTAAGGAAAACCAAGCAATGGCTGAAAAGAAAGTCACTGGCTTCGTCGAGCTGCGAGATTCCTGCTGGCGCGGCCAATCCGGCTCCTCGGTCGGCCCGGCACTCGGTGCGCAGGGCGTCAGCATCATGCAGTTCTGCCAGGGCGTTCAACGCCGCCCGCGCAGGCTCAGTCCGGTACCATCATCCCGGTCGAGATCACGATCTACGAGGACAAGTCGTTCACGTTCGTGCTCAAGACCCCTTCCGCGGCCGTTCTGATCAGGGAAAAGCTCGGTATCCAGAAAGGCAGCGGCATCCCGCAGCTCAAGACCGTCGGCACGCTCTCGCTCGATCAGCTGCGCGAGATCGCCGAGATCAAGATGCCCGACCTGAATGCGAACGACATCGAAGCCGCCATGGAGGTCGTGGCCCGGTACCGCCCGTTCCATGGGCGTGCGCATCGAAGGCCGCGAGATGAAGAAGGTCTATGTGCCTTCCCGCAAGCTTGCCGAAATGCTGAACGCGTAAATTCGTCTTCAACCCCGCCTAGGGTATGTGGAAGGGTTCGCATAAGCCCGCCATCACCACGAAAGGATTCTGAACGATGAAACTCACCAGAGCCAGCGCGCCGCTGCCGAGAAGTTCGACGCCGCCGCTGTACGCCCCCTCGAGGCCTTCAAGATCGTCAAGGAGGTTTCTTCCGTCCGTTCGACGAGACCGTCGAAGCCACTTCGTCTCGGCATCGACACCGTCAGGCCAATCAGCAGCTTCGCGGCATGGTCGCTCTGCCCAACGGCTCCGGCGAAAGCAGGTCCGCGTGGCCGTGTTCGCCGAAGCGCCGCAGGCCGATGCCGCCCGCGAAGCCGGTGCCGACATCGTCGGTTCGACGACCTCGTCGCCGATATCCGGGCCGGCACCATCGATTTCGATGCCGCCGTCGCAACGCCGAACATGATGGCCCAGGTCGGCCGCTCGGCGCATCCTCGGCCCCCGCGACCTATATGCACCGGAGCCCAGCTCGGCACCGTCACGATGGATGTCGCCACCGCCATCGCCGATCTCCAAGGGCGGCAAGGTCGAGTACCGCGCCGACCGCTTCGGCATCGCGCACGTTATCCTCGGCAGTCAGCTTTGATGCTGAAAAGCTCGCTGAGAATTACGGCGCCGTCTATGACGAGATCGTTCGCATGAAGCCGTCCGCCGCCAAGGGCCGGTACCTCAAGTCCATCACCGTGAGCTCCACCATGGGCCCTGGCATCAAGATCGATCCTTCGGTCTCGCGCGGCTTCGCCGTTGCTGCGCCGAATAGCGCGTAACCTTTCCGTGGCCGTCTCGCTCGAGACGGGCTTTTTCATACGCTGTCGGAACGAAGGACGGGCATCGTGAATGAAGGATGTGCATCTGACCATCTATCTGAAGAAGCCCGCATATCGAAAGCCATGAAGCGTTCGGCGCGCGCTTTCGCACGCGTCCTTCGCGAGGTCGAACGTCGTTCGTCGCGCATATCAACATGGGAGCTCGATCGCTTCGTCGAGGACTTCATCCGCTCCCATGGCGGCACGCCGACGTTCAAAAGGATACGGCGGCTTTTCCCGCAGACATCTGCGCTTCCGTGAACGATCAGGTCGTACGCGGCATTCCGAGCAAGACGTCATCCTGAGAGGGCGACATCGTCTCCATCGACACCGGGCGCGACCGTGGACGGATGGGCGGCGACAATGCGTGGACGTTTCCGGTGGGGAAGGTCTCGCCTGAGGTAAAACGCCTGCTCGAGGTTACGGAGAAAAGCATGTGGGCGAGCATCGACGCACGCGGCCCGGCAATCGCATCGGGATATCGGCTGTGCGGTGCAGCACCGTGGCCGAAGGCCGCTTCGGCGTCGTGCGCGAGTACGTGGGGCACGGCATCGGACGGGACATGCACGAATCCGAACGTGCCGAACCATGGCGGGCCGCATGCCGGCCTCGAGCTGCGCGCCGGCATGGTCATCGCCATCGAACCGATGATCACGCATGGAAACCGCGCGTCCGGCGGATGCGACGGATGGCTGGTCTGCACGAGGGGACGGCAAAGCCGAGCGCTCATTTCGAGAAGACCGTGGCCCATCACCGAGGACGGACCGGTCCTCGTGTCCGTCGAACGGATCATCGCAGGCCCGTGAACGACGGACGCTTCGCAGCGCCATCTTCCGGGCAGGCTGCCGGTCGATCTCCGCGGATCGCGGGATGGGAGCGTGCGCGGATCGTGCTTCCGATATCGGTGCCGAGACTCAGAAGCAACCGCCTCGCGTCATTGCGGGACGCGGGGCGAATCGAGAACGGCCAGCCCGATTCTGCAAAAAGCCGATTGATGAGCCTGAAGAGCATGGCCGATTCAGGCACCTGAGCACGAGCGCTCCGCCGAACGTCACCACGAGCGCCGCGACGCCTCGCGGCGATCGACGACGAGCGCATGGGATGGAGCCGTCGAGCGGTGCCACGGTCGACTCGAGGACGCTCATGACGCCGAAAGCGCAGCCGCCGATCCGAGCGCTCCGAACACGAGCGAACGTGCGGTCGCGCCCAGCATGCTGCGGATGCCGATGCTGCCCATGGTGCTCTTCAGATAGACGAAGCAGGCGATGTCGATGACGACGTACTGGACCGTTTCGGCCAGCGCGATGGCGGCCATGCGCATGATCGGGTCGGCAATGAGCGCGCGTCGAGCCGAACAAGAGCGTGAACGCGTGGATGCGACAGCCGAAGCTGCCATGATCGCTGGGCGTGACGCCCATACGTCTCAGGGCGGAAAACGCCTTCTGCAGATAGGTACTCACGCCGTGAGCGGCGGCGCGAGCGCGAGGAATGCAAGGTAGCTCGAAATCGGCGGATGTTCCTCGCTCGAGAACGCGCCGATGTGGTACAGAGGTGACGGGCGGCGCCGCGAGACCGCGAGATACATGGCGAAGGAACCATGAAGAAGATGATCTGCGACGTGCCCGAGACGATGCTGCGTTTGAATCCTTCCAGATCGTCATAGAACATCTTCGGCGATCTCCGTGAACATGGCCGTCGTGATGGGGACGGTCGAAACGGAAGCGTGTACCACAGGCGCGCGTAGGCGATGATGGACGGGCCGTTGTCGAAGGCGTTGTACGAGGCGGCGTTCTTGACCGATACGATGGCGAGTCCCATGACCATCACAATGGTGGCGGGCACGCCGATGGACAGCGTCTCGATGAGCGCGGGGTCCTTTGAGATCGATATGCGGGCGGATGCGGATGCCGTTGCGCCTGAGCGCGGGATCTGGATGGCCATCTGCACGAAGATGCCCCAGCGGATTGCCGGATGGCATGATAGCTTCCGCGGCTTCGGGATCGCTCTGCGCGAAAAAGGCGTACCGCACGAACGTCGTCGTCACGATGACGTTGTTGAAGATGGGCGCCGCGCTGCTCCAAAGATAGTCGCGGGATGCGTTCAGAAGGCCGCTTACGATGGAGGACAGGCCGTAGAACAGGATCTGCATCGAGAAGAACCGGAAGAAGAAGATCGCATCGCCCATGGTCGACTGGTCGTCCGAAGCTCTGCGTGTAGATGAGCTGAGCGCCAGGAAAGGTGCAGGCGAGCGCTACGATGCCGAGGACGACGGAACGTGATGCTCAGCAGGGTTGCTCGCATAATCGTTGCCGCTTCTCTCCGAGGCGTTCTGACCGATACGTACACGGGCAGAAACGCGGTCGCAACATGCCGCCATGGCCATCTCGTAGGGCATCTCGGCGGTTGTTGGCCACCTGATAGAGCTCGCGAGCATCGTCGAACCGAGCGCGAAGGCCATGGCCCATGTGCGCAGAAGCCCGTGATACGGGAGATGATGACGAAAAGCTGATGAGCGCTGCAGCGCCGCCGATGTTGACGGATGCCGCCGAAGCTCGTCGGAGGGCGCGCCTTCGCGCCCGTATGGAAGCTACGCATGGGAGGCATATCGCGCTTTCCGTAGGTATAATGCGAAAGTTATGTGGCATGATAGCTTGGAGCGCCGCATGGAAACGAGGCGAAATGAACATCCTGATTATCCGCAATGGCGCGATCGATGCCTTCGCCGCATCCGACGCGTCTGCCGATACCTGGATTCCCCGCGGCATCGCGCATGCCGAGACCGAAAAGCCTTCCTCTTTCCATCGAGTCGCTCTCCGAAGACGCCGGCGCTTTCGGTGCCCGCCTTTCCGACATGGTGGTGTCTCTCGCGGCGACGGCACGATGCTTCATTCCGCGCGCCTGGTCGGCGAATCCCGTTCGATCCTCGGCATCAACCAGGTGTCTCGGCTTTCTCGTCGATTCTCCGTACGACGGGTCGAGCCATCGTCGCCGCCGCGATCGCGGTGTCAGCGCGAGGAGCGCCGCGAGCCTGACCATCGAGCTCGACCGCGAAGGGTGCGTCTCGCCCCGCTTCGCCTTGAACGAGCTCGCGGTGCGTGGAGCCCTCGGGCGCGTCATCAGCTTCGATAGCGATCTCGAGCACGCATCTCATGGAGCTGCGCGGCGACGGCCTCATCGTGTCGACGGCCACCGGCTCGGGCCGGCTATGCCCTCTCGGCAGGCGGGCCTCTCGTGGCGCCCGACTTCCGCGGGCTCATCGTGGTGCCTCTCGTCCGCATACGCTCCAGTCGTGCGATCTGTGACCGATCGGACGGCGTGGTGCATATCGACTGACACGCAACCGAGGAAGCCGTGAGGCGAGCCTTTTCGTCGATGGGGGCTCATCTAGCCCGATGAGCCGATCGAACGCGACCATCCGCCGCGCCGAACGCCGACGGTGCTCCCTTCGCTTTACGGCAATTTCTATCGCGAAATCCTTGACACATTCTTCGGCACGAAAAGACCAGAGATAAGCAGGATCCATGGCAAACACATCTTCGTGACCGACGGCGTCGTCTCGTCTCGCTCGGCAAAGGCATCGCAGCCGCATCTGTTGCTCTCAAGGCGCGCAGGCGTAAAGCCATACGAAGATGGATCCTATCTGAACGTCGATCCGGGCGATGAGCCCATTCAACATCTTGAGGTGTTCGTCACCGACGACAGCCAGGAGACGAGATCTCGATCTCGGGCATTACGACGCTTCATCATTGAGAAACTGACCGCGACAATTTCACCCAGGGTTCGTCTATCGAGGCTGTCGCGCAGGAACGTCGCGGCAGGGCTCCTCGGCTGGCACGGTTCAAGGTCATCCCCCATGTCACGAACGCCATCAAAGAGCGTTTGCGCCGCGACCGCCGACCAGTCAGGCGCCGACATCGTCATCTCCGAGATCAGCGGCACGATGAGCGATATCGAGTCAGCCGTTCATCGGGGCCGCGCGCCAGTTCAAGAAGAAATGCCGACGGGAGACGTCGTGTCGCGCATGTCACGCTCGTGCCTACATGGCGTGGCGCACGAGGTGAAGACCAAACCGACGCAGCACAGCGTCAGGGCTCCGCTCGCTCGGCGCGTCAGCCGACTTCATCGTCCTGCCGTTCCGATCACGCTGCGATTCCAAGCGATGTGCGTGACGAGGGTCGCCCTGTTCTGCGAGCATGGCGCCGACCGATGTTCTCATGCGTCGATGCATCGAGCATCTATGCGGTTCCTCTCGCGCGCTGCATGACCAGGGAAATTCGATGTTGCGCGTGCTCGCCCGGCGCTGTTGTGAGGCCGTACGCCATCGACCTGCGCCGCTCTCCTTGTTCCTCGAGGCGCAGCGGAGCTGCACCAGAAGGACGCCAATCGCCATCGCCGTGAGTGGGCAGAAGCCGTGCGGCCTTCCGGACGCCTATCTTTCCATCACGGAGCGCTCAAGCATGCGGGCGTGGCCCGACGCAGCTGCAGGGTCGACGGCACGTTTCGTGGATGCCGAGCAGGTCGATGGCGATTCGGCCGACGTCGTCCTGTCCGTGCGACGGCATCCTCGTTTCGGCGGCTTCGGCCACCGCGCGCGTTCGAGGAAAGATCGCGGCCATCACGTATACTTGCGCGCGAAACGCCAGCGGTTTCCAACTCTTCGGCATCTGCCTGGAGCCTGCAGGCTGCGGTCTGCAATTCGCGCCGCAATGTCGCAGGTCTTGCAGAGCGAACGTCGATCGAGTTCGACACGTCGGCCGCCCATCTGAGGTCCTCCATCATGCCCGATCGCGGCGTTTGTGGACGAGGGGCGCGACGCGATGCGCCTGGGCGCCTATCCGTGCAAGCTCGTCGAAGGCACGCGCTGCGCGCGAGGCCTACGGCTCGATGATCTACGAGCGCCACCCGCCATCGCTTCGGTGTCGAATGCGTATCGCGACCGCCACGAAGGATGCGGGCCTCGTCATCTCGGGCGTGTCGCCCGTCGTCACTCTCGTCCGAATGATCCAGGCTGCCCGACCGTCAGTCGGTTCGTCGCCAGCGGCCCGTCGGGTTCAGGCCGTCCGACCCGCCCCCATCCGCTCTTCGCTTCGTTCAGTGGCGGCTTCCCTCGCGTACCGCGGGGCTCGCTGGCGCCCCGAGCGTGCCGCGCGGTAGTGAGAAAAAGAGGATTGTCGCCGAAGAGGGGCGCTCTCGTGCGCCTCCAGCTCTTTCGTCGGTGCGCGATTTCCTGTCGTTTTCTCTCGATAGAGAAGGATCGTCGGATCTCACCGGTTCGGTCGTACGCCGCCGATCTCCGGAGTTACGTCGCCTTTCTCGATTCCGAAAGGCGATGCATGCCGCGCGCGATGGCGCGACGCGCGTGCGCTCGCATCCTACGTCACGCCGACCTGTCGGGGCGCGAGATATCGCCGCAGCGAGCATCGAGCAGCATGTCTCGGCAGCTTGAAGGGAGTTCCACTGCGTTCCTCGTGCGCGCGGCTGGTCGCGTCCCGATCCGCGTGCGCGCTTCCTCTGCCCGGCGTTCCCGCGGGCTTCCCGACGTGCTTTCGATCGATCAGGGTGAATACGCTGCTCGATCAGGAGTTCCGCGAAAGGTCCGCTTTCGGCGCGCGGGATGCGTGCGCCCTCGAGGCTCCTCTACGGCTGGCCTGCGCGCAAGCGAGCTTTCCGGTCTCGATGCGGGCGATGTGTTCTTGGACGAGGGATACTGCGCATCGTCGGCAAGGGATCGCGCGCGGCATATCGCATGCCGCATCTGGCGGCAGCGCGGCGCGCTGCTCGCATCGTCTCTCGCGATGCCCGGCCTCTCCTGCGCTCGCCGCGACGCCTGACGCCTGCGAGTCATGCTCAATGCCCGCGGCGGACGGCTTTCGCGCCAGTCCGTCCATTCGATCGTGCGCGAGGCGCACGTCATCTGCATCAGGATCTACGCATACGCTTGCGCCACTCGTTCGCCACGCATCTGCTCCGGAAGGACGCGTCCGACATCAATGCGATCCAGGAGATGCTGGAACGTTCAGATATTTCCACGGCGCTGGTCTACGCGCATGTCGACCGCACGCACGTGCTGAGGCTCTGCAGCGCCCACGCTGCCAAGGCCGCGTTCTGATCCGATCACCACCCATCCGCGGCGAGTCCGGCAGACCTGCGTCGATGACGGCACGCCATCGCGCCTTCAGGGTTCGGCGGCGTGCGCCTCTACCACGATCTTCATCGCATGCCCGCTTTCTCTCACGGACCATATCTGGGTCCTATCTTCCATCGACCCTATATCTTCCGGGGCTTGGTTCGGCATGTCTTCCGCGCAGGTCGGTGTGGACTGAAAAGGGAGAAGCATGACATCAGGTGGGGGATTTTCTTTTGCGATGTGGGAGAAGTGGGATGGATGTGACCACTCGGTTGAATGTATGCGACGAGGAGAAGGAGGCAAGGTCCCATGACCGCTTTGTTCGGCGAATACGCGCCACAAAGTCGATGCCAAGGGCCGTCTGACGCTTCATCGCCGTTTCGCAAGGCATTGACCGAGAAGCCCAGCTCGTCGTGGTCCCCAGCACCAGAACGAGTTCTTGTCGGTCTACACCGCCGAAGGCTTCGAGACAGGTCGACGCCCTGTTCAGCGCGGCGGCTTCAATCGAGCGACAGGATGCATGTCCTCGCGCACGAAGCTGAATGCCAGCGCCGTATCGAGCTCCATGGACGGCGTCGGTCGCATCAACCTCGCGCCCAAACGGCGCAGGCTTGCCGGTCTTGACAAGGACGTCGTGCTCATCGGCAACACCGACCACTTCGAAATCTGGGATGCGAAGCGTTGGGACGAGTTCCAGAGCAGCATCGATCTCGATGCGCTGCTCTTCTCATAAGTCCCTGGCGTGAGCGGCATGACAGACGAATACCGGCACACACCGGTCCTGCTCGCCGAGTGCCTCGAAGGACTCGCACTCAAACCACGGCACATCTTCGTGGACGCAACGCTCGGCGGCGCAGGACATTCTTGCGAAGCGGCTGGACGCTTGGGCGCAGACGGCCTCCTGATCGGCATCGATCAGGACGACGCAGCGCTCGCGGCCGCAGGCGAGCGCCTCCGTGCGCTCCCTGAGAAAGAGCGTCCGCGCATCAAGCTTCTCAAAGGCAACTTTGGTGATCTCGACGAGCTGTTGGTACGGGCCCAGGTGCCGGGGATCGATGGGATTCTCTTCGACCTCGGCGTCTCCTCCCCGCAGCTTGACGTCGCCTCCAGGGGGTTCTCCTTCAGGGAGGATGCTCCTCTGGACATGAGAATGGATCCGGGCAGACAAACCCGAAACGCAGCAGAGCTCGTCAACAGCGCAACGAATCAGAGCTCGCTCGGATCATCTTCGAAATTCCGACGAAATGGGCGCAGAATCGCAATTCATCGTGGCGGCGCGAGAGGATGCTCCTATCGAGACGACAGGACGCTCGTCGAGATCATCAAAGCGGCGATCCCCGCTTCGGCGCGTCGGCGCGGGGGACATCCGGCGAAACGGACGTTCCAGGCGCTTCGCATCGAAGTCAACTCCGAGCTCGATGCGCTCAAGAGGGGACTCGAGGCAGCGGTCAGGTGGTTGAACTGAAGGCCGCATCGCGGTCATCAGCTATCACTCGCTCGGACCGCATCGTCAGAATCTGTTCGCGGACCTGTCTCAGTGCATCTGCCGCCCGACCTGCGAGTCTGCGTATGCGGTCACCGATCGGTGCTCAAGGTCATGACGCGCAAGCCCTTCTTCCTGCAGAAGGGAGATGAGGCGAAATCCGCGAGCGCGCAGCGCAAGCTGCGGATCGCGATGCAGGAAGTGAAGCGTACGCGGGGCGATGAATCAGGGAAGGAGGGGTTAGAGCATGGGCGAAAGGGAATACGCACGCATGGGCGGCCGGCCGTATGGCCGCGCGGTCTCGTATGCGCGCGGGTATTACACGCACGGCGCCGAGGCCCCGGACTTCGATGGCGCATATCGTCCCCGTGTCGACGTCGTGCCCGGCCGCCGCATGCGGCCCGATATCGTCACGCTCCCCTCGAGCGTCATTGCCTCCGTAGTCATCGTTCTCGTCGCCGCCGCGATCGTCGCGGCGTTCGCCATGGTGCGCGTGACGCTCACCGCGGAAAAGCGTCAGCATGTCCATGGAAGCGGATTCCGTCGCCGCGCAGATCGATTCCGCGCGCACGCTCGGCAACGACCTCGAGGTCCAGCAGAGCCGGCTTGCCAACGCGACCATCATCCGTTCGCAGGCATCGCGCCTCGGCATGGCCGCTCCCGCCGCCACGAGCGTCGTGACGCTCGACGACGATGTCATCTCCACCGATTCCGACGGCAATCTCTCCCTTTCCGGAAGCATCAAACCATCGCAGCCGGGGTAGCCTCTATGGGCCTGGGTGCTTTTCGACGACGGCGCGCCGTCCCTGTCGCGCCGAGACTTCGTGCTCGCCGCTTTCGGCGGCATCGCGGCGTTAATGGTCGGGACGCCTTTTTGTATCTCCAAGTCGCGAAACGGATGAGTATTCCGCGGATGGCGGAGGCGTCGCGCACGGTATCCTACGACGTGCCCGCCCGTCGCGGAACGATCTACGACCGCAACGGCAATGTGCTCGCGACGAGCGTCGACGCGACCACCGTCTACGTGAATCCCGCGAGGGTTTCCGATCCCCAGGCGTCGCTGCGGCGCTCGCCGATGCCTTCGACGGCCGCGGGACGATTATCGCGAGCTTGTGACGCAGGATTCCACCTTCGTCTGCGTCAAGCGCAAAGCCGACGCCGATGCGGCGAAGGCTTTGCCGGAGCCAAAGGGCTTTCCGGCGTCCACTTCATCGGAGACACCAAGCGCATCTACCCGCGTACGGCTCGACGGCCGGCCAGGTCGTCGGTTTCTGGTATCGACGGCGAAGGCGTGTCGGGACTCGAGCTTTTTCTACGACGACATCCTGCGCGGAAGAACGGACGCATGTCCTACGAGATCGGAACCGACGGCACGTCGATTCCCGACGGCAGCAAGGTTGAGACGAGGGCCGTCGACGGCGAGACTTGTCATCATATCGATAGATATCGATATGCAGGCTTTCGTCGAGGAGAAGCTGCACGGCCAGGTCAGGAACCAGGGCGGCACCGACGGAAACGCGATTCTGCTCGATTCGTCGAACGGCGAGATCATCGCCGTCGCTTCCACGCCGTACTTCAATCCTTCCGGATACCTCGAAGGTGGAGGAGGCGCGCGACGTCGGTGAAATCGATCACGAACGCCTTCGAGCCTGGGTCGGTGTTCAAGACCGTGTCCGCCACCGCCATCCTCGAAGCGGGCACGATGACGCCCGATACCGTGGTCTACTGCCCGACGAGCATCGCGGCGGACGAGTACCGCGTCTCGGATATGCATGATCGCCCGGAGACCGATATGACGCTGCGTCAGATCATCCAGAATTCCTCCAACGTCGGCATATCGCGCTCCGTGGAGGATTACCTGGGCTCGACAAGCTGTGCACGAGAAGATCAAGGCGTACGGCATGACCGAAGCGACGGGAGCAGATTATCCCGGAGAAGCGGCGGGGTATCATACCGCCTCGTCGGAGTGGTCGAAGATCAGGCGTACAACGTGACGTTCGGGCAGGGCATCACCGTGACTCTGCAGATCGCGCGCTACGGCGCTTTGCGCAACGGCGGCGTCGCCTGCACGCCCCACTTCCTGATCGCGAAACCCCAGACCGACGAAACGCCCGCCTACGCGAGCGCGCGCATCATCGAGAACATCGCCGCGATTCCCGATATGGTGAGCATGCTCAAGACCGTCGTTGAGGAGGGAACCGGCGTCGACGCCGCCATAGACGGCTTCTCGGTCGCGGGCAAGACGGGCACGGCGGAATACGCCGTCGAGGGCGGAGAGCTACGAAGTACGCCGCGAACAAGGACTCTGCGGCTTTCTTCCCGACTCCAGCTCGCCTTTGGTGTGCTTCGTGGAGGTCGACCACGTTTTACGACGATTCGCCGGCCACGCCGCTGTTCCACGATATAATGTCGTTCGCCATCGACCGGTACCGGGTCGTCGAGTAAACGCAGCGCACGCCCGAAGGCCAGGTCGACCAGTGAGGTGTCAATGGATTTTTCAATCGAAACAGCGGTTAGGAGGATCGGCGCGCGCATCGTCGTCGAGCCTTCGTCCCCGCTTTCGCGCGTCTCTTCGATCACATGGGATTCCCGTGCGGTCGAGCGGGGAGGCGCCTTTCTTGCGTTGAAGGGCGCCCGCGTCGACGGGCACGATTTCGCCGGCGCGGCCATCGTTGCCGGCGCGGCCCTCGTCATCGTGACGGACGATCTGCCGGAGCAGGCGCTCGCCTTTGCACGCGAGGCGGGCTGCTGCGTGCGCGCGTGCCCGACGCGCAACAGGCCTTGTCCGCGCTCGCCTCGGCCTGGCGCGAGGAACTATCCGCCCATGTCGTGGGCGTGACGGGGTCGGTGGGCAAGACCACGACGCGCGGACTTGCGGCGCAGGTCCTTTCCGCCCGCTTCAAAACCGAATCCACCAAGGGCAATTTCAACAACGAGCTCGGCCTTCCTCTCACGGTCCTGACCGCGCCCAAGGACTGCGAGGCCCTTGTCGTCGAAATGGGCATGGACGGCGGGGGCCAGATCGCCCTGCCTTGCCGCCGTCGCGCGCGGCGCAGCGCGCGATCATCACGAACGGTGGGGACCGCGCATCTCGAATAGCCTCGGCACGCGCGAGAACATCGCCCGCGCAAAGGCCGAATAGCCGAAAGCCCTGCCCGACGGCGAAGGGGTCGCATTCCTCGCGGCGGACGGCGAATTCACCGATTTCATCATCGAGCACGCGCGCCTGGCCGAACGCGGCATCCGCGTCGTGCGCTTCGGCGGCGAAGGGCACGCATCCGACGTCTATGCGACCGAGGTGGCGTTCGACGCTGAAGGTCGTCCGACGTTCGTGCTGCATGCGCGGGCGATCCTGCGCATGCGCGCTAAGCTGCGCGGTGCGCATAACGTGCAGAACGCCTGCGGCGCAGCTGCGATCGGGCTTTCGTACGGGATGTCCCTTCCCGATGTCTGCCATGCGCTCGCGGGCGCGCAGGCCCAGGCGGGCCGTCAGGCGCTGCTGCGCATGCCGGAAGGCTACCGTCTGCTCGACGACGCTTATAATGCGAGCCCCGAAAGCATGGTGGCGTCGCTTTCGGTCCTGTCCTCGTTTTCGACGTCGGGATCGCGCATCGCGGTGCTCGGCGACATGGGGGAGCTCGGATCCGCTTCCGACGCGGGGCACGATTCCGTGGGGCGTGCGGTCGCAGGGGCAAAGATCGATGCGCTCATCTGCGTCGGTCCGAAATCCCGCCGCATCGCGCACGCAGCGCGCGCGGCCGGGATGGATCCGGCCCGCATCCAAGAGGTCGACGACGCGGATGCCGCCCGTGAGGCGCTTTCGCGTATCGTGCGCGCCGACGACGTCGTGCTGGCGAAGGCCTCTCACTGCATGGGATTGAGCAAGCTTGCCGAAGGAGCTGTCGACTGATGCTCTTCAACCATTTCTCGTCATATCCGACTTTCCAGGTCTTTCTCGGGTTCATCGTGGCCGCGGCGCTCACGATGGTCATCATGCCCGCGTGGATCAAGCTGCTGAAGCGGACCCATGTCGGCCAGCAGGTTCGCGCCGACGGTCCTGAAAGCCACCTGGTGAAGCAGGGCACGCCCACGATGGGCGGCGTCATCATGCTCGTCGCGGTCATCATCGCGACGCTGCTCGTCGCCACTCCTTCCCTGAGAGCTCGTATCCGCGCTCGTCGCGACGATTCTCATCGGGGCGCTCGGCCTGTTCGACGACGCATCGAAGGTCGTGCACGAACGCTCCCTCGGATTGACGCCCAAAGGCAAGCTCATCGGTCAATTCACGGTGTCCATCCTCTTCACGCTCGTCGTCGTCAACGTATGCCACGTCGCGCCCACGGTGCAGATTCCGTTTCTGCCCGTCATCGACCTCGACGTTCTGACGACGACGCTGCCCATCGCGGGCATCGACATTCCCTGGCTCTATGCGGTCTTCTGCGCGATCCTTTTTGGCGGCACGAGCAGCGCGGTCCAACCTGACCGACGGGCTCGACGGCCTGGCGAGCGAGCACGGTGCATGGTGTCCATGCTCGTCATGGGAGCCATCGCCTACGCATCCGACATCCTGCCTCTCGCGGTGTTCGGCGCCACGATCGCGGGCGCCTGCGTCGGGTTCCTCTGGTTCAACGCCTATCCCGCCGACATCTTCATGGGCGACACCGGATCCTCGCGCTCGGCATGGCGCTCGGCTGCATCGCCATGATCACGAAGACCGAGATCGTATCCCTCATCATCGGCGGCCTCTTCGTCGCCGAGGCCCTTTCGGTCGTCATGCAGGTGCTGCAGTACCGTCGCACGCGCACTGCATCTTCCTGATGGCGCCTTTGCACCACCACTTCGAGAAGAAGGGATGGAGCGAGGTCAAGGTGGTCATCCGTTTCTGGATCATCTCCGCCGTGCTCGCGGGCATCGGGTTCTCGATCTTCTTCATCCAACCGTTCGTCTCGTAGCAGGGAGCGAAAAGGTGCGTGCGCAGCGGGATCACGCGCATCGTCCTCGCGTCGCGAGGCACAGCGGAGACAGGGCATCATCCCGTGCGCGTCGCATGCGAACGGCGCGGATGGGCGAGGAGGTATGAGCATGGACGGCCGATACATCGAAGGACGCAAGGCGGCGCCCGCCGATCTGGGCGACGTCTTGGTGCTCGGCTTCGGCAAGGTGGACGGGCGGTCTGCACATACTGCCTCGATCGTCTGGGAGGCCGCGTCAAGAGCCTGACGGTCGCCGCGGGCGATCGGGACGACGACGCGATGCCCTTCGCGAACGCCTGCATGGAGCGCGGCGCACGCGTCGTTTTCGACACGTTCACCTTCGATGACCGCTACGACATCTGCATCGCCAGCCCCGGCATATCCCAGTTCTCCCGCTTCTACGAGAATGCGCAGGCCGCATCCTCGAGATCGTGAGCGGGTCGAATTCGCGTGGCGCGAAAGCCGCTCCGATTCCCGCTGGGTCGCCATCACGGGCACAAACGGCAAGACCACCACGACGACGCTCACCAAGCTCATCGTCGACGGGAGGCGTTCTGCGGTCGCCGTCGGAAACATCGGCGACACCTGCATCGAGGCCGTCGCGGCCGATGCGGCCGACGTGTTCGTGACCGAGGCGAGCTCGTTCCAGCTCGCGTCCACCGTCCTCTTCGCACCCGATGCCGCCGTGCTTCTGAACATCACGCCCGATCATCTGTACTGGCATATGACCTTCGAGGCGTACGTGGCGGCGAAGAAGCGCGTATACGCCAATCTCGCGACGACGACAGGCGTGCTCGCCATCGACGCCGTGACCGACGTCTCGCGTGCCTGCGTGAAGGGCTGGCATCCGATCCCGCGCGGCTTCTCGTACGTGCCGCTCGGATGCGCCGCCGGTCTCGGAAGCAGCATGAAGGATGCGTGCGGTTCGGAGACGCCGCCTTCGTGCACGACGGCATGCTGCGCATCTGCCTCGGCGACGAGGCGATCGATCTCGTGGGCATCGACGAACTCGGCATCAAAGGCGATCATAACGCCTCGAACGCGCTGGCCGCCGTGCGCGCGCTCGCGCTCGGCATCGGGTCGAGACGATCCGTCAAGCCCTGCGCGCCTTCTCTCCTCTGGGCATCGCATGGAACCCTGCGGCGCCGTCGCCCGGCGTCGCGTGCGTGAGTGATTCAAGGCGACGAACGTCGATGCGACGTTGAAGGCGCTCGCATCGTTTCGCGGTCCGTCGTCGCTCTTCCTTCTGGGGAGGGCAGGACAAGGGCACCGACCTCTCGCCGCTCGTCGAGGCGGCCAAGGACGGCTGCAAGGCGGTCGTGTGCTTCGGTGCCGCCGGCCGCCGGTTCTACGATGCGTTCGACGGCTCGGGGGTCAGGCGTGTGCTTGTCGAGCACATGGAAGAACGCGTTCGATGCGGCGCTCGAGCTGCGGTTCCAGGCGATACCGTCGTGCTTTCGCCCGCGTGCTCCTCGTTCGACGAATTCGACTCCTTCGAGCATCGCGGTCGCGTGTTCAAGCAGCTCGTCGCATTCCGCGCGGGACGGGGATAGCGGCATATGGCACGAATGGTCTACGATATCGATCGCGATTCCCGACGCGATGCCGACGCCCGCGGCGTGCCGGCGTCGGTCGTAGCGCCGCGTCTCCTGCTTATCGCCGTGGCATTGCTGTTGACGATGCTCCGGGCTCGTCATGGTGTTCTCCGCCTCCACGGTCGAATCCATCAGTCAAGGCAGGGCATCTTCTCGTACGTGAGCAAGCAGGCCTTCTTCGCTATCACGGGCGTCGGCATCGCCGTCGTTCTCGCACGCGTTCCGTATCATGTCTGGCTCGGCCGCGCGACCGACGTCGTGTGGGTCTGCGGCGCTGCTATCCTGTTCGCGGTCGCCGTCGCCGGCAAGGTCATCTACGGCGCGAAACGATGGCTCATCATAGGGCCTATCAGCATCCAGCCTTCCGAGTTCGTGAAGATCGCCTACGTCCTGCTCGCCGTGCGCATCATGGTGCAGTGGCGCGACGGGACGCTTCGAGGGAAGGGACTGGCGCTCTCGATCGCCGTCAGCCTGCTTCTGCCCATCCTCGTCCTGTATCGCACGCAATCCGACCTCGGCTCCACGATGATCATCGCCGTCGGCATCCTGGCGGTGCTCTGGTTCGGCGAGATTCCCCTGCGCTACTTCCTCGGCGTCGTCGTTCTTATCGTCTGTGCCGGTATTTTCACGTTGACCGTGGGATATCGCTCGGACCGCATTTCCGTTTGGCTCGACCCGTGGAACGACGGGCAGGGCGGCTACGGCACGGGGTTCCAGATGATCCGCTCGTTCTACGCGTTCTCGTCGGGCGGGCTGTTCGGTCTGGGTTTGAGGAATTCGCACGAGAAGTTCCTCTACCTGCCTGAAGCGGAGACCGACTTCATCTATTCGATCATCGGCGAGGAGCTCGGCTTCGCAGAGCGCCTTCGCGGTCATCGTGCTGTTCCTGGCGTTTTCTGGCACGCGGGCGAGGATCGCCGACGGCGCGCGGACGAGTTCAGCCGCCTCATGGCGTCGAGCCTCACGGTCATGCTCGTGTTCAGGCATTTCTGAACATGAGCCTGCGCCACGGGCATCCTGCCCGCGACGGGAAAGCCGCTGCCGTTCATCTCGTCGGGCGGTTCGTCGCTCTGGTCGTCGTTCATCGTGGTCGGACTGCTGCTTTCGATATCGCACGGTTCGAACGTCCTGACGCCGTACGAACGCCGTCGCAACGACTTCAACGTGGTCGCCGTCGACCGCGGCGCGCGAGGCGGATCGGCGCGTCCGTCGCGCATGGCGGGCGGTGCGGCCGACAGAGCGTCGTCGTTTGCGGAATACAAGCGACGAGCCTCGATCCTCGCGCATGGCGGGCGGCGCGACGCTTGCGTCCCCGCGCAGGACGCCTTCGGATATCGGGCTTGCCGGCGGGCATAGGCCGCGCCGTGCAGGACGCGAAGGCTTTGGGGAATTCGAGGAAGGGGGACGCAGATGAGGATCGTTCTTACAGGCGGCGGCACCGCGGGGCACATCAACCCGGCGCTCGCGCTTGCCGAGCGCCTCGAAGCTCGACGGGCACGGGTCTGCTGCGCGGGCACGCCCGCAGGCGTCGAAGGCGCGCCTCGTGCCGCAGGCGGGCATCGCGTTCTTCCCCTTCGAGGGGGCAGGGTTCGATCGGGAGCGTCCCTGGACGATCGCATCGTCGACCGTGAAGCTCTACGCTTCGAGCCTGAGGGCCCGTTCGTGGATGAAGAAGATGCGGCCCGACGTCGTCGTCTGTTTCGGCGGCTATGTATCCATCCCGGTCGGGTTCGCCGCATCGCGCCTCGGCATCCCCGTGGTCGTGCACGAGCAGAACTCGGTCATGGGCATGGCGAACCGATTCCTTGCGAAGCGCGCGCGCAAGGTCGCGCTCACCTATGCCGTGACGGAAAAGGACGTGAGGCCGGGGACGGCGGTCGTGACGGGCAATCCGGTCCAGATCGAGCGTGGTCACGTCGACGCGCGCCCAGGGCCGAGAGATGCTCGGCGTGCCCGAGGATGCGACGCTGCTCGTCGTGTTCGGCGGCAGCCTCGGCGCCCAGCACGTCAACGAGGCGGTCTGCCGCCTGAAAGAGCGGCTCCTCGCCGTCGACGGCCTCTTCGTCGTCCACGTCGCGGGCACGGGCAATTATGAGGAGACGGCGTGCGCCTTGGATCTGGACGATGCCGAGAAGGAGCGCTGGAAGCTCTTCGCCTACCAGGACCGCATGCGAGGTGCTCGCCGCGGCCGATGCGGTGCTGTCCCGCGCGGGCGCGACGTCCCTGGCCGAGATCGCGGCCATCGGCGTCCCCGCGCTCCTCGTCCCGTTTCCGTACGCCGCGGAGGACCATCAGACCATCAATGCGCGCTCGTATGTGGAAAGCGGCGCGGCGCGCATGATCGCGGATGCGGACATCGACGGCGAGAATTGCGGCTTGTCTGCTCGAGCTCGTCTGCGACGAAGGGTTGCGCGCCTCACGCGAGGCGGCGCGGGGCGGTGCCGGAATGCAGCCGTCGCGCTCGCGAACGTGGTATATTCCGTCGTTGGCGTTTCCGGGCGTCGCGTCCTGACGGTCGCGTCCGTCGTCTATCGTTGGTTCGGCTCTAGGGAGATATTCATGAATGCAGGGTTCGAGATGTGCGACGCGTCCATTTCGTCGGCATCGGCGGGGTGGGCATGAGCGGCATCGCGCGCGTCGCCGCCGATTTCGGCATGGTGGTTTCCGGATCCGACATGGCGACGTCCGCGTACACCGACCAGCTCGTCGCTGCGGGCATCCGCGTGTTCGTCGGTCACGATGCCGCCAACGTCGATCCCGCATGCGACGTCGTCGTGGCGTCGACTGCCGTTCCGACACGAATCCTGAAGTCATGCGCGCCCGCGAGCTCAGGATTCCCGTTTGGCGCGCGCATATGCTCGCCGAGCTCGGACGCGGCAGAAGACCCCTGGCGGCCGCCGGGACGCACGGGAAGACGACGACGTCCTCGATGCTCGCCGGAGCTGTCGATGCGCTCGGGCTCGATCCGACGTTCGTCGTGCGGCATGGTCGACGCCTATCGCACGAACGCGAAATCAGGGACGGAGACTATTACGTCGTCGAGGCCGACGAGGCGACGGATCGTTCTTGAGCCTTTCGCCCCTACGTCGCGCTCGTCACCAATGTCGAGGCCGACCATCTCGACCACTACGTGGGCGGCATCGACGAGATCCGCGCGACGTTCAAGACGTTCATGGCATCGGTTCCCGCCGACGGGGCCCTCGTCGTCTGCGGCGAGGACCCATCGCTTGCGGAGCTTGCGGAATCGACCGGGCGCCGCGTCGTGTCCTACGGCTTTTCCCCGACATGCGACGTGCGCGTGTCCGACTACGCCACGCAGGCGTCTCCAGCACGTTCACGCTGAGCTTTCCCGACGGCACCGTCGTCGAGGCAACGGCCAGAGTCCCGGTCGCCATAACGCCTTGAGATGCGGCGGGCGTGCTCGGCGTCATCTGGGCGCTCGGCCTCGACGTCGCATCCGCGTCCGCGGGCATTGCGTCCTATTCGGGCGTGCGTCGCCGCTTCGATCTCAAAGGCGAAGCCGCAGCGTCGCGGTCGTCGACGACTATGCGCATCACCCGACGGAGATCGCCGCGACGCTTGCTGCCGCGACGAGCCTCGATTTCAATCGCGTGCATGTCATCTTCCAGCCGCATCGCTATTCACGCACCGCATCCCTCGCCGACGAATTCGGTCCGGCGTTCGCGGGCGTCGATTCCCCTACGGTTCTCGGCGTCTATGCGGCGGGCGAGGATCCTATCGAAGGGTGAGCGGCGGGCTCGTCGCCGATTCCGTCCGCGCGTGCGGCTCGATTTCGACGTGTCCTACATCGAGGATTTCGACGAGGCGATCCGTTCCGTCGTCGATCGGGCCCGGGAGGGCGACCTCGTCATCACGATGGGCGCGGGCAGCGTCACGAAGCTCGGCCCCGGCATCGTCGACGCGCTCTCGGCGCGCTAGGGGCTTCGCATGGCGTCCCTTCTCGGCCTGCCGCCTTCGTTTTCAGGGATTCGTGCGAAAACGAGCCTATGAGCGAGGCATACGACCTATCGCATCGGCGGGCCGTGCGCGCGTACGTTCGCGCCGATTCCCTTCGCTCGCTCGTCGACGTCATCGACGCCTGCCGCATCCGCGGCCTCGGGTGGTTCGTTGCGGGGCGGGGAAGCAACCTGCTCGTGTCGGACGAGGGATTCGACGGCGTCGTGATCTCGCTCGGCGCCGAGTTCTCGTCGTGCGCCGTCTACGACGATCCCGACATCGTCGTGGCAGGCGCCGCATGCCCGCTTTCAAGCGTCGTGCGCAAGGCGTTCGAGGCCGGACGGTCGGGTATGGAATTCGCCGTCGGCACGCCCGGATCGATCGGCGGCGCGCTTCGCATGAATGCGGGAACGCGCAACGAATCCATCGGGATGCGCGTGAAGTCGGTGGTCTCGTATCGCCCCGGCGCGGGTCTCAAGCGATACGGCGCCTCGGACATATCCTGGGGGTATCGGTCCTGCTCGCTTCCGTCTGACGAGATCGTCTTGGAGTGCGAGCTTCTGACGAAGCCCGGGGATGCGATGATCAAAGGCGCGCATGGAGGGGGCCATGGCGCGGCGCCGCAAGACGCAGCCGCTCACGTTCGCTTCGTGCGGCAGCGTGTTCAAGAATCCCGAAGGCGAATCGGTCGGCCGCCTGATCGAAGGCGTGGGCCTCAAGGGCCGGCGATGCGGCGATGCGCAGATATCGGATCTTCATGCCAATTTCATCGTGAACCTGGGGCATGCGCATGCTTCCGACGTCGTTTCGCTTATGCTTGACGTTCAAAACGCCGTACGCGTCGAATACGGCATCGACCTTGAACCGGAGGTTCGCTTCCTTGGATTCGCGTAGGAGCATATCCGACCGATCGTCCGTGCGAAGCGGGCGTCCCTCATCGCGACGCCCCCAGGCCGCCTCCCGTTCGACCCGTCCCGCACGCAGGACGGCTTCGTCTCCGTTCGGCGCTCCGAGCAGCGGGTCCGAGCGCCCTGCATGCCGCCCGTGCGGCACGGGAGGGCTCCGGCCTGACGTCGATGCGCGTCGGCGATATACGCCGCAACGACCGCATCCGTCGCGATCAGGAGCGCCGGCGCGGCGTCGCACGGCGCGTCGTGGCCGTCCTCGTCGCGATCGCGGTATTCCTCGTCGCGGGCGCGACGGCCTATTCCTCGAATCTTTTCGCGATCGAGGACGTTTCGGTCGAGGGGGTCGAGCATCTGACCTCCGAGGAGATGAGCCGGCTTGCGGCCATTCCTGCGGACACGACGCTTCTGCGCGTCGACACGGGCAAGATCGAGGCGAACATCCTGCGGGATGCATGGATCAGAAGGCGAAGGTCTCGCGCGGATTCCCGAACACCCTCGTCATTTCCGCGACCGAACGTCCGATAGCGGCGACGGTCGAGGTTCTGTCCGAAGACGGATCGACAAGCGAGCTGTGGGCCATCGCCGACGACGGCACGTGGCTGTGCAGGATTCCGACCAGGACAGCGCCGAGGACGGGCCACGAGCCCCTGCCATCTACGACGATGCCGCGCATGCGCTCGCCATCACCGACGTCGCCTACGGCCTGCGCCCTGAAGTTGGGTCGACCTGCACCGATGCGAGCGTCAACAACGCGCTTGCCATCGTCTCCGGCATGACGACCGAACTTGAGGACCAGGTGAAGCAGATATCCGCCTCGTCCTCGGACAACGCGACGCTCACGCTCGATTCCAACGTGGAGATCGCCTTCGGCGCTGCGGAGGACATTCGCGACAAGGAACGCGTCTGCCTGCAGATCCCTAAGGGACAACGAAGGATCGGTCGCCTACATCAACGTGCGCGTGGCGAGCAGCCCCACCTGGCGTTCCGTTTGATCGCAGCGCATTCGGCGTATGTGCCTTGGCGCATCGGCGCATCTGATATGCCTGCTCGCGCTTGCATTGTCGGTCTCTTCGTGTAAAGTGAACCTGCTATGCTTCGTTTGAATGGGGCAGCGCACGAACACAAAGCGTTTCATCGAGGCTCGACGGTACGTATTCGGTTTTTCTGGAGACTATGTCTAATTCTATGGGTTCGGAGCACCTCGCCGTAATCAAGGTCGTGGGCGTCGGCGGCGGTGGGAACCAACGCGGTCAACCGCATGGTCGATGCCGGAATCAAAGGCGTCGAATTCATCGCCGTCAATACCGACAAGCAGGCGCTCCTCCTTTCCAATGCCGACAAGACCATCCATATCGGCGAAGAGCTGACCCGCGGTCTCGGTGCGGGCGCGAATCCCGAGATCGGCTGCCAGGCCGCCGAGGAGTCCCGGGCGGAAATCGCCGACGCGCTCGCGGCCGCCGACATGGTCTTCGTGACCGCCGGCGAAGGCGGCGGCACCGCACCGACGCCGCGCCCGTCGTCGCCGAAATCGCTCGCGAGCAGATAGGCGCGTTGACGGTCGGCGTCGTGACCAAAGCCGTTCAGCTTCGAGGGCGTCTTCGCCGCAACCAGGCCGAACAGGGTTGCGATCTGCTTGCGCAGAAGGTCGACACGCTCATCGTCATTCCGAACGACCGTCTTCTCGAGGTCGTCGACAAGAAGACCTCCATGCTCGACGCCTTCCGCCTCGCCGACGACACGCTGCGTCAGGGCATCCAGGGCGTGACCGACCTCATCACCATTCCCGGCCTGATCAACCTTGACTTCGCCGACATCCGCACGGTCATGAAGGATGCGGGCACGGCCATGATGGGCATCGGCTTCGGCTCGGGCGAGAACCGCGCCGTCGAAGCCGCGACCGAGGCCATCAACTCCAATCTCCTCGAAGCCTCCATCGCCGGGGCGAGCCGTGTGCTCTTCTCCATCGCCGGCGGCCCGACCTCACGCTCGCCGAGGTCGATGCGGCTGCGCGCGCCATGGAATCCGTCGTCGACGAGGATGCCAACATCATCTACGGCCAGATCGTGGACGAGAGCCTGGGCGATCAGATCCGCATCACCATCATCGCGACCGGTTTCGCGCGCACGAACCAGTCGGCCATCGACTTCGAAAGCGCCCGCAGCGACCTGTTCGCCTCCACCGCCGCTGCGAAGCCCGCCGCCAAGCAGAGTTCTCTGCGCGACACCTATACCTCGAATTCCAGCCATCCGACGTCTCCCGCCGCCTCGTCGGCGTCCGCGTCGAGCCGCGTGACCGACGAGGACTACATCCCCGACTTCCTCCGCCGCCGCTAAGCGGGCGCCGAGGACCGAGATCGATGCATGCAGCCCGAGCCCTTCCCTTGCCGCTTCCGCGGCTTGCATGGGGCCGGGGCTTTTTCCGCTGCCCGCGCTCCTCGACGAGGACCTCTTCGCCGTCACAGGCGTGCGCATCGCCTTCACGTGCCGTGACGGCGGTGTGAGCCACCTCCGTACGCGGGCCTGAACCTCGGGTCGCATGTCGGGGACGATGCGCGGGATGTCGCCGCGAACCGCGCGCGTCTGATGGCGGCGTTCGGCTGCCAGGACGCTCGCCTGGTCGTGCCGCATCAGGTGCACGGCGATGCCGTCGTCTCCTTGACGACGCCGCATCGTGCGAGGCAGCTATCGCCCAGGCGCGCGAGGCCGCCGACGCGCTCGTCGTGCGCGATTCCCGCATCGCAGCGCTTCTCTGCTTCGCCGATTGCGTGCCCGTGATCATCGTCGCGCCGACGGCAGCTTCGCCGTCGTGCATGCGAGGTGGCGCGGCGTCATGAGACCGCATCGTCGTCAAGGCCGCCCTCGACCTCGTCGGAGGCGATGCCTCGCGCCTGTCGGGATGCAATGCGTATATCGGGCCGCATATAGGGACATGCTGCTTCGAGGTCGACGAGGAGCTGGCAGCGCGTTTCGCCGCGACGTTCGGCGACGGCTGCGTGCGAGAACGCGCCATGTGGATATGGCCCGCGCTCTTGCGGCGGACCTCTCGAAGGCGGGCATGGAGCGAGGCGCATCTGCGATGCGGGCCTGTGCACCTACGAAGACGGGCGATTCTATTCATATCGACGCGAAGGCGGGATGTGCGGGCGCCAAAGGCGCCTTCGCCTGCCGCTATGAAGGACCGAAGGTGATTCCCATGGCATTGAAGGATCGATACGACGCGATACGGACCCAGGTGGCCGACGCGTGCGCCGCGTCGGGAAGGGATGCGTCCGCCGTGCGCATCATCGGCGTGTCGAAGACCGTGGACGTCGATGCGGTTGCCGAAGCCGTTGCGGTCGGCATCCACGATTTCGGCGAGAACCGTCCCGATGAACTCGCGCGCAAGCACGATGCGTTTCCTTCCGAGCGATGGCACTTCATCGGCAATATACAGTCTCGCCATCTCAAGGACGTGGTAGGGCGCGCGTGCCTCATCCATTCCCTGTATCGGCCGAGCCATGCCGACAAGATCGATCGTCTCGCGGACGCGGCCGGCATCGTCCAGGACGTGCTCATCGAGGTGAACGATGGGGAAGAGAACAAGCAGGGCCTTTCCGCATCCGAGCTCCCCGCTATGATCGAGCACTGCCTCGGGCTTGCGCACGTGCGCGTCCGCGGACTCATGATGATGGCGCCGAAGGATTCGCCCGAGGAAGCGGATGCGTCGTTCGCGCGCCTTGCGCGCATCCGCGAGGAGATGCGTCAACGCTTCGGCGCCCAGGGCTTGACGCTTGACCTCGATGAGCTTTCAATGGGAATGAGCGACGACTATCTTCAGGCCATCCCCTATGGGTCTACTATGGTAAGGATAGGCCGCGCAATCTTCAGCGATACGTATGGACTTTGCGGCTGAGACAGGAAAGACAGGAAAGACATGGCGTTCAGATTCCCGAATATCGATGAGGTGAAGGATCGACTCGGCCTGCCCTCCCCGCACAACGTCCCGGCTGCGCGTTCGTCTCGCCGCGCATCATCGCGCGATGCGGACGATGAGTTCGAGCACGAAGACTACGGCGAATACGCGTACGACGATTCCGCCGACTATGCTCCAACCCGGATACGTGCGACCCGCTGACAAGGTTGCTGCCGCGGGCCGCATGCCCGCGCTCGTGACCTCTCGCGACATCCGCGTCCGTCGTCGCGTCCGCATACGACGACGCATCGGCCGATGCCGCGCCCGCCCGCTCTTCGGCGGGCTCGAGATCTGTTCTCGTCGACCGCCGAGCCCCGCACGTCCGTCTCGGCTGCGGCCCCCGAGGCGTCGCTCGCGCCGCGCGTGCGCACCATGGTCGTGGTTCGTCCCGAGACCTACGACGATGCGGAGCGCGTCGCCGCGGCGCTCAAGATGCGCCCAGCGTCGTCGTGCTCGCGTGCGCAGCCGCTCGGATGCCTTGATGAAGCGCGTGCTCGATTTCTCGTTCGGCGCCGCGAGTGCCTTAGGGGCGCAGGTCGACGTCATCGCTCGCGCGTCTTCGCGCTCAATGCCGGCGCCGCTCTGAGCGATGCCGAAAAGGAACAGCTACACGAACAGGGAATTCTATGATGCATACGATTCAGTACCTGATTGTCTCCATCGTCGACGTCTACTCGTTCATCCTGTTCGTCTATATCATCATGTCATGGATTCCGATGAAGTCGGGCTTCATCGCCGACGTGGATGCGGCGCTCGGCCGCATATGCGATCCGTATCTCGGTATCTTCCGTCGCGTCATCCGCCCATCGGCATGGTGGACGTTCGCCCATCCTTGCATTCGTTGTATTACAATTGGTTTGCCAGGCTGGTCGTAGCCGTCTTGTAGGGTCCTCGATCGCGAGGTCGGATTCGCATACGTTAAGGAGCTGTAATGGCCATCACTTCCGAAGAAATCCAAAACCAGATCTTCACGGTCAACCGCAAGGGCTACTGATCGCGACGAGGTCGATGTCTTCCTCGAGCATGTGGCTGACGAGGATCGATGGCCTGAATGCCGAGATCCGTCGTCTGACCGAGCAGGTCCGTTCCATGCGCGACGCCGATGCGGCTCCGTGACGACGAAGCGCCCATCGATCTCGACGCCGCCTTCGCCGAACCTGCGATCGTCGCGGAGCCCGATGCCGAGCCTGCTCCCGCCGCGCCTCTGACCGAGGATGAGAAGGACGCGCGCATCGCCGAGCTCGAATCAAGCTTGCCGCGAGGGTCGAGCGATGCGTCCGTCATCGCCGAGGCGCTTCTGACCGCGCAGCGCTCCGCCAGGAGGTCACCGACAAGGCCGAAGCGGATTCCCGCAAGATCCATAAGGATGCCGAAGCCGATGCGGCCGACATCATCGAGCGCGCCAACGTGGAGCGCGCCAAGATCGAAACGGCGATTTCCGACCTCGAGCTTTCGCACAAGGCCACGTGCGAATCCTACGCCGAGACCTGCGCGCCTTCATCGACGATGCGAACAGAAGCTTGCGGATATCAACGAGGAGCTCACGCGCAAGAAGCGGCGCGCACCCAGATGCGTACGCGTCTGCCGCCGCCGCGCCCGCGCCGACCGGCGCCGTGGCAGCGTCGAGCGTCATCCCCGGCGCGCATGCCAAGCCGGCGGCCCGCAATGCCGCTGCGGGCGCGACGCAGGTCGTCGAGCGCGACCTGAGCGGTTACGGCGATGCGTCCGATGCGTTCGACCTGGGCGATCTCGACTAAAGACTGAAGGCGGCATGCGGCAGGCATGCGCCCCGAATGAAGAAAGGCTCCCGATCGGGAGCCTTTCTTCATAATGCCGTAGCGGGCCTGTAAGCCGGGTTCTGTCTTTGAAGACGGCCATTTATCTAGGGCGCCGAAGCGCCTCGAGGCAGGCTACCCGCATGCACGGAGACGACCGTATCGCATGCCCTATTCGCCCTTGCTTCGGATGGGGTTTACCAAGCCGCACCGTTACCGATGCGCTGGTGCGCTCTTACCGCACCTTCTCAGCTTTTTCTCCTGCCGGCGCCGAGACGCCGCATCCCGAAGGGATCGCAGGGGAGTTTCCTTTTCTGCAGCACTTTCCGTCGGGTTTCCCCGCCCGGCCGTTAGCCGGCATCCTGTCTCTTGAAGCCCGGACTTTCCTCACGCGCCGAAAAGGCGCCCGCGACCGTCCGGCCCGCATAGCCAGCGTATTGTATCATGCGCTTGCAAGGCGCCGGGCAAACGGCCCGGAGGTCATGCAAGAATCAATCGAGGCGACGAGGTTCGGGAGGTTGCGGTGGAGCAGCGGCACGGAGGCGGATGCGTCCGCATCGCATCGTCGGGCGGTGTCGGATCGTCGGGCGGCATCTGCGCCGTCGTCGGATCGGCGGCCTTCGACGAGGCGTTTTTCTCCCGCCATCGGTTCGACTACGTCGTTGCGGCGGATGCGGGTTCGCTTGCATGCGTGCGGGAATCACCCCGATGCCGTGGTGGGCGATTTCGATTCCCTCAGTTCGTCCCCGATGTTCCCGATGCCGTCGTCCATCCCGCGCGCAAGGACGAAAGCGACCTGTTTCTTGCCTGCGAACAGGCGCTGGCGCATGGATGCGGCACCATCGCGCTGCTCGGCGCGCTCGGAGGCCGGCTCGACCAGACCTATGCGACCCTTCAGACGCTCGTGCGGCTTTCCCATCGGGGCATCAGGTCTTTCGCCGCAGGAGACGGCGAATGCGTGGCCGTCCTTACGGGAGGCGCGTTCGACGAACTGTTCCTTCCTGCTTCCTTGAACGGGGGATTCTCGGTCTTTTCCGCTTCGGACCGCTCGTTCGGCGTGGACGAGGAAGGGGCGTCGTATGCGCTTTCGTCGGCAACGCTGTCGAACGACGTTCCGCTCGGGTTGTCCAACGAATGCGCAGGCGCTCCCATCCGCATATCCGTATCCGAGGGCGATCTGCTTGTGTTTCTCCCGTCCTCGACGACCTTCGACGTATAATCCCGCGCATGGGGAGCTTGCGCGAGCAGGCTGAGAGGGGGCTTTTCGCGTCCCGACCCGTGGAACCTGTTGGATAATGCCATCGAAGGGAGAACCATGGCCATAGAGGCTGAACTTGCGCGCATGCTCGAGACGTGCGCGCACGGTTCGCTCGTCACTGCATCGCAATTACGTGACGGTCGAAAGCTGCGCGAACGCCGTTCTGGCGATCGGCGCGAGCCCGATCATGACCGACGAGGCGGAAGATGTCGAGGATATCGTCTCCATCTGCGGCGCGCTCGATCTCAGCATCGGCACGCTGAATGCCCGTACGATCGAATCTATGAGGATCGCAGGACGCAAAGGCGACCGGGCGGGCACGCCGATCGTGCTCGATCCCGTCGGCGCCGGCGCGTCCGGCTGCGTACCGCGACGGCTTCCGGCCTGCTCGACAACCTGGGAATCAGCGTCGTGCGGGGAAACATGAGCGAAGTCAAGGCGCTTGCCCGGCGCATCGACGTCCACCAAGGGCGTCGATGCGAATCCCTCGATGCCGTCACAGAGGACACGCTGGCCGAAGCGGCCGCGTTCGCGTGCGACTTCGCACGCCGCGCCGGGTGCGTCGTCGCCATCACGGGCGCGATCGATGTCGTGGCGGACGAGGCGCGCGCGTTCGCCGTGTTCAACGGAAGTCCGCTCCAAGGCCGCATCACGGGCGCCGGATGCATGCTGTCGGCCGTCTGCGGAGCCTACGCGGCCGACCATAGGGACGACACCCTCGTCGCGACCCTTGCCGCCGTCGTCCATATGGGCATCGCCGGCCAGATGGCGTCCGAGCGCATGGGCGAGAAGGACGGGACGGGCAGCTTCCATACCTATCTCATGGATGCTCTGTCGACGCTCGACGGTGCCGCGATGCGCGATCGCGCGTTCGTGCGGGAGATCGTCCGTGGATAGTCCGCGCGCCTACATCGCCGCGCATCCCGAATGCCTGCTGCTCTACGGCGTGACCGATAGCGCCTGGCTCGAGGGGCGCTCGCTTGCCGCATGCGTATCCGATGCGGTGGCCGGCGGCACGACGTTCGTGCAGCTTCGCGAGAAGAAGATGGCGACCGATGCGCTCGTCGCGTTCGCGCGGGAGGTGCATGCGGCATGTCCGGATGTGCCGTTCGTGATCGACGACGACGTCGACGCCGCCGCGCGATCGGGCGCGGACGGCGTGCATGTGGGCCAGGAGGACGCCGCGTGCGCCTCGGCGCGCGCACGCCTCGGGGACGATGCCATCGTGGGGGTGTCGGTCCAGACCGTCGCGCAAGCCCTGCGCGCCGAGCGCGACGGCGCGGACTATCTCGGCGTCGGTGCCATCTTCAAAACGGCGACGAAGGCCGAGGCGGCGGACGTCTCTCTGAAACCTTGCGCGCTATCTGCGATGCGGTCGATATTCCCGTCGTCGCCATGTGGCTTGAACGAACGGACCGTCAATGTGCTCGCCGGAACGGGCGTGCGGGGCGCAGCCGTCGTCTCAGCTTTGTTCTCGGCGGACGACGTTCGCGGGCGCGCAGCAGCGTCTGTCGGAAAAGGCTCCATCATGTCCTATAGCGTACCTACCGTGCTGACCATCGCGGGCTCGGACAGCTCGGGCGGCGCGGGCGTCCAGGCCGACCTCAAGACCATCGAGTCGTTCGGTCTGTTCGGCCAATCCGCCATCACGTCGCTCACCGCGCAGAACACCCTGGGCGTGAACGCCGTCTTCGACGCGTCGCCCGAGTTCGTCGAAGCCCAGATCGATGCCGTTTTCGATGATATGGTCCCCGATGCCGTCAAGATAGGCTATGATATCGTCGTCGGCCATCGCCGAAGCCGTGGCGCGCGCGCTTCGCCGACGTGCTGCCCGGCATATCGTCGTCGACCCTGTCATGGTCGCGACGAGCGGCGCCGATCTCATGCGGGATGGCGCCGTCCGGGCCGTCGTCGGCGACCTCTTTCCTCTGGCGGAGGTCATCACGCCGAATCTGTCGGAGGCCCGCGCGCTCTGCGGGTTCGACATCGTCGATGCGGCAGGCATGGAACGCGCCGCTCGCACGCTTGCGGGCATGACATCGGGCGCCGTGCTCGTGAAGGCGGTCATCTCGACGAAAGCGCCGATGACTGCCTTGTGTTCGATGGCCGGACGTGCTGGCTGCGCGGAACGCGCGTCGATACCGGCAACACCCACGGAACGGGATGCACGCTTTCGAGCGCCATCGCCTGCGGGCTTGCATCGGGGAAGTCCGCGATCGATTCCGTGCGCGTCGCGAAAGGCCTATATGGCCGGCGCTCTTTCGAGCGGCTTTTTCCATGGGGAAGGGTCGGGTCCGCTCGACCATATGTAGCGTTTGCGCGAGGCGCTCGCTTCGCTGTGACCGCAGAGCGGCCGGCGTAGCTTCGGCATGCGCGGTCGGACGGATGGAGCCGCGATGAACGAATCGCATCCCGGAGAGCACGGAGTGCCGTAGGGAATCCGTGCTCTGGGTGCCGTTCGGATCATCGCGGCCTTTTCGCGTGCGGCACGAATCAGGGGTGCGCCATGGTAGATGGGCGCAGGAAGCCGCAGGGCGAGGGATCGCCGCCCGGTGAGTTTCTCGGCAGATGCCCGCAAGGGTTCCGGCAAGGTTTCTGCACGATGTGCTGTGGATAACTTTCTCTGAAATATGCACGGAATAAGAGTTCAAAGCGTGAATGGGATGAATTCTGCAAGAAAAGAAATGCATGTCGATGCGAACGATGAGGGAACGGGGGATGTTCAAGGCAGGCATGCGGACAATGGTGCGGGCTAGAGCCCCATGGGGCGCGGGCGTGCATGAAAAGCCGCTGCGTCGGCGCATGCGCGGGCATCCGGGTCGTTCGTATGCATGTCGGAAATGTGCGTTGGGAATAAAAACCACCGCCGAAGCGGTGGTGCATCGTTGAGTAGCCTGGAGGAGATTCGAACTCCCGATCTCCGCCTTGAGAGGGCGGCGTCCTAAACCGCTAGACGACCAGGCCATGCATGTTGTGGCGCTTAGTAAATGGCTGGGGTGGAAGGAGTCGAACCCTCACATACGGCACCAGAAACCGCTGTCCTGCCATTAGACGACACCCCAATGTGTGAGTCGCATGTCTAAGCGCGGGTACGTATATTACTGGCGGCATCATGCTTCCGTCAAGCATGAATTCTAAAAATCAGCCGCATAGGGGCGCTTATCGTCGCCAGGCGCTTGCACGTGAATCCAGGAACGAGAGGAGGCGTCCCGTTCGTTGGGAATACGGTCGTCCGTGACTTCGTCGAGGGCTGCCCGAAGCGCGGCCCCGACGCCGGGACCGCAAAGGAATTCCGCAGGCCATAACGTCGTTTCCGTCTATCTGCAAGTCGGCGATCCGAAATGCGCTCCGATCCTTCAGCACATCCTCGAGGACGGATTCGACCTCATCGGCCTGCGCCCGGTCCCGGTGATCGGGTGCGTGGGCAGCCGCATCCGCTCTTTTGACGTCGAGCAGCTCGCGAAAGAGGGTCACGTCGCCGCCCATGCGGTTGAGCATGCGCCGCACGCCTCGCGGCGTCGCGGGGACGATGTCCTGATGCAGCGCGACAAGCGTGCAGATGGCGTCGATGTCCGTCGCCTTGAGCCGAAGACGCTGGAGCGCCTTTCTCGCGATGGCTTCCCCGGCCTGCGGATGCCCTTTCGCGTGACCGATGCCCTCGTCGTCGACGGTGAAGACGCTCGGTTTCCCGATGTCGTGGAAGAATGCAGCGTAACGGGTGATGCGTCGGGCGGGAGCGGCGCCGACGGCATGCGCGCTGTGCTCGAGCACGTCGTAGATGTGGTGGGGCGTGCGCTGGTCGAAGCCTTCATGGGCGGCGCTTCGGGGATGAATACGCCGATCACGTCGATCCATTCGATGATGGCGTTGCAGGCATGGTCTCCGAGGAGCATGCGGGAGAACTCGTTTTCGATACGTTCGGCCGCAACGCCTCCGATGAGCGATGCGAGCCGACGCATGGCCGATTCCGTGCGGTCGTCCACGGAGAATCCGAAACGCGAGGCGAATCGAACGGCGCGCAGGATGCGGAGGGGATCCTCCTGAAAGCGCTTCATCGGATCGCCCAACGGTTCTGATGATGCCGCCTTTCAGGTCGGAGCATCCGTCGTATGGATCGAGAAGGCCGCGTTCGGGATGATACGCGAGCGCATTGAACGTGAAATCCCGTCGGGCGAGGTCGAGTTCGATCGAATCGACGAAGGAAACGCTCGCGGGATGGCGCGCGTCTTCGTAAGGACCGTCGATGCGATACGTCGTGACCTCGACGATGCACCTGCCCGTATTGACCGACACCGTTCCGTGTGCGGTTCCCGTTTCGTAGACGCGCATGCCGGCATCGACGCATACGCGTGCGACGTCTTGCCAGCGCGCCGATGTCGCCACGTCGACATCGTGGGCGTCGTCGCCCGCAAGCGCATCGCGCACGTAGCCGCCGACGACCCATGCCGATGCTCCGGTTCCTTCCAGAAGGTCGAGAAGGGTTTCGACATCGGTGGAAAGGATATGCGCGCGTTGGTGTCCATGGACCGATTCTGAGTGGAAGCGTTGTGGAAATCCGAGCGATTTCAGCGAAAGATTTCGACGCTCGCGCATGAGATCGGAGCGGATGTCTTTTCATGCCGGCATTTCCATGCTTCGGAAATAAAATGTTACCTAGAATGTGATAGATATTCGGCAACGCATGAATCGATATCTATGAGATAGATCATTAAAGCTGATGAGAGATGTATGAAACCATGCGTTGCTCGTACGTTCTTAGGGGAGGACCATGAGGAACTATCTGAAAGCTTCGGCATGCAACGGACGAAGACCCAAGGGCGCAGGCGCACGCCGCCGTCATCCGCGGCCGAGGCTTATGCGCTCGATGATTTCCGAGCGCGACGTCCCTCGTGTGCTCATCGCGCCGACGGGCTTCGGGAAGACGACGCTCGCCGTCGAATACGCCGACGAGATCTTCGGATTCCGTTCGACCCATTGGATCGATGCCCGCGATACGCTTTTTCATCCGCGACCTCGATGCGCAGACGGTGCTGCCGGCGTTGCTCGAATACGGGGAAGAGGGATCGCTCGTCGTGTTCGACGATGTGCCGTATCTCGACGACGTTCGCGCCGAGTCGTTCTCCGAAGTCGTCGACGGCCTTATCGAGGCGGGTTGGGAGGTCGTCGTCGTGACCGAGCCGTCGTTCGAATCGGTGCTCGACCGCCATGCAGGATGCGTCGTCGTGGATTCACGGTTTTCCCTGCTCGATGACGAGGGAGTTGGCCTCGGTCGCCGCCGAGCGCGCCGTCGATCTGAAACCCGGCGCGGCCGGTTCGTTCGAGCCGTCCGCGTATGCGCTCTCGCATGGGGCGAGCCCGAGGGATGAAGGGCGCTTTCTCGACGGGCTGACATCAGGGGCTGCCTCACGATATCAGCTCGCGCTCTTCGTCATGCTGGTCGCGCGCAAGGGTCGTCGAAGAGCTTTTCCATTTCGCTCGGGCGCTGAAGAAGACACCGTCGATTCATCGAAACGTACTATCCTTTCGTAGAGCATCGATTCGGTCAATGGAGGCCCCTTTTTGCACGACGCCGCTTTCAATACCGCAGATCAAAAGGATCTTCTTCGCTTCGCTTGATTCCATCGTCTCGATCTCGGCTTTCTCGAGCGCCGACTCTCTCGTCATGAAGCTTGCGAGTTGCTGTTCCTGAGGGAATTCTCGCGCCTGCGCTCTTGTGGGCGAGTTCGCCACCCGTTTCCCGACGTCTTTCCTGGCGAGGTCGAATCTCGAGGTCCCTGTTGCATGCCGGGCAGCCTGGCTCTGTGCTCGAACTGGTCGAAGGGTTTCTCGTCTACGAAAGCGCCGCTTCCTTCGGACGTGGCCACCGGCACATGCTTGCTTCTATCATGTTGGACGATTCAAGGGCGCGTTGAGGATGGCTGCGCGCATCAGGGGAGACGCAGCGTGCGACGTATGGAGCGTTGCCTCGCCGCGCTCCGCGACGATGCGGTTCGGCGGCGAACGTCAGCGCATGGACGCACGCTCGCTTCATCGAGAAACGCATGGACGAGCACTCGTTCGACCTCATGGCGAACGACGAAGAGCATGCTGTCGGTTTCCCGCGCGATGCTCGCCTGTCATGCGCGCGCGGCGTCTCTAAGCGAAGGGCGATATCGAAGGCGCGATCGCGCGCAGATCGAGATTGCGGAGATCGCATATGCGAAAAGCAGGGATCGAGATGCTCGTGCTCGCGCGGCTCGTTGCCGATGCGGCGGCGGTCTGCCGTCGACGATCCGACACTGCGTGGAATGCGCCGCATGCGCCGATGATGCTTTCGAGACGCGGCGTATCGCCCTGCGCGACCGACGCCGCCGCTGGCGGTGCCGATTCGGCCGAGCGCTGCTGTACGGGGCCTTGGCGAAGCATGCGGATATGCGCGGCATCTCCTTTCCGGATGACGATCTCGAACGCAAGGGGCGCTGCGAGATCATGCTCCTTTCGCTTGCCGTTCAGAAGCGCCGTCTCGAAGAGCGTCGCGCGGAGCGTCGCAAGCACAGGGAACCGCGTTCTGGTCGGAGAGGTCCGCGCTGCGAACGCGCATGTCATCGAACGTGTGGAACCTCTGTCATCCGCCTCTTCGGCGGCATGTCGATCACGCGCGGAGACGAAGCGATCGGACCCGAGAGGTTCGCGAAGCGCAAGGCGCGCACCCTGCTGGCCATTCTTGCCCTGAATAGAGGCCGGGAAGTTCCCCGCGCGAAGCTGCTCGACGCCCTGTGGCCCGGGTGCGACGAACGGCGTGCGCTGAACAACTTCTACTCGCTCTGGTCGGTGCTCAGGCGGGCGCTGGCGCTCGAATCGGGGAGTGCACGTACGTGGCAGAAGCAGCATATGGGCTGCATGCTCGATATGCGATACGCGCGCTGCGACGTCGAAGAAGCTCGACGAGGCTCTGCAACGATATTCAAAAAGTACGAGCAGGTCGATCTCGAATCCTGGATCAGGGCGTATCGTCGTATCTGCGATGCGTATGCCGGGGACATCATGCCGTCGGAGACGGAGAGCGCCTATATCTCGATGTGCCGGGAGCGCTGTCGCTGCCGCATCACCGATGCGCTCGCGACGGGTGCGGACCGGCTCGTCGACGCCGACGAGCCGAAGCCGCCTTGTAGCTCGCCCAGACGGCCTTCGATCGCGACGATCGTCGGGAGGATCTCCATCGAGACGTTGATGCGTGCGCAGATCGCCAACGGCCGGTTCGACGCTGCGACGGAGACCTATCATCATCTCTGCACCTATCTTCGCGATGATATGGGGCTTTCGCCGTCTGATGCGTCGCGCGGCCTGTATCAGCGCGTACTCGTGTGCGATGATGATGATTCTTTCCCTCGCCGCTTTTCCGGGTGCCAAGGCGTGATGCGCGCCCTGTGGTAAAGGATTAACGCGATTTTCGTGCAGCCGCAGACGACGTGCGCCATGCGGCCGGCTTCCTATGACGGTGAAGAGGTTCAGATGGGACTGCTTACCAAGCTCCTTACGCTCGGCGAGGCCGTCAACTCAAGAAAGTACCAGGCTATGGCCGCGCGTATCGGCGAGCTCGAGCCGCGCATGCGGGAGCTTTCAGACGAGGAGCTTTCCGCCCTCACGGTCGGCTATCGCGAACGCTTCGATGCGGGCGAAAGCCTGGACGACCTGCTTCCCGAGGCATTCGCGACGGTGCGCGAGGAGCGTTCGCTCGCTCGGCCTTCGGCACTTCGACGTGCAGCTCATCGGCGGCATGGCCCTGCACGAGGTCAGATCGCCGAGATGAAGACCGGCGAAGGCAAGACGCTCGTGTCCACGCTCGCCGGCTATCTCAACGCCATCTCGGGCAAGGGCGTGCACATCGTCACGGTCAACGACTACCTCGCGCGCCGCGACAGCGAATGGATGGGCCGGGTGTACCGCGAGCTGGGCATGAGCGTCGGCCTCGTGCAGAACGGCATGCGTCCCGCCGCCGCGCATTCCCGCCTATCGGGCAGACGTCACCTACGGCACGAACGCCGAATTCGGCTTCGACTACCTGCGCGACAACATGGTTACGCGCGCCGAGCGCCGCGTGCAGCGAGGGCATAGCTTCGCCATCGTCGACGAGGTCGACTCCATCCTCATCGACGAGGCGCGGACCCCGCTCATCATCTCCGGCGCCGGCACGAAGGCGGCGGAGACGTATCGCAGCTTCGCGCGTGCGATGCGCGGCCTCGTTCGATATCGACTTCGAGATCGACGAAGGGCAAAGCGCACCATCATGGCGACCGAGGTCGGCGCTTGCGAAAATCGAGATCCCGTCTCGGCATCGACGACATCTATTCGATCCATCCGCTGGCTCGCCGATCATCTGCAGCAAGCGTTGAAGGCGCAGTTCCTCTTCCATCGGGACAAGGAATACGTGGTTTCCGACGGGCGAGTCAAGATCGTCGACAAGGTTCTGCCCGGCCGCATCATGGAAGGACGCCGCTATTCGGAAGGCCTGCATCAGGCCATCGAAGCGAAGGAGGGCGTGCGCATCCGCGAGGAGACCCAGACGCTCGCCACGATCACGTTGCAGAACTACTTCCGCCTCTACGAGAAGCTTTCGGGCATGACCGGCACCGCCATGACCGAGGATGCGGAGTTCCGCGAGATCTACAAGCTGCCCGTCGTGGCCATCCCTTCAAACGAGCCCGTCGCGCGCAAAGACGAGGACGACCTCGTCTACCGCACGATAGACGCGAAGTTCAACGCCGTCGCCGACGAGGTCGAAGAGCGCCATCGCGCCGGGCAGCCTCGTGCTCGTGGGCACCGTGTCCATCAGCTCGGAGCGCCTCTGCGCATCCTCGACAAGCGCGGCGTCGCGCACGAGACCTTGAACGCCAAGAACCACGAGCGGGAAGCCCATATCGTCGCGCAGGCGGGCCGCGCGGGCGCGGTCACCATCGCTACGAACGGCGGGCCCGGCACCGCAACATCCTTCTGGGCGGCAATCGAGGGTCCTCATGGAGCACGTCCTCGCCCGCGCGCGGCATCTTCCTGGAAGGGCGACCGACGCGCAGCGCGCCGAAGCCCTCGGGTCGCGAGGGCATCACCAGGAAGAGCACGAACAGGTCCTTCGTGCGGAGGCCTCGCCGTCATCGGCACCGAGCGCCACGGGTCCCGCCGCATCGACAATCAGCTGCGCGGCAGCGCCGGCCGTCAGGGCGATCCCGGTTTGACCCAGTTCTACCTGTCGCTCGAAGACGATCTGATGCGCCGGTTCGGCGGCGACCGCATGGACAAGGTCGCGGCCGTGATGTCGCGCACGGAAATCCCCGAGGACATGCCCATACAGGCGGCATCGTCTCGAAAAGCGATCAGCGCCCAGCACCGGGTCAAGCGCTTCATTTCAGCGCGCGCAAGACCGTTCTCAGATGCCGACGACGTCATGCAGACCTGCAACGCACCGCCATCTACGAGGAGCGCAACGCGATTCTCGACGGCAAGGATCTTTCCTCGCGCATCGAGACGATCTTCGTCGACGCCATCACCGACCTCATCGAATCGTGCTGCCCCGAGCGCTCGGCGAGCGACGACTGGGATCTCAGGGCCATCAACGCCTGGGTCAGGAACGCAGCGGGGCTCGAGACTTCGATGCGTCTCGATCGATCACGACGACAGCGCCGACGCTTTTGGGCGATGCGATTCTGGACTATCTGCTGAGGCGTGTGCCAGCAGCAAGGAAGGCCCGCGCTCGGAAGACGGCGCTCAAGCTCAGCAGCCAGGTCATGCTCAATATCATCGACGTCGCATGGATTGGCGCACCTGCAGAGATGGACTACCTGCGCACGGCATCGAGGCTGCGCGCATCGGCCAGCGATCCGCTGACGAATACAAGACAGACCCACTCCGTTCCGCCCTTGACCAGCCGGCATGTGCGAGGGATTTCATGCGCACGATCCTGCGCCTGCAATCGCCAGCGCCCGAAGCAGCAGGCCGTCGGGCGCCGAGACAGACGTCTCGAAGGACGCAACGTCAGCTACGCATCTCCCGGAGCAGACCTTGGGCGAGATCGTCGATCTCGCGCGATGCGCGATCCGCCGGGCCGCTTCGGGCGACCCTCCACTCGGCGGCGGCGCGAAGGCCAGACGTATCGTCAGGCCGGCGAGGATCCTGGCTACGAGCGTCGGGCTTGGCGATCCCTGCCCGTGCGAAGGAGCGGCGAGAAGTTCAAAATCGCCACGGCGCGAATCGGTAGGCGTACGTAGATGTCGGACGAGAGCCATCCCCACGCTCGACCAGGAGCTCGCCCGGCGCCTCGCGCACCACGCGGCTATCTGCATATCGAAGAGAACGAAGCGGCGCCTGCGCGACCTCGACGCCGTCATGGCACCGGCCGGGTTTCTGGGACGATGCGCGAGTGCGGCGGGCGACTTCCAAGCGCGCGGGCGACATCCGCTCGACCCTCGATGAATATCGCGCGGCCTGCGCGACGCTATCCGAGGACGCGCGGGCCAGCTCTCGAGGCTCATCGAGGGAGGACGGTCCGTTCGCCGTCGAGGTCGACTGGCTGCGCGCAGGCCACTGTCAAGCGCGCTCGATCGCGTGGAGGTCGAGATCCTGCGTTCACCGATCCTGCGACGCGTGCGATGCCGCCAGTGTCCGTCAATCCGGAAGAGTTCCAGCGGGCTTGAGCCATGGGACTGGACCGACGTACTCTATCAGCATGTGCATGCGCTACGCCGAGAAGAAAGGGCTGGAAGGGTCTGGCTCCTCGACGTGGTGCCGGCGCGTCATCGGCCTCGATCGCGCGGTCGTGCCAGATCAGAGGGAATGAACGCCTTCCGGCATGCTGCAGCCGGCTCGGCGATGCGATCGGCTCGTGCGCGCTTTCTGATACCGACGACAGGGCTGCCGTCAGACGACCTTCGCGCCGGCGTCGGTGCTCGTCGTCGGGAGACGACATCAGTCGAGGATCGCCCGCTTCGGACGTGCGCGTCGGCGTAGCACCGTTCGGGCGGCCTGGCGGCCGGTGCGTCAACGCGACCGACTCGGCTGTCACGCCTCCTGCGCACCTGCCGGCCGGGAATCGTCGTGACCCCTGCCGAACGGAAAGAGCCGGCTGCAGAACAAGGAATCGGCGTTGGGGTCCTGCGTGCAGCTCTACGAGCTCGAGGCGGCTGAAAGCGCGAGGATGAGATGGACGCGCCCTGCGCGACGAGAAGCGCGACAACAGCTTGGCAGGATATAACTGTGTTATCATTTCAGTTAGTGAAGGAGGGAGGGCGGCGTCGGGGAGGGCAACGTCGACGCGGTCCTCGTGGTAATCGATGAGTTGAGTCATCGCTGTCATCGGTGGCGCGTCTCTGATAGGAGCGGCGATGGGCTCATTGAGAAGGAAAAAGAACAGAGTGGACCTGCGAGAATTGAAGGACAAGACCGTCGGCGTCATCGACGTCATCGAGATGCTCTCCAAGGCAGGCTTGGGCATCCGGGCAGATCGCTTTCGAGCGCCAGGCATCCTGACAGCCCTATTACTTCGGCGGCATTCTCGGGCACGATCTGGGAATCCACGCTGGAACGACGTCAGCTTCGTTCTGTCGAAAGACCTGCGGCTCCCGTGCTGTACGCGACGCTTGCCGAGTCGAGTATTCCCGCCGAGGCTAGCCCTCCTCCAGCTCGGCAGCAGGCTCGAGCACCCCGACCGTCTCAAGCTTCAGCGTGGAGGTTTCGACTGGCTCTCGACCGAGAACTTTCACGTAGCGTACGCGGCCTTGCGTGCAGCCTGTCCCTCTCCGGTTCAGCCTCGAGCGTCTTCATGCTCTCAGCGACGGCAGGTACCAGGAGGGCCAGGTTTGGGAAGCGGCCATGTTCATAACCGCCCATCGCAGGCCTCATTAATCTGGTCGCGATCGTGGATCGCAACCGTCTGCAGATCGACAGGCGCGTGGCCGACGTCTGCGACCTTGATGACACAGGATAAGTTCCGTTCGTTCGGCGCGAGTCTTAGCCTGCGACGGCAGCGACATGGGCCGTCGTCGACACGCTTGCCTGCGCCGGAGGACGCATTCAGGGAAGCCGAAGGTCATCGTGGCGAAGCCTGAAAGCAGAGCGTTTCGTTCATGGAAAACCAGGCCGTGGCGCGACGAGCGCCGAACGCCGAGCAGGCGCTCGCCGTCGCCGAGCTTTTCCTCGGAGGCAAAACGCCGCGAAAAGCGCGCGACCCGTGCGGCATACGGCAAGACGCTCTTGGAAACTCGCCGGAAGGGTTCCGTCGTCGCGGTCGTACGCCGACGCTTTCCGGGTCCACGACCACAGCGGGCTGAGGCCGCGTATCCGGATCGTCATTTCCAGCGCAAGCATCGCCGAGCAGGACATAATCGGCATCCCGTATGGTCTCTCGTTGACGAGCATCGCTTTCACCAGATCGTTCGCCGTCTTCGGCACCGGCCGCGTGTATGACCAGATCACAACACCGTATGCTTCGAGCTCGTGTGAAGGTCGCGCCGACGCATGCGAGCATCTCCGTCGGGCCGACGGAGGCAGCCATCAGATGGTCGAGACATCGCTCGCGCGCGTTCCACACTTGTGCCGTTCCTCGTCCTGCCGACTACGGCCGCCAAGCAGCCATCCGCCTCGCCGCGCGCGCGCTGGGTCCGGTGTACGTGCGCATCAAATCGCCGCATCGTTCCATGCGTGTACGACGACGGCATTCAGCTCGTAATGGGTCGCACGTGCGCGAAGGCGCGGTTGTCACGATCGTCTGCAGGCGTAAAATGAACAGCCGCGGGGAGGCCGCTGACGCTGCTGCGGGCCAGGGCGTGTCGCAGGTCGTGGACGCCTTCTGCGTGGCCCTCGTGCCGGTGTTCTCGCTTCCGTGGCGAGGCCGGCTGCATCGTGACCGCCGAGCATTCCGTCATCAGGGGAGCCTCCGGCAGGCTTGATAGCAAACTCTCGCCGAGGCGCCCTCACGCCTCTCGAGCGCGTCGGCATGCGCGACTGCTTCGGCTGCTCGGGCGAATTCGAGCTGCTCGCATGCTTCCATCTTGACGCCCCCTCCATCGTCGAGGCCGCGCTCAAGGTCATCGCGCGCAAAAGCGAAGGAGCGCATCGCCAGTTCGCGGGCGTGGTCGCCTTGATCTTACGCGCAGCAGTCCGCGTTTCGTCGGATGCGGATTCTGTGGCCCGTGACGTGCGGTTTAGCGAGTTGATACAATATGGGCCAGCCGGTAGTACACTGATTGAACGGGCGTTCTGTGGCTAATCCAAGTGACGATACGTGCGCGCGTTCGGCGGAGCAACAGGGCCATTCTCGTTCCATGCCGCTCGCGACGCTTCCGCGCCCGATGGGCGATGCGGTCGACCAGGGGACGGGCGTCATGCCTCCCGTCGGCGCAACGACCCGTCGCTTGAGTTCGCGGCGCCCGTACGACGCCCGACCTCCGTCCTTCCGACCTGAACGTCAGACGTCCAGCAACCCTCTCGAACGCGCGGGTCGTCACCTTCGACCACCGTGCCATGGTGTATCCAGGCCCAGCCAGGCAAGCCGAGCCTGCACGACATCTCGGTGAAGATCTATCCAGGCAGGTTCGCCTTCTGGTCGGGCGGCATTCAGGTTCCGACAATCGACGTTCATCCGTCTGATCACGCGCGAGCTTCAGCCACCGACAGGAAGATCTGCATCGATAAAGATCGATCAGCCCGCATGCGCAGCGACCAGGTGCCCAGCGCATACCGCAATATCGGCACTGCGTCTTCAGGACTTCGGCTCTGCTTGAGTCAGACCGTCTTCGAGAACGTCGCGTTCGCGCTCAGGGCGATCGGCGGAAACCGTGCGTCATCAGACGCGGGTTTCCCCGGGTCTTGAGGCTCGTCGTATCAGGATGCATCGCCGGTATCGACCCGGCTCTCAGGCGACGACGGCAGCGTATGCCATCAACGCGCCATCGTCGGCAAATCCGCCGCTTCTGGTGTTAAACGAAACCTACGAACGTCTCGTCCGCAGACCTACTTGCGGCATCATGGATCTTCTCATTGCGCATCAACAAGACCGGCACCACGGTAGCAATGCGTAACTTCC